>Ga0310121_10002025_pt1 | contig 19800 bp, 15 predicted proteins | sample CB27_Tmax_986_MG_FD_203504 | JGI IMG/M metagenome (GOLD analysis project Ga0310121, IMG submission 203504) | Marine microbial communities from Western Arctic Ocean, Canada - CB27_Tmax_986 | ecosystem: Environmental > Aquatic > Marine > Oceanic | place: Canada: Western Arctic Ocean | collected...
GTCCGTCAGTTGACGAGTTGCTCGCGAGTGTAGGATGGCATGGCAATTTTCAGGGGTAAAGAAAAGGCATATGACATCTGGGCTTCGGAGTTGGCTCTCGCAATGAACTCAATCCACAAAGCCGATGTCAGTAGCGAATCAGCCACGGACCCTGATTCAGAGCGAGAGCCTGGGGCTCCTTAGGGTACATTTCCGCAGCAATCGGGTCAGTACCCTTGCTTCAACCCGCTTCCGGGACTTCTGGAAAGATTAGGCAGAATCGGCAAGTCACAGATGGCACTTCATTGTGGCTTCGCTAGTCTTGGGCCATGTAAGCAGGATGACCAGTGGCACCAGTAAGATCTTGGCGGGATCGATCAGCGCAGCGATCCAGAACGCAACACATTCCTGCAAGAAGACAACTCACTACGATTGGGTTCTGCATTGGAATCCCAACTCGGCCAACCGGTCTTGGGTCGCTTCTTCGCTCAGCAGCTGGATGAACCGCTCCACCGCGGGACGCTGTATGCGTGTCCGCGGGACAACGAAGTCGTACTGCTCTTCGGTGACTGGCAGAAATCCCAAGCGGGCTTGGTCGGCGACGGTTTTGATGGCAATTCCCCAGTCCGCCCGCCCCTGGGCTACCGCCGCGGCCACCGCGTTGTGGCTGCGGGACTGGACCGCATAACCGTTGGGCCGTGAACTACCGAGTAAACCGTCAATCAAGATCCGCGTGCCACTGCCTCGATTGCGATTCACCATCAGACAAGAAGAGTCATCTTTCGCTGCCGCGATCGCCTCGGGGGCACCGCGTGATTCAAACCGCTCGTCGCCCGCGCGAAATACAACTCCTTGAAGTCGTCCGTATCCCCGCAGCAGCGTCAATGTCTCGTCCAGGAACGGCCGGTTGTATTGACCGCTCCTTTCGTCCAAGAGGTGAATACCGGCCAGGTCACACTCGCCGCGACGCGCCGCTTCCAGACCAGCTGTGGAGCCGACCGCCAGGAACTTGACGCGCAATCCGGTTTGCTGCATCTGACCCAAGAGGTAGTCGAGCCCCACGCAATGACTGCCGATTACCACCAAGTCGGAGACTTGCAAGTCACGGCCCAGCAGTTGGACCCGCACTCGATCTCCAGCATCAACAATCTCCTGATGCCGGCCGATCGTGACAAATCCATCGGCCGTGCTGAACGTGGTCACCGAACCAGAACCCTTGCCCATCGGGTAGGCGACGAGAGACGTCTGCGGCGAGTCTTCATCAAGCGGCGTTTCCGCCGATTCCACGAGGCCCACCAGGAGGTATTCCGTTCGCCCGATCTCCGAGTTGATCTTGACGGCCAGCCGGGCCGGCACGCTGTTGTGGTCTTCTGCCGGCCGGCCGGCCAGTCTCCGGACGAGCGGGGCCACGAATTCATGAAAGGTGAAAATAGCCGAGGTCGGGAATCCGGGGAGAATCACGACCGCCTTGCCCGCCGTCGCGGCGAGGCAAATGGGCTTACCCGGTTTGAGCGCCACACCATGTGCCACAATCCCGGGATCCTGCAGCTCTTGAACGACACGATAGGATAAGTCGCCGGACCCCTTGCTCGTGCCTCCCGAGAGCACCACGACATCATGCTCTGCGATCGCTCGATGCAGGATCTCGCGTAGTTGTCCGATCTCGTCTCGGACGATCCCAAGCTCGACCGGCAGGCCGCCAAGTTCACAAACCGCGTCGGCGATGATGCGGGCATTCGAATCGAAAACCATCCCCGCCCGCATCGGTTGACCTGGAGCAATGATCTCATCGCCGGTGGAGATGATCGCCACATGAGGTCTCCTCCAAACGTACAGCTGGTCGATTCCGATCGCGGCCAACACCCCGGTTTCACGGCTGGTCAGCACTTGGCCCCGACGCAATACCGTCTCACCCATCGCGATGTCGGTGCCGGCAAAGGCGACACCAAAGCCCGACGTGACCGCCCGGCGCACGATGAGTCGGTCACCCTCGACGTCGGTATGTTCGACCATGACTACGGCATCAGCACCGCGAGGAAGCATCCCGCCCGTGGCGATGGCCATCGCCGTGCCCGGTTCTACCTCGGACCGCGGCACAACTGCCGTCGCGATCGTCTCACCCAGGAGCCGCAGGTGCCGTGGAACTTCCTCTTGTGCGCCAAACGTATTCGCCGCACGAACGGCGAAGCCGTCAAAGTTGGAACGGTCGAACGATGGAACGTCGATCTTGGCCGTCACATCTGCGGCGAGCACGCGCCCCAGTGCCTGGGGCAGAGAAACCGATTCGTGAGCGAGCGGCGTTTGGTTAACGGCGCTTCGAAAACGCCGTTCTGCTTCGTCACGGTCAATGACATCGAGGAACTGTTCTTGGGCGGTCATTGAAGAGACTCTCGGCTCTTTATCACGGGATATCGTAAAGATGTACTTCTACCAGAGCGTCCGGCGGAAAGCCCTCACTTTGCTCGGGGATGATGACGAAACCATCAGCGCGCGTGGTTGAGCTGAGCACGGCGGCGCCGCTGATGGCTAACGGTTCGACGCGGCCGTCGATTGTCTGGACACGTGCATAATCGAGACGACCGACTTTGGAAACTAACTTCCTGCGCAACGGCAGGGTGACACGGGGATAGGGCCAATCGGCTCGACGGCCTGCCAGTATTCGAATTGTTCGTCCTGCAAAAAAATCGTAAGCGCACAGACAGGAAACAGGGTTTCCCGGCAACAGGAAGACGAGCCGCTGATCTAGAACCCCCATCCCCGTCGGGCTGCTGGGTCGCATCGCGATCCCATGGATCGCCAGTTCACCGTGCTCGGCGAGCAACGCCGGCGCGTAATCTTCTTGTCCTACACTCGAGCCGCCCGAGACGACAATCACATCGGCATCGCTGCGCAGCGCCTCCAAAACCTGATCCGGTTCGTCCTGGACGATTCCTGGATTGATTGCCTGGCCGCCGTCGCGATGGATCAATCCGGCGAGCATCGGGCCGTTGGCGTCGGCGATACGGCAACCGACAGGAGTGGAGCCGGGAGGAAGAAGCTCGTTTCCGGTAACGACAATCCGGACCCGCGGGCGGCGCACGACAGAGACTTGGGAAACTCCGATGGAAGACAGGACACCGATGTCCTGAGGCCGCAGCCGGCGGCCAGCCGGCAGCACCGATGCCCCAGCCGAAATATCCTCGCCGCGATGGCCAACGTGTTTACCTGGCGAAACATCGGCCAGGGCATCGATGCGTTGGTCCGTGACTTCGACGTGCTCGACGGGTAACACGGCGTCCGCACCCGGCGGCAGTGGGGCCCCGGTCATAATCCGCACGGTTTGGCCGCTGGCAACGGCCGTGTCAGGCGATTGACCAGGCAGAACCTGGCCAATGACGCTCAACGGCAACCGGTTGTAAGCTGAGGCACCCTCCGTATCGGCAGCTTGGACGGCAAAGCCGTCCATCATCGAGCGTTCGAAGGCCGGCACATCGATCGGGCTCTCGATCGCACCAATCAACACACGGCCGACGGCATCCCCCAGAGGCACTGACTCGGCCGGCAACGGCGCCGTTTGTTGATCCAACCAGCGCCAGGCAGCGTCCACCGTCTCCCGCCGCGAAAAGCCGCGCATTCGTACATCTGTTTGAGATGACTTTTTCTTCAACGCATTACCTCTGCACTGCCAAGGATCAAGATTCGAGGAGTTGCCACAACTCGTCCAAAAGGGGCCATCGTCCGTTTTCTGAATCTTGTTCCTTTCCGTGGTGTGTTTGAGGACCGGACTGAAGGGCTGCAAACGATCGAACTTCGCGCACGGTGCGCTCATGTTTTAGGCGAACGAGGAGTGTTAGCGTTCCGGTGAAGCGCGATTTTATCGTCACAAACACCAGCGGGCTGACGCCCACCGTTCGCCTTGGGCTGCGAAGGCTGCGCTGCCCCTTCTGGCTCTGGACTCTTTTCTCTCGACTTTCGACTATCGACTTTCGACTACCTCATGCCACGATTTCCACTTTGAGCTATTATAGAACGCTTCCCTTCCGGCGAGGACTGGTGCTTGTTTGTGACGATGCAGATCGAAGACCTCGTTTCCTATCTGGACGATCAAGCTCGGGCAGCCACGTGGCTCGCCGAGCTTGGCCTGGAGGACCTCGAACGGTCCCACATTAACCTCGTGGCGCTTGCCGGACATGGCATCCCGCTGGAGTTGTTCGCGGTTGTTTGCCGCCAACTCGAGCAGCACCTGGGACGCCAAAGCGACCCGGACATGGCGCTCAATAACCTGGACCGTTTTTTCGCGGCGGCCCGCAGCCCGCTGGCGGTAGGCTCGTTGTTTGAACGTGACCAGGACGCACTGCCAACTCTGCTACAGATATTCTCGACGAGTCAATATCTCAGCGATCTGATCATCCGGGACCCGGCGAGTTTTGACCTGTTACGGTTGACGGAAGGTCAGCCGGTGTCGCGGGAGGTCCTGGTCGAGGAGATCTGCAGTGAAGCCGAGAGCCTGATGGACGAACGAGCGGTGGCGGGCGCGCTGCGACGCCACAAGCGCCGTGAAACTCTGCGAATCGCCTACGGCGACATTATCCGCAAACAACGTGTGGAAACCGTCACGCGGCAAATCTCCTACCTGGCCGATGCAACTTGTGAAGCGGCTCTGCGCACCGCGCGACGCATCTCGGAAGACAAACGGGGAGTGCCGCAGCGACCGGACGGAAGCCGAGCCAGATTCGTGGTGCTCGCCCTCGGCAAGCTAGGTGGTGTCGAACTGAATTACTCGAGCGACATTGACCTGATCTTTATCGCTGACGTCGACGGCAAGACCGCTGGGACACGATCGGTGAGCAACCAGGAGTTCTTCGAGCGATTGGTGGGGACCTTCGTGAAGTTGCTCAGCGAGCAAACGGAGTTGGGCGCGCCGTATCGAGTTGATCTGCGGTTGCGTCCAAACGGCGACCAGGGCCTTTCCGTGATCAGTCTAGAAAGTGCATTGCAGTACTACGACGTCAAAGGACGCACCTGGGAAAGGCAAGCCTTCGTCAAAGCTCGAGCTGTTGCCGGTGACATCGAGCTCGGCGGTCAATTCTTGCGGCAGCTGGAACCGTGGATCTACCGACGTTATCTCAGTCGTGCCGACATCAGCGGCATCAAAGCACTGAAACGGCGGATCGAGCATCGGGTGCGTCGCGAAGGCGCGGAGGACACCAACGTCAAGACAGGGCACGGCGGTATTCGCGACATCGAGTTTGTGATTCAGTTCCTCCAATTGCTAAATGGCGGCGACCTGGAAGAGCTTCGCACGGGAAATACCTTGCACGCCATCGAGGCGCTGGAGCAGGTGGGTTGTCTGACCCACCAGGAGCGGACCATTCTCGCGGAAAACTATGCGTTTCTCCGCAAACTAGAACATCGGCTGCAAATCATGTTCGACTTGCAGACACATTCGCTGCCCGAGTCCGATCGCGAGTTGAGGCGGGTGGCGATCCGCATGGGTATTGAAGATGACAGGCAGCAGACCGCGTTGGCCCAGTTCAAAGCAGAGCTGAAGACCAAGACCGAATTGAACCGCAGGATTCTCGATCACTTGTTGCATGACGTGTTCGGCGAGGAAACCGAATTGGCGCCGGAATCTGACCTGGTGCTCGATCCCGATCCACCCCAGGAGACCGTGCGACAACTGCTGGCCGGCTACGGCTTTCGCGATGTGCGCGATGCCTACCAGAACCTGATGGCGCTTGCCAGCGAAAAAATCTCCTTCCTATCGACGCGCCGTTGTCGACATTTCTTGGCTTCGATCGCACCGCGGCTGCTGGAAGCCATCGCGACCACACCGGATCCGGACGCAACGCTCGTCAGCTTGAGCAAGGTTAGCGATTCGCTAGGCGGCAAGGGAGTCTTGTGGGAGCTATTCAGTTTCAATCCGCCTTCGCTCACTTTATACGTCCGGCTCTGCGCGTCGAGCCCATACTTGGCGGGCATTTTGACAAGCAATCCCGGCATGATTGACGAACTGATGGACTGGCTTGTACTGGACAAGCTGCCCGTCGGCGCAGTACTCGCCGCCACCTTGACTGATTTGTGCCGCGGTGCCGAGGACGTCGATCCGATCCTGCGCAGTTTCAAAAACTCACAGCATCTGCGGATTGGCGTCCGCGATATCCTCGGCAAGGAGGATATCCGGTCGACACACCGTGCGCTGTCGGATATTGCCGAAGTCTGCTTGAGTGAAATCACGCGGCGCGAGTATGAGCGGCTGACGCAGCGTTACGGTGCGCCCCAAATCCGAGGCGGCCCGGCGGACGGGCAACCCTGTTCGATGATCGTGTTGGCCTTGGGAAAGTTGGGAGGGCAGGAGCCCAACTACCACAGTGACCTGGACGTCGTCTTTCTGTACGAAGCCGAGGGCGTCACACAGCATTCACGGTCCAGCAGGCAAGATTCGACCACGGTGAACCAACATTTCTATAGCCAGCTGGCACAGAGGATCATCAAAGTCGTCACCGATTTGGGTCCCTACGGACGACTGTATGAGCTTGATCCCCGCCTGCGGCCAACTGGCCGAAGCGGCGCTTTGGCACTTTCTCTGGACGAATTTCAACGCTATTTCGATTCCGGCCAGGGACAGCTGTGGGAACGTCAAGCGCTGTGCAAAGCGCGACCGATTTACGGAACCCTGCAGGCTTGCCAGCGAGCGCTGGCCATCGTGCGGCATTGCGTCATGGACCCGCCGTGGGAACCGGGCCACGTCGATGAGATCCGCAAGATGCGAATTCGATTGGAGGAAACGGCATCGAAACGGAACCTCAAACGCGGACCGGGTGGGACCGTCGACATCGAGTTCACCGTTCAGATGTTACAGTTGCGGCACGCCGCTCAGACTCCGTCCGTGTTGATTCCCGGCACGCTCGACGCGATCGCCGCTCTGCAAACTGCCGGATACTTGTCCGACGAAGACGCCTCGTTCTTCAGCAGTTCGTACCGCTTCCTACGAAATATCGAATCCGGCTTGCGGCTGATGAATACCACTGCCCGACACGATCTGCCAGATGACAAATTCGAACTCAAAAAGCTGGCCTACCTGCTGGATTATCCGAGCGGCGAGGCGCTGGCCGATAGCTGCCGCGACTTCACTCTGCAGAATCGCAACCACTTTAACCGAATCTTTGCTGAGACGTCGTCAACGGTCTCTTAGCGCAGGCTGCCCAGAAAGGATTGTCCAGGAAATAACTTCCACAGTTCCCTCGGCGAGGCAGTGAAAGAATATCGTGGCCCGACGTTGTGAACAAATCCCACGCTCAGCGAACGAGCGTTTTCGCGGAGCACCCTGTTGAGGGTCGCTTATCACTCCAAGGCTGTGAAACAATCTCGCGGCGGCGAGACGCGCTTCGGGTGCCACTGGCTTTGCCAGTGTTCGTTACGCGACGTAGACAAGCGATTCAGCACTGGCAGAGCCAGTGGCACACAGAACGAAACGGACAACTTATTGTCTGCAAGTCCTTAGTCGCTTTTCTCTCAGCAAACGTCTGGAAATAGCTCGTTCGCGCAGCCACGAGATTCTTTCACCGCCTCGGCAGCGGGTGAGGGTGAGGAAAGTACTGCAGTTATTTCCTGGGCAACGGCTACGCAACCGCGGCGTCGAATGCCATCTCTTTCACGGTCGACAGATTACCCTCTTCGTCGAATGGCAAGGGACGCAGACCCGTCAGAATCTCCAGGTCGTCGCGCGTGCGCGCCTCTTCTAAGTAAGCGGCCGAACATTCGAGCTCGGAGACGGCCAAGGTATTCTGAATCCACATGAGCTGCGCGTCGGGTGGCTCGGTGAGGCCAATTGTGGGTAACGCGGCATCCAGCACTTCACGATCCGTGGCGTAGTGCACGGGTATCATCGCGCCGGTTGCAGCGCCGCCGGTCAAGCAGTTGGTGCGAGTAGCGTGTACATCCATCTTTTCGACGGCCCGATCGAGTGCGAACTCGGCCAACCCAATTCCAGTCGCGTTGCCATGAGTTTCGTACGTCAGATTGCGGACAACGACGTTGCGTACTTTGGGATACTCGTCTTCTCGGGCCACGTGATCCAGATACTTGCGGCCCAGTACATTGGTATCCATTCCCGAGCCGCTGATGTTCTTGCCGATCTCGTCGAGCAATACAATGTCAGCCGTTTTGAACGGTAAACAGGGCATCCACTGTTTGGCTAACCTGAGCAGTTCCTTTTCACGTTCCTCAAAATCGCTCGGTGCCACTGCCGCAATTTTGGCGGTTTCGTCGTAGCCGTTTTCGACGATTGCCACGCCGGCAACAATCCGGCACTTGGCCAAGATTTCACGGGCTACGCTCCGAACGATCTGACCAAAACTGTAATCTTTGATGGCTCGATGATACATCTTGGCGCCGGTGTGCTTGCCCAGACCAATCAGCATCATCTTCATCAAGCCACTTTCGATATCGCCGACGAAGCCGGTATGTGGTTTGACGCGACCGCAGACAACGACGTGATCAGCACCAAAGGCCTGCGTGTCAAAGTGTACTGGAAAGCCCTCGGCCGCCTTACACACCTGAACCGTGTCCATACTGGACCGAATCGGGCAGCCGCAGAATTGTTCGGTAATGCCGTACGACTCGATGATCTTCTGCTGACCCTCGGCGGTTCCGCCGCCGTGGCTGCCCATGGCCGGAATAATGAACGGCTCGCCGCCAAGCTCTTTCAGATGATCGACGATGGACTTAATGATCTGGTGAATATTGGCGATGCCGCGACTGCCGGCCGTGATTGCCACCGACTGGCCAGGTTGAATGGCGTGGCGTAGGTTGAGCGCGGCCAGCTCGGCTGCGACCGTGGCCGGAATGTCTTCGACCCGTGGCCGCTCGAAGGTTTGGCGTACACGAAAAATCTGCGGATAGTTCGACATGATTTCACTCGTTTCGAAGCTAGTGCGGTTGTCAATCAAGAGTCGATCAGTGCGCGTGTAACCGTGAAGACAGCCCCTAGCATAGACAATCTCAATCCCGCTGTTCAGTCGCGTACCCAAAAACCCGTCGATTGCAACGGTTTATGCAGACGTCAAGGGTCAAGTTCCCGCCTGCTCCTCGAGCTCGCTCACTTCGATGACCGGACACTTGCAGTCCTGCACCATAGTCGCCAGGGAACCGGAATCCTTGAATCCGATTCCGGTAACCAGCGCTACCACGACGGCATCCCGATCAATGAGCCCCTCGCCTACTGCTTGCAGCACGCCAGCCGTCGCGGTCGCCCCAGCCGGCTCGCAGAAGATCCCTTCCTCGCGGGCCAGTCGCCGCTGACTCTCCCAAATCAATTCATCGGACACGAGGTGCCCGGTGCCGCCCGTTGCTCGGCAGGCGCGGATCGTGTTGTGACCGTCCACGACAGTGGCCACCTGAAGCCCACTGATTTGCGTAGAGCAAAGAACGTCCATTGCCCCTTCCGCTCCAGCACGTAATGCTCCGGCGATGGTATTGTTCCCGTTCGGTTGAACGCATTCAACGCGAGGACTTCGGGACAAACACTCTCGTTTGATCAAGTGTTGAAACCCCTCGGCAACGGCAACTGCCAACCCGCCACCGCCCGCCGGCACGAACACCCGATCGATCGGTTGCGGAATCTGCTCGGCCAGCTCAAAGCTCAGCGTCCGCACACCGCTCATCCCCAATGGACTGAACCTAAACGCGCTAACTTGGAAGACGGTATTAGGACGTTCGCCTAACCGTTGAAGCGATTCGAATACCTGTACTGTGACTTCCGGGTTCATCCCGAAGTCCCGAACCCGACAGAGATTGGCCCCATATGCCTGCATTTGCTGCAGCTTTCCGAGCGGGGTCGTCTCGAGCACCGCGACGTTGCATTGAATTCCTGCCGCCGCACAATAGGCGGCCAACGCCGATCCCGTGTTGCCGCTAGATGTGGCGACACACAACCGCTGGCCGCGGGCAACCATGTGAGAAATCGCGCAAAACGCAAAACGATCTTTGTAAGAACCGGTTGGATTGCACGACTCGAGTTTGAAATACAGGTTATTCAGCCCGACGCTGGCCCCCAAACGGCGTGAGCGCACGACGGGTGTGTCTCCCTCGCCGAGCTCGATCCGAGCCTCCGCGGGAACCGAATCGAATCCGTCTGCCCAACGCCAGATGCTCATGTCGAGACGGCTCCAGGTTTCGTCAACGTCGCGGCGGGAAGCACCACGTTCGTCAGGATGTTCAAGACGGCCCGTCCTAGGTCGCGGCCGAAGCCACGTTACGAGTGGCTCGTCTCCATTACCACAGCCAACGTATCGTCTTTGAACACCCTCGAAAAGGTCTTCAACGTGAGAACCATGCCCCGTTGTTGGGACTTTACGGTGACAATCTCTTCGCCCAAAATGTCGCTGACCGTGCCCAGTGGTTGTCCCACATCGATTTCTTCGCCAAGCTGCACCGCTGGCTCGTAATAGCCATCTATCGGAGAGGGATTGCAAATCTGCATATAGCCAGAGTTTTCCCGACTATCTTCAACGACAACCTTGATCTTGGACGCCGGCAACGCTCGCTCGAGCATCCCAAGCTGCGCCATCACATTGAGACAACCGTCGACATAATCGCTGACTCCTGCAGGATCGCAACGAGCTCCGCCGTGGTACTCCGTATAGATCGCAGGTACCTCGGCATCTCGGGCGACGGACATCGAGCGACCGTTCAGCCGGTAATCGGTACCCCAAACCACGGGCAAATTAAACGCCCGAGCCATTAGCCGCTGTTGCTCAAGTACCGACTCATTGGGATGCATCATGTATCCCGACATGGGTAGCACCGACAGGGTCGTGCCGCCCGTATGCAAGTCGACGTAAGCATCCGCTGAACGGATCAGCTCGCTCAGGGCGTGCGCGGTTTGTTCCGTGATCGAACCGTCGGGGCGTCCGGGGCAAGTGCGTGCCAAATCAAGCTCATCCTCGGCGCATCGATGGCCCCTCCAAAAAGCCGCTTCGTTGACCACGGGAACGAGGGTTATTCTTCCGCGAATCTCCGCAGCTTCTAGTTCACGAATCAGACGACGAATTGCCGCCATCGGTTCGAATTCATCGCCGTGAACCCCACCGGTGATCAACAGGTGCGGTCCCGGCTGAGCGCCGTGGACGGTCTTCGATTTCAGCTGCATGCTGTTCTTCTTCAGGAGTCAGTCGACCATGCGGTTCCATCTGTGCCACACAATGGCTGTTGTGACGTCTGGTTTTACAGAACGCCGGCGGCGATTACAACTTAGCGGGAGTTGACAGTCGCGAGTCAGGAGATGGGCTAACGGGTTTCCGACTTGGCCGCCGACAGTCGAATGGCTGCCGATTGAGTTTGCCCCCAACCAGGATCAACACGATGTCAGACGAAATCACTCTGTCCATGATGCGGGAGTCGCTTTACGCGGCAGTCGTCGCGGATGCACTCGATTCATTAGGCTTCCGGAACCAATCGCCCCGAGTGGAGTTGCGACCTTTCACAAGCGACAAGTTGCTGGTAGGACGATGTAAGACGACGCTCTGGGGGGACATGTATCACGAGGACCCTCGTCCCTACGAATTGGAGCTGCAAGCGGTCGATAGCTGTCAGGCCGAAGAGGTGATTATCGCCGCCGCGCATGGCTCGCTACACTCGGCCCTGTGGGGAGAATTGCTGTCGACGGCTTCACGCAACACCGGCTGTCTAGGCGCTGTCGTGGACGGTGCGATCCGGGACGTAGCTCAGATCAGGAAGATGGGATTTCCGGTCTTCGCGCGTGGCACCAGTGTTTACGATAGCCAAAACCGCCAGCGGGTCATCGATGTTGATGTTCCGGTCGAAATCGCCGCAGTACAGTTTTGCCCTGGGGATTTGGTCTTCGCGGACTTGGACGGCGTGGTCGTCGTGCCGCAGCGGATCGAGCAAGAGGCGATCCGTCGCGCCTGGGACAAGGTCCACGCCGAAAACCGTACTCGGGATGCAATCCGGGACGGCATGAAAGCCACGGACGCGTACGAGAAGTATGGAGTGTTGTGATGAGTTCCCCCCGAAACTGATCTTGGCGCTCGGTGTTTGGTCCCTGGTGTTTGCCTGCCACGGACGCCTACTAGAAGTACGGCGTGTTGTGATGAATCCCCCCCCGAACCGGTCCTGATCCCTGCTCCCTGATCCCTGGTCCCTGATCCCTGATCTCTGCTCGATCCGCCGTTCGCTCCAACAATTCAGAGCACTTCTGGCACGTCATCTCGGGAGTGATCAGACGCATGAGATAGTTGTCGACCCGCTTTCGTTGACGCCGTGAGTGGACCTCGTGTTGTACTTGGAGGGCCAAATGTGGCTTGCCGTGGGGGCCACTGTCTTCCGGCCGAGTTATCCCGTGCAGCGAGATACAGGGGGTCCCCACCGCCACCGCAAGGTGTAGCGGACCGGCATCCGCACCTACAAATATTCGGGCACGGTTCAGCACAGCGGCCAGTTCGGCCAGACTGGTGGGCGGGGCCAGAATCGCTTGACCTTCGGATTGATTGACGATTTCCCTCGCCCAGTTCCGTTCACGGTCGTTTCCCCAGATAACCAGCGTCGGTAGCTTGTGTTGGCGACCTAGATACGAGGCCACTGCTGCGAAACGGTCCATTTCCCATCGGCGTGAAAGCCAGCTGGCGCCCGGATTGATCGTCGCAAAGTCGCCGTCGATCCCCGCCAGGCGCAACACTTGACCCGCGTTGTCATGATCCGCTGCGGCTATCGGGAATTTCCACTGGACCTCGGGCCGTTCGATACCCAGCGGAGCTAATAGCTCCAACGAACGATCGGTCAAGTGCGGCCGGCGGGTTTGAACCAGCAAACTGTTCAACCAAGGACTCAGTTCGCGACCGTACTTACCCCGACAGCCAATTCTCGTCCGCGCCCCCGACAACCAACCCGCTAAGGCGGACTTGGTCATGTTCTGGCAGTCGATGGCAATTTCAAAACAACCGCGTCTCAACCGGCGCCGCGCAGCGAGGATCGAGGAGGGGGACGTGAACCAGCCACGCTCGAGGACGATCACTTCGTCCACGCAACTGTGCTCGAGGACGACGGAAGATGCTTTCTGTTCGACGACCCACCCGAGAAACGCCTGCGGAAATCGATTCCGCAGCGCGCACAGCACTGGCAAAGTGAGAATCGTATCTCCCACGGCGCTCATCCGCGAAACCAAAATTCGCGGCGCTTCTGTATGCCACACAGCGGAATCTCCAAAGTTGAGTTATTCGGTCTCGCCCCGCGCCGCTCTGATCCGCCGAACGACCACCGGACGTTCTTCCCGTTGGGGATCGATTGCGTCGACGATCACCTTGTCCGGGCGAATCTCGAGAATGAACCGAAAACCGGTGATTGGGTTTACTGGCACCTCGTACGGTTCGTGACCAATCGCCGTACCCAGTGCCAACTGCCAAGCGAGGCAGCGGGCTGTATCCAACGCCTGCCAACGATGTCCTTGCTCGAGCTCGCGTAGCAGCAGCTGATCGGCGACGAAGGGGTAGGACATCGTTTCGCGCAGGGCACCCAGCTGCCGCTCGATCCGTCGAAATACGGCTTGCCGCTCAAAGTATGGCTGCTCGCAGCTTTCGATCACCCGCCGCATGCTGGTCAGATAAAACATCTCATCGGCATCGATGTTGCTCAACACCTTTGGGCCAAACTGATCGTCGCCGTATTCGTCACGGTACCCCTGGATTTCGTCGTGATCGAGCAACGAGAGCAAGTAACCGTCCCGAATTAATTCATACGTATGTAGGCCCTGCGCTCGTTCTCCGAGCCAAGCGTCCGAATCTTGTGTCCAGTCCGCCAATTGCTGTTCGATCCGCAGGAGCAGTTGCTGCTGGGTTTCGGCCGTCGAATAGGGATGATCGGCAATGGCTTCGAGGACGCGTAACGCTTCGCCCCGCAAGTGGACGGCCGCAGTCCGTGGCACGAGATGCGGCTCGCGGGCCAATAACTGCGCCATCCGCAGGAGAACATCAAGCGACTCTAGAGCCAACTGCGGTTGACCTTGATCTAGCAACCCCGCAGCGTGCAGCGCCTCGAGTCGGTTTCCCAACTGCACGGCATCGACAAACGACGCGTCAATCGCGAGGCCCCGAGTATGATCCAGCCGGAATCCGTCGTTCGAGTTAGTCGCCAATCCGCGATACCGCTCGCGCTGAGCTGCCAATTCGTCGTTCAGGGAGAGTGCACCCCGCAGTTTGGTTCTGCTGAACTCGAACCGATCAAGCGGATAGATCCTAGCCAAGCGGTCCTCGAGTGACCGTCTCTGTTTTACTGGAAAGACTTCCTCGAGCGCCGCGGCGAAATTGGGTTGTGGGTCGACGTCGGTCGCGGCTAGCGGTTTCCCGCCAGAGTCCAGTCCGCGGGTCAGCAGCGCTGGCGTAGCCTGTTCGCTGATCAACCGAGCCACTTCTTTGCGCAGCTCCTGATGATGCGTCTTGCGCACCAGCGGCAGATCGGCGTAGTCGGTCAAGTCGCCAGCGGTTGAAACCACCGATTCTTCGCTCGCCCGCTGGCAACCAGACAGTTGGACGAGGACTGTCATCGTTATCATCAGCTGCAACAGCAGCGGTGGGCGCAGCGTCACCATGCTCGCTCCTGCGTAGACCGGGAATCATTCCGTCCAATTCGCAACGGCTGGGAATTAAGGGCCTACCCCAAAACCAAACGGGACGCTCGGGACGTACGCCGATATTTGCGTCGGAAACGGGTTTCAGGATAGGTGGTAATTGATCGCCGCCGCTGTGGGTTCACATCCGGCTGTAAATGACGAACCACGAAAGAAGTCCGAATAACGAAGCCCAATCAGTCGCGAATCAACTCGAGACGCGCCATTCCTGCGTCGGAATTCGTCATTCCCTAGTGATTCGCCAGTCGTCAGTCATTCCCTTCGTCATTCGTCATTGAATCGCCAACGGCATGCTCCAAAGCGGCGCTGTCCAACTAAGATGCCCGCCTTATGCTTGACCGTGGCGTATGCTACTCGCCCCACCTGGATCACCGAAGGGCAATCACAGGAAACTGTCGCGGCAAATGGAGCCGCGCGACCAGACCCTTCCGCATGCATTGCTTGCTGGAACCGCAATTAGCCGAACTCTTGCGACTTCGGCTACTACTGCTAGCAACGCCACCGTTTGATGACGTTACGATCAAGGCGAGAGACTTACAGCTATCTTGCCCAAAACACCGCGCATTAGCCCTGGATTATTCAAGCCACAGAGTCGAATTGCTGGACGAAGCGAGGTTCATTGGTCACCCGACGCGCGACGGATGTCAGCGGGATCGACCAACTCGGCCAAGCCGGCTTTGGCAAACTCTGGACCACTGACGTAACACCCCGGCCTGAGCCACTTGTCCAACCATTCGGGCTCGACCATCAGCATCTCGGCCAGCAGTCGATCCATCTGTTCTTCGAGGTAGCCAAAGTGCCGTGCCCATTCGGCCGCTTCGTTTAATTGCACGTGCTCCTCACTTTGCCATCTCATGGGGTGAAACAGGAGCACACTGTAGGGAGTCACGATGCGTCGCTGACAGGCGGCGAGCGGCCACAGCGCCGCGGACGAACATTCGCCGGTCACGATGCCGGTAGCACGGAGTTCGCGGAAAATCATCAAGTTCATCAACGAGGCAGCACAATAGGGGCTGCCTCCGGGCGAGTCAAAATAAAGGATGCACTCGCCCCCGCGGGGGATGCTGATCAACTTGTCGTGAAGGTCCGCGGCATTTTCAGTCAGATCACCCACAATGCCTAATTCGGCTGGGCCTTCGTCGTTTCCAATGTCGTTCATCGACGTCTCCTCGAAAAGAAGCGAGCGGGGCATGACGGCTTACGCCGGCTCAAGCGCCCCGCACAGTTATCTGTCTCCAACCTGGGGCAGTGGTAGCGAGGCTGTCGTCAGGTGCCATTTATCAGGTCACTCGATAGCTCGACAGGCACCCGAATTCAAACATGCGTCGTTTCTTGCGGCATTTGCCTGTGTTGCATCCGACTCGCGGAGGAGTCTCTAGACACGCCGCTGGATTGACGCCGCTGGATTGCCCTCCGCATCACCGCCGACACAAGGAAGACCGTCCCAACGGCGACTCCGGCGAAATAGCCGCAGAATGCGCCCGCAATGGCGATGACTAGCCATACCAGCAGCGCCAAGTAATGAAGCTGCAACATCGAATCGTCTCTGCTTATGGCATGGACGACGTAGATGCCGACAAGATACACGACACCGAGCAGCACGGATGATAGCCGTGGCCTCTTGCCGCGAAATAGTACGGCCTGTCCCACTCCCACACACGTAAAGAACCCTGCAACCTTGACAAAGTCGATTGGCTGAATCTGGACTAAACGCAAGGCAACGAACAAGAGTGCATACGCCAGCTGAACGGCCATTATCGCCGCCACGTCAAATCGCCGCGGGACCGAATAGAGCTTCGAGACCGAGTTGGGCGCGCCGTACTCCATGAAAGGACCAATCAGTGGTTTTGCACTTTGACTCTGTTCCGACCGCCCGAACCGCAGTGGTCTTGACACCTATGGGCATTTCCAATCGCTTACCCGATTATCAAACATTTGCCGCGCTGCGGCAAGCGAATGCTGCCAACCGGAGGCAGCTTGCCGAGCTGCATAGTTCTCAGCCTCAAAAGGGTGATTTCCGACGGCGCGTCTCTCACACAACACGGACGGGATGAGCGACGTAGGCGCTGTGACGATTGCGGAACCGGGCACCCGCGTTGAAATTCGCTGGCAAAGCTGCTGACGCGACAGACCGTTCCGCAGTTCGGTCATGAGGACGTCGACAATGCGATCCGACGGGGTCTCCATGATCGATTCCACCAGTGGTGCGGATTACACGCCGTTGGCCATCCAGGCGGTAACTTTCCCGACGGGCTCCACTTCGGGAACGACACTAGCGGTCTCGCTCACACCACTCAACGATTTGGCAGCGGAAGGAAACGAGACAGTAAATCTGACGCTACAAAATCCCAGCGGCCCGGCTGCGTTGGGTACCACAGCCGGCACGCTGACCATCGACGACGAAGACACCGCCTCGTTTTCCATCCAAGCCACCGACACCGCGGCCGAACAGGGAGGCGTCCAGACCACCGATGTCACCTTGATACTCGGCGGCAGCGGCGCGGGCACCGCTACCAGCGGCACGGACTACAATCCATCACCAAGAACGCCGCTTTCTTCGGCACCGTCGTTGCAAACGGTGACTGTCTTCGATGGCCAGCAAGAAATCCTCGTCAAAGTCTTCGATGTTGCCTCGCATCGAGCGAGCAGCCGAGATTGTCGGCAATCGCCTGGCCGTCGTCCTGCTGGACATGCAGGCGCACCTCCGCGAACGACTCCAGAAAGATGTCGCGCAGGTCGTTGGCCTGCTTGATCGTCAGATCGATGTTAAATCGGGTCTGCCGATTTCCATGAGCCAATCCTGCGGCGGCACGTATCCTGGCAGCCCGAACCACCGAATGGTCAGGGCAGAGACTCGCGCTACGGCTGGCTGTACTATCGTCGAGTGAAAACGAAAAAGCAGTTCTATCGCCCCATGAATCGTGTCGTTCACGTGCACCTCAAGAGCCTCAGGCCCGTTGAACGCCAATCAGACCGGGTGGTTTTTCATTGTGGCAGCTCGAACATATTACGATGAGCACATGCCGGAATCGTCAATCGAGATTCTCGGACATTCGGTTGGCGGTGTGACGTATCGGCACTACGCACACCGGGATCCACTCGCATTCAAGGCAATCATGTCACTGCCGCAGCCAACGGCATTCAGCGCGCTCGTGCATGGATTTGATGGTGAGTGTCCGTGTTGTCGCCGAAGATTCCACCAAGCGTGAAATCGGGGCGGAGCGGCGCCTCCGAATGAACTGCGGAGGTGTCGCCACCGCTGCCTCTCAAAGCGATCACGACCGTTCCCCCGTCCTTCGCCTTCGCGGTGGTGGTCAAGGCAACGACGGGTATCCCCGTGCTGCCCCAGACGCTTGGTCAGCCGGCAGCCTGTGCTTGCTTCGACTCGTACGTGTGCCGAGAATGAATGTCGCTTCAGTGATTTCCCTTGTACGGAGGTTGCGTCCCAATCATGGCTCGACGTTCGCGCAGGCATAGCTATCGCGAAGTGCGAGACTTGATTCAGTGGTCAATCGAGGACTGCCCTGGATTTGGTAGTCGGGTCGAAGTCGACGGCAAAATAAATCGAATCACCGAAGGCATCTGGCATGATAACTATTGGTTTTGGATCCGGGGTCGAGACTTACCAGCTGCGCAGGCAGAGCAAGCCTACCTCTTGCGACTTCTTGATCAGCGAGAGGACTGGCAGGAGGGGCCCGAACCACGTGAGCGTCTGGTGCGCGAAGCGGAAACGCTAGAAGTATTGAAGAGGAGCAAGTTCGCACATCCAACTCCGACGTTCATTTGCTTTGTACAGGACAACGAATCAGAACCCATCGGAATGATCGAGACCGGTCTACCGGGTTCTTCTCTGGATCGGTACAAGGGCCGGTCGACATTGCGACTCGTCAGCCGAGTGGCCGCCGACATCCATTGCCTTAAAATCGATCAGTTCTCGCATCTGCCAAACAGCAGCAGTCGCACTGAGCATGTGGAGTCGCGACTCGCCGAACTCGACGAAGCCTTGTTTGCTGAATTCTCCCTGGCCGATAAAGTTCGCGAGTGGATCACGGTACACATTCCTTCCGATGACCGCGTTTGCGTTTTGCACGGGGACCTGCTGCCGCAGAACCTGCTTTGCGACTGGCCGGCGGTTGCTGACGACGACGCGCCCGTTGGAATTGTCGATTGGGAAATGGCGCGAGTTGGCGATCCGGCGTACGACCTGGCGATTGTCAGTCGTGGCGATCGAAAAGTGCTGGGTATAAACGACGGTGTGAAGGTGCTCGTCGAGGATTATATGGAATTCGGGGGCGAACCGGTTTCATTGACGAACGTTCGCGTTCATGAATTGCTGCTGCTGATGCACTGGCTGGAGGAAGCCTGGTGCGAATATCAGAAGCCTGTCACGAGGGGGCACGCCCCGGACTACTACGAAGCCAAGCTTCAGTCTTTATTCCGACGCGCGGCAAGTTGAATCTGAGTCAATTCCACCCCGTTCGCATTCCATGGGTGCAAAGCAGGGCGTGACGCCGATTCTCGTCACGCTCGATCCGACGATTCCTGAGTCAACGAGCCGATTCGATCGGCCCGTTGCGCGCCCGGTGGTGCACAGGCGCAGCCTGCCCGTGCTGTCGTCGAACAATGGCGCAACTGCAGCGGTCTCCAGCACCGCCTGCAGTTTGGGCGAAACGCCAACTCGCTGAAGTTTGTCCAACCTCCGCGAGTTGGCGTTGAGGCCAATTGCAGTCGGTGTTCGCCACCGGTGCAAGTTCAGGCCCCTCGGCGTCGAAGAGCGGCTACCCTTCACATGGGGGGCATAAAACATCGCGTCCCCCGCGCCCATCGGCGCAGTTCGATCTGGCACCTTGCGCGCTCAGGACGTTTTGTCCTGAGCGCGCAAGGTGCATACAGTTTCTGCCCGCGGACGGTTAGTCATGAGCGCGCAACCGTGTCGGCACATCTGCAGTCGGTGTTGTCGACCAACGCAGGTTGGGACGCTCAACGGCGTGTCCCGAGAATCTTCTTCGCGCGCCATCAACTTGATGACAGCAGTGGCGTTCGTCGCACTCGTCTTGACGCAATCGGCCGATGTGACCGGAACGTTTTGGTATAGCTCCTGAGGCGCGTCGGTGCAGTCGGACCTCCGCGCCTCCGGTTCGCTCCGATTTGGAGGCAAGATACCCTTCGACTGGGGGGCAATATTTGCCTCCAAGGGTGTC
>Ga0310121_10002027_pt1 | contig 19792 bp, 20 predicted proteins | sample CB27_Tmax_986_MG_FD_203504 | JGI IMG/M metagenome (GOLD analysis project Ga0310121, IMG submission 203504) | Marine microbial communities from Western Arctic Ocean, Canada - CB27_Tmax_986 | ecosystem: Environmental > Aquatic > Marine > Oceanic | place: Canada: Western Arctic Ocean | collected...
AGGACTACGAGAGCATGCTGATCGGCAACGAGATCCTGGTCGCCCGGGCCCGCGGCGTCGGCCAGATCAGCGCCGAGGATGCCGTCAATGCCTCGTTTAGTGGCCCGGTTCTGCGCGGCTCCGGCGTCCCCTTCGACCTCCGCAAGGCCGACCCCTACTGCGGTTATGAGAACTTCGACTTCGACATCCCCGTCGGCCGGCAGGGCGACTGCTACGACCGCTTCCTCGTGCGCATGGCCGAGGTCAAGGAGAGCATCCGCATCCTCAACCAGGTCGTCGACAACATCCCCGACGGTCCCTGGCTGACGGACGTCCCGCTCCACCTGCGGCCCGACCCGGGCGAGGCCTACGCCCGCGTCGAGTCGCCGCGTGGTGAGCTCGGCTTCTACCTGGTCTCCGACGGCGGACCGGCCCCGTTCCGCTTCCACTGCCGACCGCCCAGCCTGATCAACCTGACCGCGCTCAAGGAGATGACCTTGGGCGGCTCGCTGGCCGACGCCATCGTGACCCTCGGCTCGCTCGACATCGTGGTGGGAGAGATCGACCGATGATCCCCCTCGCCAAGTGGTATGACCTGCGCGATCTATCCGGCCTCTCGGAGGAGATCACCGGCTGGATCGGCGCCGACTGGCTCGCGTCGCTTGTCAGCGGGCTGCTCGGGGCGCTGGGCGTCCTCGCCGTCGTCGGCCCCACCCTGCTGATTCTGATCTGGGTCGAGCGCAAGGTCATCGCGCGCTTCCAGCAGCGTTACGGTCCCAACCGCGTCGGACCGAAGGGGCTGGTGCAGCCCGTGGCCGACGCGCTCAAGCTCGTGCTCAAGGAAGAGCTGCGCCCCCGCGCTGCCGACAAGTACCTCTTTTTGCTCCCGCCCGTCCTGATCTTTCTGCCCGCGCTGCTGATCTGGGGGGTCGTCCCCTTCGGCCCCAACATGCAGGTCGCCGACCTCAACGTCGGCGTGCTCTACCTGCTCGCGGTTTCCAGCACGGGCGTCATCGCGATCTTCATCGCGGGCTGGTCCTCCAACAACAAGTACGCGCTCTTCGGCGCCATGCGCGTCGTCGCCATGTCCATCTCCTACGAGGTGCCCATGGTGCTGGCGCTGCTGACGGTGGTCTTCTTCACCGGCACGATGTCGCTCAACGGCATCGTCGAGTGGCAACAGTCGGAGGATCTATTCCTCGTCCTCATGTTGCCCATGACCGCCTTCATGTTCTTCTTCTCAGCCACCGCCGAGCTCAACCGCACCCCGCTTGACATCTCCGAGGCCGAGTCGGAGATCGTCGCCGGGTACCACACGGAGTACTCGGGCATGCGCTTCGGGCTCTTCTACGCCGTCGAGCTGCTCAACACCCTCGCCATCAGCGCTTTCATTGCCACCTTCTTCCTCGGCGGCTGGTGGCTCTGGGGCCTCGACGAGTGGGTTCCGCCCTGGATCATCCTGCTGGCCAAGACCGGCGGCGTGTACTTCATCTTCATCTGGACGCGCGGCACTCTGCCTCGTCTGCGCATCGACCAGATGATGCACTTCTGCTGGAAGTTCCTGGTGCCGGTCGGCCTCGTCTTCCTCGTCGCGGCTGCCGTCGAGCGCACACTGCTGCTCGAGAACAATTGGGATGCCAGCATCGCACTGCCCGTCTTCGGCATCATCAACGCTGGCCTCACAGTGGTGGCCGTGGTGACCTGGGCCAAGCTCTCCGGCACGGAATCACAGAAGCTGCCGTCCAACGCCATCATGGCCCGTGGCCGCGTTGGCGGCCTGCGCGCCGCGCAGGCGATTCGCGTCGACGAGTTGGGCGCCGAGCCCGTTGCGGGCGGTGGCGACTGATGCGCGCCTTCAACGAAATCCAACTCATGGCGCTGCTGAGCGCCACAACGATCTTCCCTAAAGTGGGAGCGGATTAACGAAAAATGTCGGATGTGGGCTTCCACTTGGCATTCTGGTCGCTCAGCGCGATCACCATCGGCGCCGCGCTGATGGTCGTCGTCTCGCGCAACCTGATCCACGCTGTCGTCTTCCTTATCCTCTCCTTCATCGGCGTCGCCGGGCTCTACCTGACGCTCTCCGCGGAGTTCATCGCCGTTGTCCAGATCCTCATCTACGTCGGCGCGATCGCGGTATTGATGCTCTTTGCCATCATGCTCACGCCGCGCGCTGGCCGCGATAACTCCGAGACGGGCATGCGACTGCCGGCCCTGGTCCTGATGGGCCTGATCATCGCTGCCGGCACCTTCATCGGCCTCGAAACCGACTGGGGATCGATGCGCGGTGAGGCGATCGACAACCAAGCCCGCATCATCGGCGAGTCGTTGATTAACGAATTCGTTCTTCCGTTCGAGGTCGCCGCCGTCCTTCTCACGGCTGCGTTGGTGGGAGCGATCGCCCTGGCACGCGAAGACCCCGAAGACGGTTCCTTGCACTACGCCAGCTTGCTGGAAGAGGGGCTGATCTCGCCGGACGAACCGAGCGACGCAGCGCCGCTGAGCGGTACCCCGGGCGGCGGTGACTGATGGTGATCGGCCTCGAAGAGTACCTGGTCGTCGCCGCCATCCTGTTCGGGATCGGCCTCTACATCGCGCTCTCGAAGCGCAACGCCATCGCTGTTCTGATGGGCGTCGAGCTGATGCTGAACTCGGTCAATCTGACCCTGGTCGCCTTCAGCCGCTTCTCCGACACCGATGTCGCACTCTCGACGCAGGTCTTCGTGATGTTCATCGTCGCGACCGCGGCGGCCGAGGTCGCAGTCGGCCTCGCTCTGGCGATGGTCGTCTACCGCAACCGCCATACCGTCTCTGTCGACGACATCGACTTGCTGAAATGGTGAGCGCTGATGTGGGCTGAATTCATGCGGGCGCCGAACCGCTACGTCGCCGAGACCTGGAAAGAGCTGCTCCACGCGGAAGGCATTGCGGTGCGCCTGCTCGTCCCGCCGGACCGAGCGAGTGAAGGCGACTACGCCCCGCGGCTCCTGATGGTGCCCGATTCTAAGACCCACGTGGCCCGAGAAATCCTGCGCAAGGTCTGATGAACGAGCCGATCCCCCAAAGCATTATCTGGGCGATTCTCTGCCTGCCCCTGGCCTCCTTCGCGGCGACCACCGTGCTCGCGACCATGCGTCCGGAGATCGGCCGGCGCTGGCCCGAGCTTGCCGGCCAGATCACCGTCGCGGCGATCGGCGTCGCGTTCATCCTCGCCATCGTCACCCTGATTGGGGTGATCGGCGAACGCGGCCACGCGATCGGCTTCGATCCGCACACGCTCTTCACCGCCGGAGACCTGACCGTCCAAATCGGCGCCCGCATCGACGGGTTGAGCGCGATCATGCTCGTCGTCGTCACTGGCGTGTCGCTCATGGTCCAGATCTACTCGCTCGGCTACATGAAGGGCGACGGCGGCTTCCGTCGCTACTACGCCTACATGTCGCTCTTCACAGCGGCGATGCTCGGCCTGATCATGGCCGACAACCTGCTGTTGCTGTTCGTCTTCTGGGAGTTGGTCGGCCTCACATCGTACCTGCTGATCGGTTTCTGGTTCCATCGGCCTGCCGCCGCCGCCGCCGCCAAGAAGGCCTTCCTGGTCACGCGTACCGGGGACCTCGGCTTGCTCGCCGCGATGCTCTTGATCTGGGATCGTGGCGGCACGCTCAACATCCACGAGATCAACACCGAGGTGATCGAGCTGGTCGCCGCGGGCGTCATTGCGCAGACGGCGCTGACGCTCTTCGCGCTGGGTCTCGTCGCCGGCGCGATCGGCAAGAGCGCACAGTTCCCATTCCACACCTGGTTGCCCGACGCGATGGAGGGGCCCACCCCCGTCTCCGGCCTGGTTCACTCCGCGACCATGGTCGCGGCCGGCGTCTACCTGCTGGCGCGCTTCTTCCCCGTCCTGGAGCATTCCCAGCTGGCCAGTGACCTCGTCGCCTGGATCGGCGCCATCACCGCCGTCGGCGCGGCTCTGCTTGCCGTCACCCAGACCGACATCAAGCGGGTCCTTGCCTACTCCACCATCAGCCAGCTCGCCTACATGATCTTCGCGCTAGGCACCGGCGCGTATGCCGCCGCTGTCTTCCACCTCACCATGCATGCCTTCTTCAAGGCGCTGCTCTTCCTCGGCGCCGGCTCTGTCAGCCATAGCACCAACACCTTCGACATGAGGAAGATGGGCGGGCTGCGGCACTCGATGCCCATGACCTACGTCATGTTCATCGTCGGGGCGTTGTCGCTCTCGGGCATCATTCCGCTGGCCGGGTTCTGGTCGAAGGACGAGATCCTGATCGACACCTGGGACCACAACAAGGCGATCTTCTTCTTCGGCCTCGCCGCGGCTGGCTTGACGGCTTTCTACATGTTCCGCGCCATCTTCATGACCTTCCACGGCGAGTACCGCGGCGGCGAACCGGTTCCCGCCGGCGAACACGGCAATGAGGACCCGGCGCATCCGCACGAGTCACCGCGCAGCATGATTCTGCCGATGGCTGTGCTGACGACGCTGGCCGTCGTAGCCGGCTTCATCACCATCGATGGCGAGATCCAGACCTGGCTGCTCAACGCGCTGCCCGAGGCCGCCGAGGAAGCCAAGCTGGTCTGGAATACGCCGATCTTTATCATCTCCACGCTGGTCGCCCTAACCGGCATCGGCGTCGCCTATCTGGGCTACGAAGCGAAGCGGATCGACCTCACAGTCCTGCGCGACGGGCCTCTCAAGCCGCTCCACACTTTGCTCGAGAACAAGTACTACATAGACGTCCTGATCGAGGACATCCTGGTGCGCAAGATCTTCTATGGCGGCATCGCCAACGCGGCGGCCGTTTTCGATCGCGTGGCGATCGACGGCGCCGTCAACTTCGCCGGATCGGGCACGTTGGGCTTCGGTCGCGTCGCCCGCCACGCCCAGAACGGGCAAGTCCAGACGGCGGGGGCCGCCCTCGTTATGGGCGGGGTCCTCATCTTCGGCGTCGTGGTGATCTTCTGATGCGTACTTTCACCCCGCCACCAGAGAGCAGTGTGGACCCCGCGGGATGCTATGGCCGCGGGAGCGCGATGAATCCCGCAAGTTCGAGAAGGAGCCCTTAAAAATGCCAGGGGATGGGTTCCCAGTCCTCTCGTTGCTGCTCTTCCTCCCCATCGCGGGAGCGGTCTTGATCGCGTTCCTGCCCAGCGAGCGCGTCAGGACGCACGCCGCGCTCGACTGGCTCCCCGGCGGCGAACAGGATCGCGCCAAATGGCTCGCCCTCGCGTTTTCGCTGACGACGTTCGTCATCGCGCTCATCCTCTACATCGACTTCGACCGTGGCCAGGCTGGCTTCCAGTTCACCGATACGTTCACCTGGATCAGCGCGAGCGATGTCGGCTTCGATGTCGGCTACTCGCTCGGCGTTGACGGCCTCTCGATGCCGCTGATCCTGCTCAACGCGTTTCTGACCACGATTGCCATTCTGATCTCATGGCGTGTCGACCTGCGTCCCAAGGAGTACTTCGCCTTCATCCTGATCCTGGAGACCTCCGTCTTCGGCGTCTTCATGGCGCTCGACCTGCTGCTCTTCTTCCTCTTCTTCGAACTTGAGCTCCTGCCGATGTTCATGCTGATCAGCATCTGGGGCAGCGGCGCGCGACGCCACTACTCGGCGCTCAAGTTCGTCCTCTACACCGTCTTTGGCTCGTCGTTCATGCTGGTCGGCTTCCTGGTTCTTGGCGTTGCCGCCGACTCCTTCGACTTCCAGGTCATCCGTGACAGCGATCTCGCCGGGGCCGTGATGCCGCTCCAGATCGTCTTTGCGTTCATCCTCTTGGGCTTCGCGGTGAAATTACCCGTCGTGCCGCTCCATACGTGGCTGCCCGACGCCCACACCGACGCGCCCACGGCCGTCTCGGTACTGCTTGCCGGCGTCCTGCTCAAAATGGGCGGCTATGGCATCCTGCGGCTCGTCTTCACCCTCATGCCGGACGTTGCCACCGACGCCGACGTGGCGATCGCGATCATCGCCACCGTCTCGATCGTCTACGGCGCCATCGTCACGATCCGACAGACGGACCTCAAACGCTTAATCGCGTACTCATCCGTCTCCCATATGGGATTCGTGCTGCTCGGCGTCTCCGCGCTCGGCGTGACCGGTATGTCCGGCGCGGCGATGCAACTCGTCACCCACGGGCTGATCACCGGCATGCTCTTCGTCATGGTTGGCATGCTCTACGACCGCACCCACACCCGCGAACTCGGCGAAATGCGCGGCATGGTGCACCACCTGCCGCTGATCGGTGCGGGCCTGGTCTTCGCCGGGTTGGCCGCGCTTGGGCTGCCGACGCTGGCGGGCTTTGTCGCCGAGATCACGATATTCCTCGGCGCCTTTGGCCAGCATCCCGCGCCCACCGCGGTTGCGATCACCGGTGTCCTTCTGGCAGCGGGCTACATCATGTGGGCGCTGCAGCGCTCGATGTTCGGCCCGCGCGACGAAAAATGGGCCAACCTTACGGACGCCAATACCTGGTGGGAATACAGCGCTATCGGCGTGCTTGCTGCCTCGATCATCCTGATCGGCGTGTACCCCAAGATCGTCATGGACCTCTTCGAAATGGGCGTTGAGCCCATCGTGGCGGGTATCGAAGCTGTCAGCGCCGTCGCTGAGTCGGCTGGGGGCGCGGGCTGATGCTCTCAGAAGTAAACCTGCTGGGCCCGCAACTGCTGCTGATGGTCGTCGGTGGGTTCCTGCTGATCGCCGACCTCTTCGTGAAGGACCGACGCATCCTCGTCGCCACCGCGATGGCCGGCCTGCTCGGCTCGGTTCTCTACGCCGCCATCCTGCTCGTCGATGGCAAGGTCGGAAACACCGCCTTCGACGAGATCCTCGTCTTCGACCAGTTCGCGCTCTTCTTCCAGTTCCTGATCGCCGGCGCCGCCTTGGCCGCGATTGGGGCCTCGTGGGAGACTTTGGCCCGCATCCCCTCGCGTCGCGGCGAGTACCTCGCGTTGATCCTGTTCAGCACCACGGGCTTGATGCTGCTGGCCGGCACGCGCGACCTGATCGGGATCTTCATCGCGCTGGAGCTCAGCTCCATCTCGCAGTACATCCTCGTTGGCTTCCACAAGGACCGCTTCAGTTCCGAAGCCGGTCTCAAGTACCTGCTGGTCGGCGCCATCGCCACTGCCGTGCTGCTTTACGGCATGGCCATCCTGATCGGCATCTCCGGGTCGACGAACCTCGGCGCGATCTCCGCCTTCATCGCGACGGGCGACGACGGGATCTTCGAGGCTCTGATCTTCGCCACCGTGCTGCTGATTGTCGGCTTCGGCTTCAAAGCCGCCGTGGCCCCGTTCCAGATGTGGGTGCCAGACGCCTACACCGGGGCCCCCACCCCGATCGCCGCCTTTCTCTCCGTCGCCTCGAAGGCGGGCGCCTTCGCCGTGATCATTCGCGTCTTCTTCGAAGCGCTCGGCGACGATCTTCTCGCCGACCACTGGAAGACGATCTTCGCCGTCCTCGCCGCGCTGTCGATGTTCGTTGGCAACGTGCTCGCCATTCAGCAGACCAACATGAAGCGGCTGCTGGCGTATTCCTCTGTCGCCCAGGCCGGGACGATTCTGATCGGTCTCGCCGCGATCACCGCCGACCGCGGCGACACGCTTGGCGCGGGCGCGATCCTGTTCTACCTGGCCGGCTACACCGTCACCAACCTGACCGCGTTCCTGGTCGTGATCGCTGTCTACAACCGCACTGGCTCCTACGAGATCATCGCCTATCGTGGGCTCGGGCGACGCGCCCCGTTGCTCGCCTGTCTGATGGCTTTCGCCTTGATCTCGCTGATCGGCCTACCTCCGTCGGCCGGCTTCTTCGGCAAGCTCTACCTCTTCGACACCGCCGTCCAGAGTGACCTCGTCTGGCTCGCGGCGATCGGCGTCGTCAACAGCGTGATCAGCGCCGCGTACTACCTCCGCCCGATCAAGGCGATGTTCATCGACGCGGCAGAGGACGAAGCTGCTGCCGATGCCTCTCCAGCGGCCGAGGCCGCGACGCAGGGCAGCTTCTGGCCCAACCCCGTGCTTGCGGCGACGCTCGGCCTAACGACGGCGGGCATCCTCGTTATCGGGCTCGCCCCCTCGCTCCTAATCGATGTCGCCGACGAGGCCGTCGCCGCCATCCTCAACTAATCCATGCCGCCCCAACGGTCCGTCGCGAAGCACGTCGTCGAGATCGACATTGACCGGTGCTACGCCAAGCGCGTTGGCGCTGCTTTGCTGCGTGATACCGTCGTCGCCACCCTCCAGTCCCGCGGCCTGCGCAACCCACGCGCGATCTCCGTCACGATCGCCGATACGCGCACCGTGCAGCGCCTCAACAAGCGCTACCTGGGCGAAGATCACCCCACCGACGTGCTCTCGTTCAACATCGACATTCCCGGCCTGCGCCGCCCTGACGGCGTCGAAGATCTGGGCGCGCTGATCATCGCCCTGCCCGTCGCGGCCGTCGGCGCGAAGCAGCGCGACGTGTCCCTCGTCGACGAGCTCGCCCTGCTCGTCGTTCACGGCACGCTGCACCTACTCGGCTTCGACCACGAAACTAAGCCCGACGATGCCCACATGCGACAGCTCGAAGCCCGCGCCCTCAGTCGGCTGGGACGCCCGCAAGCCGCTCGCTGAACGTTCACACTCGCTGCCTCCCTCCAAGGGACATCGAACAACCCGACATAGCTCAACCGGCCAACCTAGTCGCCCCCGTATACTCCCCAGGTGGATCGCACTACCCCTGGGATGCTGATGCCCCAAACCGTCCTCTATCGCAAGTGGCGCCCCCACCGCTTCGCCGACGTCGTCGGTCAGGACCCCATCGTGCGTACGCTGCAGAACGCCATCACCCAAGACAAGATCGCGCATGCCTATCTCTTCGCCGGGCCGCGCGGCACAGGCAAGACGAGCATCGGCCGGATCCTGGCCCGCGCGATCAACTCTGCGACCGACGAGACGGGGGACCTGGCGGACACCGACGCCGGCGAGTTCGAAGCCTCCCTCGACCTGGTCGAGATCGACGCCGCCTCCAACCGCGGCATCGACAACATCCGCGACCTGCGCGAGCGCGCCAACTATGCCCCCACGACGGCGGCCCGCTTCAAGGTCTATCTGATCGATGAGGTTCACCAGCTGACCGACGCCGCCGCCGACGCGCTGCTCAAGACCCTTGAGGAGCCCCCGCCCCACATCGTCTTTATCCTCGCCACCACCGACCCCGAACAACTCAAGGCGACCGTGCTCAGCCGCTGTCAGCGCTTCGACTTCCGGCGTATCGGCGTCGAGGCGTTAACCGGCCACCTGCGCGGCATCGCCGACGCCGAGGGCATCGAGATCCCCGACGAAGCGCTCGCCCTGATTTCCCGCGAGGCGACCGGTTCCGCTCGCGACGCCATCAATCTGCTCGATCAGGTCTGGGCCAGCCACGGCAGCCCGATCAGCCTGGAGAACGCCGTCGAGGCGCTCGGCCTCAGCATCGACAAGCGCGCGTTGGACCTTGCCCGTGCCGCCCTGACCAAGGACCTCAAGGACGGCCTAGCCGTGCTCGGGGCGGTCCAAGAAGACGCCGTCGACCTGCACCGCTTCAAGCGTCAGGTCGTCGAGCATTTGCGCCACGCGTTGCTCGTCCAGTCGGACGCCGCCGACACGCTTGCTTTGAGCGAACCGGAGCGCCAGGCGCTCGTTGAGCTCGTCAAAGGTGTCGAACCGGCCACGACCGTCGCGGCTCTCAAGGCGCTCAACGACGCCGATGTTCGGCCCGACCCGTACCTCGCCCTGCCGCTCGAGATCGCGCTCGGCCGCCTCGCCTTCGAGAAGGAACTCCAGCCGCCCCCGGCCGCCAAACCGCGAGCGCGCAGCCAGGCCGGCAGCCGTCAGGGCAACGGACAGGGACAGCGGGCGCAGGGCGACCGTGGTCGTCAGTCCCAACGACGCAGCCAACCTCCGTCCGCCCGCCGGGGCGAGACTCCGGACCAGCCTCGCCCCGAGCGTCGACAGCCGGCGTCCGCCGCGAGTGCCCCGGAGAAGAGCCCTCCGCCGGCCCCCGTGGAGCGCACTCCGCAAGAGCAGGTCCTGTTCGATATCCGGCAGCAGCTCAAGGCCAGCGGTGAGCACAAGCTGGTTGGGATCCTCAATGGCTCATGCACAATCCCCGACGTCAAGGGCGACGAGATCGTGCTCCAGTTCCTTCCCATGTACGTCGACTTTCACCTCGGCATGGTGCAGGAACAGGCGGCGGCTGTGACCGCCGCCGCTTGCGCCGCCCTGGGGCGGACCGTGACCCTCCGCTGCATGGCGGCGGAGGGCGACGCGGACCGCAAGGTCTCCTTGGTCGAAGAGGCGGAAAAGCTGGGCGCGAAGCGCGTTGGGCCGGGCGCCTAGGACCGCCTGTGCCGATCCAGCGACGGCCTCGTCGTCGCGGTACCATGGAGCAAGGAACGCTGACTGGCAGGCTAGAGAAGCGAGCGCGGAAATGGCGAAAAAAGGCGGAATGTTCCGCTCCGGCCGCAAGAAGGCACGTGGACGCGGCGCCGCGACGGCAGGTGGCATCGACCCGGCCATGATGCGCCAGGCCCAGGAACTGCAAGAGCAACTCAGCCAGGCCCAGGACGAACTTCGTGAGGCCACCGTCGAGGCCAGTGCGGGCGGCGGCGCGCTTAGCGTCACGCTTGGCGGAGACCACAAACTCCGTTCGGTTACGATCGACCCCGATGTATTGGACCCCGACGACCACGAAATGGTGCAAGACCTGATCATCGCCGCCGTCAACGAGGCCAACGACAAGCTCGAAGCGCTCTCCGAGCAGCGCATGTCCGGCCTCACGGCCGGGATCCCCGGCTTAGGCGGCTCAGGCGGACCCAGCCCGGGCGGACCGAACCTACGCGGCGCTGGTTTCGGGGGCTAAGCCGACGATGAGTGGTACGGCCCCCACCGCGGCGCCTCTCGCACGCCTGATCGAGGCCTTCCACCGGCTCCCCGGCATTGGTCCCAAGAGCGCCCAGCGACTCGCCTACCACGTGCTGCGCGCCCCGCGCGAGGAGGCCGAAGCGCTCGCCGCGGCGCTGCTGGAGGTCAAGGACCGGATTCAGCTCTGTTCGACCTGCCAGAACGTTACCGAGACCGATCCCTGCGGCCTCTGCGACGACCCCACCCGCGACGCGAGCATGATCTGCGTCGTGGAGGAGCCGCTCGACATCCTCGCGATCGAGCGCGCCGGCGGCTACAACGGCCGCTATCACGTTCTGCATGGTTCGCTCAGCCCAATGGACGGCGTCGGTCCCGAGCAGATCAAGGTCCGCGAGTTGCTCCAGCGGCTGCAGTCCACCGAAGTCGGCGAGATTATCCTGGCCACGAACCCCAACCTGGAGGGCGAGGCCACCGCCGCCTACCTCGCGCGCGTGATCCAGCCGCTCGGCGTTCGCGTCACTCGTCTCGCCCACGGCCTGCCTGTTGGCGCCGATGTCGAATACGCCGACGAGCGAACCCTTAACCGTGCGCTCCAGCACCGGGTCCCGCTCGACGCCGGACCGCCCCAGTCCGCCGAACCCGTCGACGATCCCCCGTTCGACGCTGCGTCCGCGAGTGATTCCATCGCCGCCGCCGTCGATGCTGAGACCCCGCCCCACCCAGGCGAGCCGCACTGATGCCGGCCCCCCGCGTCTACCGCACCGACGCCGTCGTCCTGCGCCAGCGCCGCTTCGGCGAGGCCGACAAAATCTGCGTCCTCTTCACGCCGCAGTTGGGTCGGGTCGAAGCCGTGGCCAAGGGCTTGCGCCGCCCGCGCAGCAAGCTGGCCGGCCATCTCGAGCCATTGACGCAGGTCAGCCTCCTCCTCGCCCGAGGCCGAAATCTGGACATCATTACCCAAGCCGAAACACAAAAGTCCTTCGCCGATCTGCACGATGACCTCGATCGGCTCAGCCGCGGCCTCTACCTGGCCGAGTTGGTTGACCGCTTCACCGACGCAGCGGGCGATGTCGGCAACCTCTATCGACTGCTCGTGGAAGCGCTGACCCGTCTCGATCGCGACGACGGACTCGACTTGATTGCGCGCTGGTTCGAGATGCGCATCCTGGTCGACCAGGGCTATCAGCCCCGCCTCGATGCCTGTGTTCATTGCGCTTCTCCGCTTGAGCCGGAGGGAAATTCACTCGCGCCCCTACTTGGCGGGGTTGTCTGCCCCGACTGCCGGGTGGGCCTGCCCGGCCGTCCACTTTCCGGCAACGCCTTCAAGTTGTTACGATTCTTGCAGTCGTCGCCGTATGACGAGGTAGCGCGTGTGCGCATCGACCAAGCCCTCGGGGCTGAGATCGAGAGGCACCTGCGGGATCTGGTCCATGTGGCGCTCGACCAGGAGGTGAAGTCGGCGGGATTCGTCGATACCGTGCGCGCCACGCGGCCTGTGCGGCGATAGACGAGGGCTGGAGCCCGTCGGCTGAGCGAGAGGAAAGATCCATGCCCGTTTACGAGTATTTCTGCGACGACTGCGACGGCATCTTCGAGGCGGTCAAGCCGATGAAGGAAGCCGACGAGCCGGCGCCCTGTCCCGTCTGCGACCTCGACGGCCAGCGCATGATGCCCACGCAGTTCACGGCGTTCATCATGCGCAAGGGCTACCCGCGTCGCATCCCGGACAAGGGAACCTACTGGCATCTGGGCACCGAGGTGTCGTATTTGCCTCGAAGCGCGAAGGCCTACGAGCACCCTCAGGTCAAGAAAGAGCGGCGCACGGACCCAGCGTCCAAGGCCGAGATCGCCGACCTGACCGAGCGCAAGATCCAGGAACGCCGCGCCAAGCGAAAAACGTCGAAGATGCAGCGCACGCTGGCTCGGGATGCCAGAGCGCGCAACCTCCACCGTGCGGAGTCGTCTCCGCCCCGCAGCAAGAAGTAGCCGCTTTTCTCCGAACACCAGAACGGCCGGGCACGTGACCGGCCGCTCTGGTTCTGGCCGCCCGCCCACCCCTAGAAGTCGCGAATCGTGACGAACTCCGCGATCGCCGAGAGCGCATCGCGCGACTCGTTCGAGTCCAGTACGGCGATTGCGTCGAGTGCGTCGTCCCGCCACTGATCCGCCACCACCATGGCGCGCCCCGCGATGTCACCGTTGCAAATTCGATCCAACGCCTCGGCCAGGCAGTGCTCGCGCTCCGACTGATCTTCCGTCGCGAACAGGCGGCTGACCGCGTTGTTCTTGGGCTCGTCCTCCATCAGCAGGATCGAGGGCAGCGTCAGGGTCCCGCCGAGCAGATCGCTGCCGACCGGCTTTCCCAGCGCCTCCGCCGTCCCGCAGAAGTCCAGCACATCGTCCACGATCTGGAAAGACATGCCCAGGTTCCGACCGTAGGAGCGCAACGCATCCGTCGATTCACGATCGCAAGATGCCATCATCGCCCCGCCCGCCCCCGCCGTCGCGAACAACGAAGCTGTCTTGCCGAAGATGCGGCGGTAATAGTCTCGCATCGATCCGGAGTCGGTGTCGTAGGCGCTGATGTCCTGATCCAACTCACCTTTGGCCATCGTCATGAGCGTCTCTGCGAAGAGCCGGATCACGTCAATGTTGCCGGTGCGCGCCACCAGGTCGGCGGCGTGCGCGAACATGTAGTCGCCCAGCATTACCGACGCGGCGTTGTCGAACAGCGAGTTGGCCGTGGGGCGGCCGCGGCGCGTGGCGGCGGCGTCGATCACGTCGTCGTGCACCAGCGTCGCCGTGTGCAGCAACTCGATCGACGCCGCCAGCGCCACCTGATTGTCGGTCTCGTATTCGCCGAAGCCACCCGAGAGCAGCGCGATGGCGGGGCGCAGGCGTTTGCCTGCGCGTTGCAGCACCTGTTCGAGCATCGATTGCAGAGGCGCGAAGTCGGAGCGCGTCACCAGTCGGAGCGCGTCCTCCACCAGTTCCAGGTCTTCCGCGATCGGCTCGTAGAGGCTGCGTACGCTCGTCACGACTGCATCTTCTCCCGCTCGGGCAGCCGGAACAAGCGAGCGGCGTTTTCCGAGCATTGGCGGGCGAACGCCTCCGGCTCCACCCCGCGCAGCTCCGCGATGTAGCGCGCGGTCTCCGCCACAAAGGCCGGTTCGTTGCGCGTGCCCCGCTGCGTCTGAGGCGAGAGGTAGGGACAGTCCGTCTCCACCACAATCGACTCCCCCCGCAGCCGCACCGCCGCCTCGCGCAGGTCGTGGTTCTTGGGATACGTGACCGGTCCCGCAAATGAGATCAGAAGGTCAGTATCGACATAACGTTGCGCCAGAGCCATGTCTCCCGAGAAGCAATGCACCACCCCAAGCGGCATCTCCGCGGAGGCAGCGTTGGACTCCCCCGCCGGTCGTCCTGCCCCACCCCCCGACGCCCAAGCCTCCAAAATCGACGCCGTCTCCTCATGTGCGCCGCGCGAGTGGATGATCACGGGCAGCTCCAGTTGGTCGGCCAGCGCCAGTTGCGCGGCGAACGCTTCCCGCTGGACGTCACGTGGGGAGAGGTCGCGAAAGAAGTCCAGCCCGATCTCCCCGAGCGCCACGACTTTCTCGTCCTGCGCTAAGACGACCATCCGTGTCAGCGTCGCCAGGTCCCAATCCTTCGCGTCGTGCGGGTGCACACCGATCGACGCCCAGACGCCGTCGTAATGCTTGGCCACTTCGATCGCCGCGACGCTGGTGTCCAAGTCGGTTCCCACCGTGATCAGGCGTCGCACGCCGCTGTCCCTCGCGCGTTGCAGCACGTCGTCGCGATCACCGTCGAACGCCGGGTCATGGAGATGCGCATGGGTGTCGAACAGTGCAGGCTCGGGGCCCGAGCTGGAGACAGCCATCGTCAGCTGCCGAGCCGCGCTTCCTCTTCCTCGACGATGGACGGCTCCAGCTTCTTGAACAGCGGCTTCGGCTTCTGCAGCGCCGTGCCGGGCTGCAGCGCCTGGACTTGCCAGCCCTGCTCCTCGATCGTGCGCTCCTCGCCTAGGTAGCCGTTCAGTGCGGCGCAGCTAAACGGCAGGTACGGAGCCAGCGCCGTGCGCAGCACCGCGATCACGTTGAGCGCGGTGTAGAGCGATCGCCCCGCCGCCTGCCGGTCCTCTTTGATCGACTGCCAGGGCGCCGTTCGGTCCAGGTAGCGGTTCGCCTCCTGTGCCAGCGCCATCGCTTGCTGCAGGCCCTGGCGCAGGTGCACCGCCTCGATAGACGCGGCGACCGCGTCCAGCGCCGAGTGAGCCGCGTCCAGCAGTTGGCGGTCCTCGGCCTCCAGCGGGCCCGGCTCCGGCACCTCGCCGTCGAAGTTTTTCACGGTGAACGTCAGCACGCGGTTGACGAGGTTGCCCCAGGTCGCGACCAGTTCGTCGTTGTTGCGACGCAGGAACTCCCCCCAGGAAAAATCCGAGTCGCCGGTCTCGGGCATTTGCGCCGCCAGCGTGTAGCGCAACGGGTCGGGGTCGTAACGCGTCAGGTAGTCCGGGATCCAGACGGCCCAGTTCTGACTGGTGCTGGCCTTGCTGCCGGACATCGTGATGAACTGGTTGGCCGGTATGTCGTAGGGCAGATTGAGGCCGCCTGCTCCCAGCAGGATCGCGGGCCAGATCACGGAGTGGAAGGGCACGTTGTCCTTGCCGATGAAGTAATACGATCGGGACTCTGCGCTCTCCCAAAAGTCTTTCCACGAGTCGGGTTCGCCCTGCTGCTCGGCCCACTCGATCGTCGCGGAGAGATACCCGATCACCGCCTCGAACCAGACGTAGATCCGCTTGTTGTCCCAACCATCGACGGGCACCGGAATACCCCAATTCAGGTCGCGTGTGATCGAGCGGTCCTTCAGCCCCTCGCGCAGCATGCCCTGCGTGAAGTTCAAGACGTGCGGCCGCCAGTGCTCCTTGCCCGACGCCAGCCACTCTTCCAGCGGCTTTGCTAGTGCGGTCAGCTTGATAAAGAAGTGCTCGCTCTCACGTAGCTCCGGCGTCGCCCCAGACGTCTTCGACTTCGGATCGATCAGATCGGTCGCATCGAGTTGCCGGCCACAGTTGTCGCACTGGTCGCCGCGAGCGGCGTCGTAGTCGCAGTGCGGGCAGGTGCCCGTCACGTAGCGGTCGGGCAGGAAGCGCTTGTCCTGCGGGTCGTAGAGCAGCGTCTGCTTCGCGGCGTAGAGGTAGTCGTTCTCCAGCAGCCGCTTGAAGAGGTCCTGCGAGACCTTGAAATGGTTCTCGGTGTCCGTTGAGGTGAACAGGTCGAACTGAATCCCCATCCCCTCCCACGTCTCCAGGAAGCTGGCGTGGAACTCGGCCAGCACCTCGGCGGGAGTGCGCCCCTCCTGCTCGGCCCTCACCGTGATCGGTGTGCCGTGCGCGTCGGAGCCGGACACCATCGCGACGCGGTTTCCGCACAACCGGTGGTAGCGGGCAAAGATGTCGGCCGGCAGATAGGCGCCGCCCAACTGCCCATGATGAATGGGGCCGTTGGCATAGGGCCAGGCCACGGCCACGAGAATCGTCTCGCTCAACGGAGCCTCACTAGCGTTTCTGTCCGACGCCGATTGCGCCCGGCGGCGGTATGCCGAGTGTAGCAACGGCGATTTCTAACGTCCGTCATCGAGGTCCAGCGCCCCTTAGCTCAGCGACCCGACCAACGAATACACGTCGCGACGCGCCCAGCCCGACTCCTTCGCCACCGCGGATGCCGCATCCCGCCGGCTCGACCCCGCCGCCAACTCCCGACGCAGCCCCGCCACGACTTCCTCTTCCTCCCAGCGCGGCTCCTGGACCGCCGCCGGCAGCACGAACAGCGCGAACTCCCCCCGCGGCGACGTGAAGTGCGCCACCGCCTGCGATGGGCTCCCCTCCCAGACCTCTTCGTGAAGCTTGGTCAGTTCGCGCCCCACGACCAGCCGTGCCTCCGGCAGCAGTTCCGCCAACTCCGCGAGGGTGGCCTGGACCCGGTGCGGCGACTCGAACACGATCGTCGGCTCGCCCAGCTCCCCGATCCGTTCGAACGCCCGTCGCCGCTCCCCAGCCTTGCGCGGTGGGAAGCCCATCGAACGGAAGGTCGTGCCCCAGACGCCCGCGACGGAAATGAGTGCCGCTACGGTGGATGGCCCCGCCACCGGCACGACCGTTGATCCGGCCGCGCGCGCCAGCCGCACGAGATCCTGGCCGGGGTCCGACAAGCCCGGCGTTCCCGCGTCGCAGATCAGCGCCACGTCCTGGTCGTCCGCCAGCGCCGCCAGCAACCGGCCCGACGTCCGTGCTCGATTGCGGTCGTTGTAGAGCACGGGACGCCGCGCGACGCCGATGTGCTGCAGCAATTTGCGCGCCACCGCCGAATTTTCGGCCGCGATCAAATCGACCTCACCAAGAATCCGCGCCGCCCGCGGCGTCAGATCCTCAAGGTTGCCGATCGGCGTCGCCACGATGTAGAGCGTGCCAGCCACCGACGGAGTATATCCACGGCGTGCCGCTCAGCTTGCTCCCGGCGCGGAACCGCTCCACACTCCCTTCCAGTCAGCGTCCGCAAAGGAACCTAATGGCAGCCCCCTTCTCCCTCGACGGTCACACCATCCTTGTTAGCGGCGCCGGCCGTGGCATGGGGCTGGAGACTGCCAAGCTGCTGGCCGAGCTCGGAGCGACTGTCGCGATGACGTCGCGCACCGAGTCCCAGATCGAAGCCGCCGCGCAAGCCATCCGCGACGATGGCTACAAGGCCCACGCTTTCCCGCTTGACGTCGCACAGATCGACTCACACGATGCCGTGTTGGACCGCGTGGAAGCCGCTTGCGGCGAGCTGACCGACCTCGTCAACGTGGCTGGTGTCAGCCCGAATCTCGAGCGGGCGGAGCGGATCAGTCCCGAGCAGTTCGACGAGATCGTCAACATCAACCAGCGCGGCACGTTTTTCCTCGCGCAAGCGGTCGCGCGACGTTGGATCGGGCGCGGCGCCGGTGGATCGATCGTCTCGATCTCGTCCGTCTCGTCGATCTCCGGACTGCCGCGCAACAGCGTTTACGCCATGAGCCGCGCCGCCATCGATGCGATGACCAAATCGATGGCGGCCGAATGGGGCTTCGCCGTCGATCCGCCGATCCGTGTCAACGGAGTCGCGCCCGGCTTCATCGACACCGCGATGATCGGCGATCTGCCCGAGTGGTACCGCGAGAAGACCCGCAACCACTCGGTCCAACGTCGCTGGGGACAGCCAGAGGAGGTAGCCGGCGCCGTCGCCTACCTGCTCTCCGACCTCGCCAGCTTCGTCACCGGCGAAGTGATCGCTGTGAGCGGCGGCTACGGCCTCTGGTCGCTCGATCCGCCCCCGAAGGCCTGATCCGCGCCATCGTTATTGCCCGCTTCGCTGTTGCGCCAGGTGCGCCGCCTTTTGCGCCGCGATCACACGTCTGCGAGCCGCCACAATTGCTGCTGGGTCTAGTTCGGTGACCCCTGCATCAAACGTGAACGCCATCCCGGCCCCGGTCTCGAGCACGACGTATGCCTGGCCGTCTGGCGTTCGACCCAGGAATCCCTCATCGACCAAAGCTCGGCGTAGCTGTACGTGGTCCGCCCCCAGATCGGGTGCGACCAACCGCCGCCAATCTTGCAACGCGAGATTGATCTCCAGCTCGCCGTAGACCGTGGTTGTGTTCAGCCCCAGAACCGCGCTGCACAGGAGAATCGCCCTGTCGCGCCGGTTGCGGGGCAACGCTGGGCGCGGCCCCAGGCAGATCCGGCCCAGTCGCTCCTCGAACAGCGCCGTGTCGACTCGTTTCCCCATTGGCGCAGCCTATCCAGGCATCGCCATCGATGCCCTGCCCTGCTGAGTCGGCCACTCGCCTGCCGGTAGTTAGCTCAGGTTGGACGCGAAGAACGACTTCAGCTTGTCCCAGGAGTCGGCGGCATCGTCGGCCTTGAACACGTCACCGGTGTCGTTGAAGAAGCCATGGTCGGCGTCCGCGTAGACGATGATCTCATTCGGCACGTTGGCGTCGTTGAGTGCGTCCTGCACCTTGTCGACGTATTCCTGCGTCACGAACCCGTCCAGGCCCGCGTAGATCCCCAGCACGCCGCCCTGAATGTTGGAGACGTTGGCCAGGTCGCCCATCGGGACCCCGTAGAACGGCGCACTGGCCTTCACGGCGCTGTTCGACATGTGCAACAGCAGGGCCAGTCCGCCACCCATGCAGAAGCCCGTCGTCCCGATCTTGTCCGAGACGACGTCGTCCCGTGCCTGCAGCGCGGAGACCGCCCCATTCATGTCCTTGACGGCCTGCTCCTGCACAAGCGACATCATCAACTTCTGGGCCAGATCCGGCTCCGCCGCCACCTCGCCGTGGTAGAGGTCGGGCGCCAGCGCCACGTAGCCCTCCGCCGCGATGCGGTTGGCGATGTCCTTGATGTTGTCGTTCAGCCCCCACCACTCCTGGATCACGACCACCCCGGGGTATGGCCCCCCCGATTTCGGATGCGCGAGATACCCGTTCGCCGTGCCGCCGTTGGCCGCGAACTCCAACGTCGTCGATGCCGTCTCCACCATGAAGATCCCCTATCCGCTTGGGCGAGCCAAACGGCCCGCCTTACTCATCAATTGTCCCGCTTCGCCTCTGCACCGAAACTGGCATCGCCCGCTACGGCTCGACTAGGACCCCACTACGACGAAGCCGGCGCCGGGTTCTTGATCTGCCCCAGAAACGACCCCTGCGCCACCTGTGAGATGTAGTCCACGCTCCAGTCCCCCTCGGGGTTGTAAATGGCCGACTCCAGCACCGGCTCTGTGTAGAGCCCGATTACGTTGCCGCCTACCAGGAACGAGCGACCGTTGATGTTGGCCGCCTCGTCGG
>Ga0310121_10002028_pt1 | contig 19786 bp, 19 predicted proteins | sample CB27_Tmax_986_MG_FD_203504 | JGI IMG/M metagenome (GOLD analysis project Ga0310121, IMG submission 203504) | Marine microbial communities from Western Arctic Ocean, Canada - CB27_Tmax_986 | ecosystem: Environmental > Aquatic > Marine > Oceanic | place: Canada: Western Arctic Ocean | collected...
GGGAGGGCTTGGGTTTCATGGCGCCAACTTTCGCAAGGTTTCGGCGGCGACTGACCGCTTTTCTTGCAAAACTATACACCACCCACCAGCGTTTTGATCCCATTGTTGTTGGGCAAGGGGTCTTTTTTAGGATCGACGAGTTACGTAGACAGACATAAATGGTATTTTCCACCACGCATCCACGGGCACCTGGCTATAGACATTGATCATCCTGGTCCTCAAGCCGAAAAAGCCCGTGCCGGACGAAAAGTACGGCCACGCGATGACCAGGACCAAATAGAACAGCAGCCAGTATCGGCCCGTGCCACGACTCAACCAGTTGACCATCCACGCAACTTCTCGACGAAGAAGTTCTTGGTCGGGATGATGATACCATTCTTGCAGCCGTTGCTTCATTGGACCGCTTTAGCCCTGTAATGGGAAAGACGCCCTCGCTCAATGTCGCTCATTAGAAACTTGTCCGCGCTCCGCATTGCTCTCAAGCCCCAGCTCCCGGCTAACCATCCCCAACATCTCCCTCGCGATCAGTTCGTGGTGCAGCGCGTTCGGATGCCAATCCTGGGGGTCTTCGACCGATAGGTCGATCGAATGGAGGCCGTGGGTTTCGATGTGCCGGCGGATCGCACCGAAGGTTTCGATCAGGGGTGCCTCGAGGCGGACGCAGAGCGAGCGGATGCCGGCCATCATTGGATCGGCTTCGATTGTCGGATCGCCCTCGTGGAACTGGGCGGAGGGGGCGACGACGATCAGCGGGATGCCCCGCTCGCGACACGCATTCCGAATGCGCCGGTAGGCGGCCTCGAGGGGCTGGGGGCCGACGTGGTGGCGATAGCGGGGCGGGACGTCGCGGGGGTCCATCGCGCCGGGGCCGTCGGGGCGCGGGTGGTAGAGGATGCCGGGGGGCGATAGGCGCGCCGTCTCGCGTTGATCACGCGCCAGACTGCCCGTCAGAAGGCCGCCGAGGCGCAATAGATAAAGCCGATCGAGGCGGCGGAAGAAGGGCTTGCGCATCAGGAAATCGGGGAGCACCTCGTCGTTGGTGCAATACTCGATCAAAACGGCGTCGGGTTCCAGCGCCAGGCCGGTCTCGTGCAGGATCTCGGCCTCCATCACGGCGTTGTAACCGGGGACCGAGGTGTTGATCACCTGAACGCGTCGCGCTTTGCCGGCCAGGCGGTCCAGGTCCTTCTCGATCAGCTCGAAAAACCCCTCCTCGGCCTCCACGCCCCACCCGAAACCAAGCGAATCGCCCAGCGCGATGATCCGGATCGTCCCCGGCGGCTTCGCATTGAGCGGTGCTTCCATCGAAGCATCGAGCGGTCCGATTTCCTCGTCGCGGAAACCGAGTGAGTTGACCCGGACCGGCGCGCCGCGGAAGACGCCCGCCGCGCCGGGTTTGAGCCGGTAGATCAGGTTGTCGTTCTCGACGGGATAAACCAGATCGCCCAGGGTCACCGTGGCATTGGGGTCGGCGGGGATCTCGCGCGAGACCTCCTCGAGCTGCCCCCGAAAAAGCCACGCCAACCGCAGCCGGATACCGAATTCGCCGAGCAGAACGAAGATCCCGATGCCGAATGCGATCGCCAGCGCGCGGAACGCATGGCGACGGGCGGGCCTCAGCGCGCGCGGGGGTCGGTTCATGCGCCCAGCACCTGGTCGTAGATCTCCATGACCCGCCGCGCCATCTCGGCGTCTCGGTAATGCTCGCGCGCGCGACGCCGGCCGGCCTGGCCCATTTGGCGACGCCGGTCGGGGTCGGCCAGCAGCGTGGAGATCGCCTCGCGCAGGGCCGCGGGATCGGTGGGCGGCACGATCAGCCCCGTTTCCTCGTGGACGTTGACCTCGGGCACGCCCGTCGGCAGGTCCGTCGAGATGACGGGCAGGCCGCAGGCCATGGCTTCGATCTGGCACAGCCCAAAGGCCTCGGACCGCTGGTGAGAGGGTAGGACGAACACGGATGCGGCGTGGAGCAGGGCGATGGCTTCGTCTTGGTCGACCCATCCGGGAAGCATCACCCGGTCGGCCATCGAGCGTTGATCGGCCAAGCGCCTCAGCTCGGGCCCCGTCGGGCCATCGCCCGCTATCACCAAGCGGGTCGCGGGAAGGTCCGCCATCGCCTCGAACAAGAAGTGAAGCCCCTTGTAGGACCTCAGACATCCCAAGAAGAGCACGAATTCGCCGTGGGCCTCTCGGAGCTGGGCGGCGCGCGCCCTGATCGCCTCGGTCAGTTCATACGCCTCCAGTGGATAGCCCAGCGGCACGACCCGGCAGCGCGACCGATGCGGCGCCAGTTGCTCGGAGCTCTCCATGTAGCGCCGGCTGGTGGGCATGATGACCCTCATGCGGGCCAGGAAACGCCGGAAGAGCGGTCCATAGAGCAGCATCGCGCGGCACTGGCGGACCACGTCGCTGTGATACGTCGCCACGGCGGGCGTCCGCGAGCCGGAGAGGAGGTAGGCCAGCTCACCGGTGGGATGGGGGACATGGAAGTGGTACAGGTCGGCGTCGCCGCGGCGCAACTCGCTGATGAAGCCCGGCGCCACGGGGGTCGAAAGCCAGCGTCCCCACGATCGGATTTCCGTCACCGGCACGCCGTCGCCGATTTGCCGCTGCCCACCCCGGCCTTGACGCGAGGCCACGATCACCCGGACCTCATATCGCTCGGAGCTCAGGATCGCCAGCCGCTCGATGATCCGCTCGATTCCCCCCTCAACGGGGGGATGCACGTCTTTGTAGACGTGGACGATCCTGGGGCGTGGGTTCATCGGCAAATCCAATCGGCGCGCCAGCCATGATATAATAAAAACCCGGCAAAGCCATATTTGGCCTCACCGGGCAATAGAGTTCTTTCGATCGAACCTGTATGAACCCGTAAGGGTCGCCGATGCTTCCCGCGGACTAGTAAGCCGGCCAGCCGGTGTGAATCACGATCACGGCGCGGCGGTTGTTCGATTTCTCATCGGAGACCGGATGGTACTTGCTGAAGGTGCTCGCCGCAAGCCGTTCAGGCTCCACGCCCTTGGTGATCAGATAACGGGCCACGGCCATCGCGCGATTGGCGCCCAGGTCCCAGTTGTCTTTCCACAGATGGGCGGTCGCCCGAATGGGATCGGTGTCGGTGTGGCCCTCAACGGTCACGAATTCGTTGCCGCTGTAGTTGCTGATGCGTTCGGCGGCGTCGTCAAGCACCGAACGGCCCTGCGCGGTCAGGCGCGCGCTGCCCGTGTGGAACAGCACGTCGGCCAGCAGCGTCAACTCCACGCGGGCACCCTTGCACTCGGCCAGTTCGCTCGCGAGCTTCCCGTTCGTATCCTCGAGTTGTGAATTCCGGCGGTGGCACGCTTCCAGGTCACTCTCGCAGGCCTGTAATTTCGTCTTCAGTTGACCGTTCGAGGTCCGCAGATCGGCGATCTGGGAGTCCTTCTCGTTGATCGTATCACAAGCGCTAAACCAAGCCTCGCTCTTGCCCCGGCTGTCGCCGATCAGCGCGCCGGCCAGTCCGCCGACGGCCGCTCCGACGCCCGCGCCTTCGCCGGCACTGAGGATGTTACCCCCATTCGAGGCCCAAATGCCACCGACCGTGGCACCGACGGCCGCGCCGCCCGCCGCCCACTTTTGCGTCGTGGTGCAACCCATGGCCAGCGTCAAAAAACAAACGGTTGCCACCGTGAGCATGCGTTTTGCCATTATTCCGATCCCTCCTGAGATGTTAAATTGGTTGAAATAAAACTAACGAATCCGACCCGTAAAATCAAGGGGCGGTGTCATCCGAACCGTGGTTTTTCGGGGTATATCTTTACTTAATCGTCCCAATCCCCCTCTGGCCAGACGGGGCAACCACGGGCACTGTTCTCTTTTCACCATCGGTCAATGTCAAACGATAAATCTAAAAAACCCCCACAGCCAACTAATCGGGCTAATCTTACGCCGCCAAATCCGAATTACAAGCATTTTTCTCACAAAATGTAGACGCCCCCCGGACATGCCTCAACTGAAGGCCGCCGCGACGTAGCCGACGACGTAATCGGACACCGTCCCCCCCGTCTGCGATGAGTCGCGGCGGTCCAGACATTGGGCCGACCTCGCCCCCGCGCGCCGGGCCAGGCCCATCGCGAGCGTCAGCGGCCGCCACCCGCAGGCCATGACCTCGCCGCCGCGCGCTTGCTCGGAGAAGGTTTCGGGGTCCATCTCCTCGATTAGCTTGATGATGCGGCGGTCATTGGCCTGGCACGCGCCCACGTCATGGCCGTGATAGGTGTCCGAACTGGCCACGATCAGCCAACTTTCGCCGCGCTCGCGCCGGTGCCCGAGAAATCCGTCTAGGGCCTCGGTGAGCTGGTTCATCTGCTGGGGGTCGGCCCGTCCGAGTAGCATGGGCAGGATTTTGAATGGCCCCTCGAGGCTCACCTGCAAGAATGGGAGTTGGACCTCGATGGAGTGTTCCGGTTCGTGCATGCGGTCGTCGACGATAAACAGGGGGTGGCCGTGCAATTCCTCGACCCCCTCGCGGTCGACCTCCAGCGTGCCCAGCGGCGTCTCAAACGCCTCGGAGGAAGGCAACGCGGAGCCCGTGAAGTCCCGGTAATGGCTCGGCGCGCCGATCAACACGCCGTCGAACACGCGACCCTCCAGGGTCCGGTACGCCGCCTCCGCGACCGCCCCCGAGTAGACATAGCCCGCATGCGGTGCCAGCACCTTGCCTGGGACGGTTCCCGGGCTTGCCTGGTCCATCAGATCATGAATGCCGGCTTCCAGGCGCTTGGGATCGGCATCATAGAACCGGCCCGCCTGGACCGCCCGCCGCGTCGAGGACCGTCTAAACATCGCTCAACACCCCCCGTGCTGGTCGCATCCCACCAACATCTTCCGCCAGACGCCTCTTCGCTGACCAGCGAAAACCATCGCGGGGATAGGGTTCGGGGTGGTTCTCGCGGATCCGGGAGATGCACCCATGGGGTTCGCCGCCGTTACTCTATTTCGGCAGACAAAAGGTTTTGCAGAAAAACAAGTTGCACGCCTTTGGTTCTCATGTTCGTTCTTTCAATCTTTGCGCGGTTCACGTAGGTGTTTATCTTGCGGATTGAGGCCGTGAAGCGAGGTGGTTCGTCCGCTTCGAATACGAGTGATCGGAGACCGACCCATGGCGACAGTCGAGATAGATACCCAGCTCTTGGACCCGACGCGCTTTCGCGCCGAGAACGCCAGCGCGGAGCTCAAGGCGGCGATCGCCGAACTGAGAGACAAAGACCTGCTGATGCTGGACCGGCCGCTGGACCCGGACGCGGCCGAAGCGTTCGCGCGGCGAAACGATGCGAAGCTGGGATTGGACCGCGAGAAGTCGGACCGGGCCGAGGCGCGATCGATTCCGGGTGACGTGGGCGAGATTCCGCTACGCATCTTCCGGCCGGCCGCCGGCGAGCCTCGGGGCGTGATGCTGCACTTCCACGGCGGAGGTTGGTACAAGGGCTCGGCGGACATGAACGACCCCCTGCTGGAGCGGCGCGCGGACGCCCTCGGGATCTCCATCGTCAGCGTCGAGTATCGCCTCGCGCCCCGACATCCTTACCCCGCGGGACCCGACGACTGCGAAGCGGCGGGGGTATGGCTCGCGCACAACGCCCTCCGGGAGTTCGGCACGGACGTGCTCCTGATCGGGGGGGAGTCAGCCGGGGCCCATCTCGCGGCCGTGACGATCCTGCGCATGCGCGACCGGGGTGTCCGGTTCGCTGGCGCGAACCTTGTCTACGGCCTCTATGATCTCTCCGGCGTCCCTAGCCACACGGAATATGACGAAGCCCCGCTTATGCTCGATTCGAAGGCGATCTGGTCGATCACGAAGATGTTCGCGCCCGATGAGGCGCAATGGACCGACCCGGACGTCTCGCCCCTCTACGCCGACCTCTCGCGGCTTGCCCCCGCCTTGTTCACGGTGGGCACGTCCGATCCGTTGCGCGATCATACCCTGTTCATGGCCACCCGCTGGATCGCGGCCGGAAGCCCGGCGGAGCTGGCCGTCTATCCCGGCGGGCCGCATGGCTTCGACGTCTTCGCCTGCCCCGAACAAGACGCCGCGCACCGGCGGATGGAACGCTTCCTCGACGGTTGCCTGCGTGCGGCGGCGGATGTCGGCGGCTGAGGAGATCCCGTTTTTGTTACTGATCGGTCCCGTTCCATGTCATCGTGCTCGTGCTCGTAATCGGTCTCTTTCTCGGGGCACAATTGAGTTGGGACGTGAGATAAAGAGGTCGATTACGATTACGATTACGAGTACGAAAATGAGAAGCCGCACCCAACCTCATCACACCTCCACGCGGGTCGGAGTTAACGACGCGTTGCCGTCGAGCAACGCCCCGTGGTAGGCTCCAAGGGCTGGAGACATCGGGTAATCCCATCGCGGCGGCGGGTGTTTTGCGGCGGGCGCCCGCGGCCGGATACATAACCTCTGAGTGAACAGGAACTGAATTCATGAGTTTTGATGTCGAATTCTTCCGCCTGCCAGACGGAATTGAACTTGATGAAGTGAACCGCTTCCTCCTATCCGAGGAATACGAGCAGTTTTGTCGAGAATTGGAAGCCAGAGAGGAAGAAGATGAGGACGCGGATCTTCCGCCTCTTCCCGACAAATACGTTGACACGTCCGTTTCGAGGGAGGAGTTGGAGCGCTTGATCGGCCGGGCCTTTCTGCGCCTGACGGTCCCGGAAGACAACCGCTCGGAGGAACTAAAGAAATACATTGAATCGGACGCGAACGTAGAAGTTCCCGAAGAGTGGGAAGAAGTGCTTGAAGAGTTTTTCGAGTGGTCCGGCGCCCCGGGGACGCTCCCGTTTTGCTTTACCCTCGGAGACGACATCAAGGAGATCCTAACGACGATGGCGCAGATTCTGGAAGAGCTCCAATCCCACCGGATCGTCTTGTATGATCCGCAGTTGGATAAAGTCATCGACGGGACGAACGCGCACGAACAACTCATGGCATCGGCTGATGAGGCGTGGTCTATGTATGCGGAGGTTGTGCAAGCCCTGCTATCGGGCGATCTCGTTCTCGAAGACGATGACGAAGACGAAGAGGATTGAAGAAACCCGCGGCCACGCCGATCTTGGGAGCGAGGCCCTGGCTTCTCTCATTCCCGATTCAATCGCAACCGCGAAGACGCGTTCGCCCTTTCCACGCGCCCGTCGGCCGGGATTCGTCGTCCGCTTACTGATAATCCGATGTCCACTTGAGCGGAGCGAACATCACCGCCTCATGAGATTTCGGCAATTTTCCCGTCGGATAGACCGCCCGCGGTGTAACGTCAAAGTTTATCGTCCGGCGGATTCGGTCTTGGATCTGGGAATGCTCCAAGACGACGATATCAAGGTTGTAGTTTCCCGCAAGCAGGTCGAGCCGTTCGATGTGAAGCCGCACCGCGCCTCCCCGCTCGCTGTCGGGCATTTGGCCGTGCGTTTGGTGAGTCAGCATACTCAGCAGCGGCTGACCCAAGGGGCTATTGATGGTCACGCCGAAAACGGGATATCGAAGCGGAGGATCATTCACCTCGAAGGTCAACTCCACGGTCAGGCCCTCGCCCATCGCGATGGCGTTCACCTGGCGGCCTTGTTCATTGAGCAGTCGGATCTTGCGATAGCGGGCTTTACCGGCCCCGTCTCGCTCGGTCTTCTCATCAAAGGCGACTTCACTGGACTTGTACTCGGTATGCAGGTAATGGGCCAGGACCTCGCCGGTCTCGCCTTCCATCTCTATCCGTCCCCGACGGAGCAGGACACACCGGTCGCAAAGCATCTGGACCGAGGCCAGGTTGTGGCTGACGAACAGGATCGTCCGCCCGCTGTGTGCCACTTCGCCCATCTTTCCAATGCACTTGCGTTGGAAACTGGCGTCGCCCACGGCCAGGACCTCGTCCACGATCATGATCTCGGGTTCAAGATGGGCCGCGACGGCGAAGGCCAACCGGACCGTCATACCGCTCGAGAAGCGCTTGATCGGCGTGTCGAGGAATTGTTCGACCCCGGCGAATGCGACGATCTCATCAAACTTGGTGTCGATCTCGCGTTTGCGCATCCCGAGGATCGCGCCGTTCATGTAAACGTTCTCCCGGCCCGTCAGCTCAGGATGAAAACCTGTCCCGACCTCGAGCAGCGATCCCACGCGCCCGTGAATCTCGGCCCGACCTTCGCTCGGATGCGTGATGCGCGAGAGGATCTTGAGTAGTGTGGTTTTGCCAGCGCCGTTCTGGCCGATGATGCCCAGGACCTCTCCCGGGGCGACCTGAAGATTTATATCCCGTAGCGCCCAGAATTCGCCGTCGCCGCCCGAACGCCCGGCCCCCCGACCGATGCCCCGCCGGGCCGTTTTGGCCCATTTGCGCGGCAGGCCCATGAGCATCTCACGGAAGGTCGTCGTCAAGTCGGCCCGCTCGCCCAACCGGTAGCACTTGCCCAACGCTTCGACGTGGATGGCAACCTCACCCATGAACCATGCGCCTGAATGGGGTTGGCCGCTGCCCCGAGCTACACGATATCCGCAAAGTATTTCTCCATTCGCTTAAAATAATACAACCCGAAAACAAAAATCAGTAGAGTGACGGGCAGGCCGATGGCGATCAGTTCCAGCGGTGCGACGGCCTCCGAGATCGCTTGGAACGCGGCCTCGGTCTGCATGGGCGCATCGGCCTGCTCCATCGACATGTAAGGGTGCGAGACACACCAGCGGAACCCCTCGACCACCCCGACCATCGGGTTGAGCGCGAAAGCGAACCGCCACGGGCCCCACTCGGCCGGGATTTCGCTGAACGGAACCACTACTGAACAGTATTTCCACAACTGCGTCACCAGCGGCAACGCATAATGGATGTCGCGGTAACGCACGTTGAGTGCCGCGAAAACCAGCCCCATCCCCAGTGCGGAGGCCATCGCCATGATCAGCAGGAGCGGTATAAGGAAGGCGCTCGGCGCCGGCGTGAAACCGAACACGAACATCAGGCCGACCAGCAGAACGCACGCGATCAGCAGATCCACCACTGGCGTCAGGCAGCCGCTCAGCGGAATCAGCAGACGGGGGAAATAGGTCTTCTTCAAGATGTGGGCCTGCCTGACCAGGCTGTTGCTGGCGTTGGTCAGCGAGCCGGCGAAGTATTCCCAAATGATCAAACCCGGCATGTAGAACAGCCACTTGGGAAGGCCGTCGGTGGGCATTTTGGCGATTGCGCCGAAGATGACCACGAAAACGACCGTATGAGCGAGCGGTCCCAACACCGCCCAGGCGACCCCGAGCAGGGATTGTTTGTAGCGCACCTTGATGTCGCGCCAGGAAAAGAAGAACAGCAGCTCCCGAAAATCCCACAGCTCATTGAGGTCGAGGCCGATCCAGCCCTTGGGCGGCCTGATCTCGAGGACGGGCTTGGGGGGTGAGGTTACCGGTGGTGCTTGCGCCATCTGTGCCCTAATGGTTGAGCGGCGCGCATGCGGGGAGTTGCGCTTGGCGCGGCCAAAGGTCTCGGTGAGGATGACAACACCCGACGCGACCGAACAATGTTCCCGGATGCGGGGTGGCCGGCAAGCGCGCGGCAATAGTTTTCGGGAGAGACATGGTCACACCTCCAATTTACTCAGCCCCATGCAAGATAGCAGTATTCCCACTCCTTTTCACCAAAGAATCAAGATTTGCTTGTGAAAGCCGCGGCCCCGGATTCGCCCCCAAACCGATAGGCCATTCGAGTTCGTTTGGGATCAGCCACGAGCCTTCACCCTTGAAACGGAACACTAAAGCCTTCGGACTCAATCCTTATTGGGGCTTGCCCCTCAAGCCCTCGCGCCCGCGGTCGTCCCATCATGCCGTCAGCGCCCCCTCGCCGACTCTTGTGATTTTTGTGTTTGACGAGGCCCGTCCGTCGCCTTATAGAGGGTAGGAGGCGCAAAAAACCGAATCTCATCCCTCAACGAGGAAGAGGAGTCATGATGAAAGGCAAAACAGGTTTCACGCTTATCGAGCTGTTAATTGTTGTCGCGATCATTGCCATCCTGGCGGCGATCGCCGTGCCCAACTTCCTGGAGGCGCAGACCCGCGCCAGGGTCAGCACGGTGAAAAGCGACTTGCGAGCAGTTTACGTGGCACTCGATGCCTACAAGGTGGACAACAACCAAATCCCCATGGTCGCTCGGCCGCCGGGCGATTTCTATCCTACATTCCTGGACATTCGCAACAATCCAAGTAAGAGCCAAAAATTTCCCGGGCACCGGCTGACCTCGCCCATCGCCTATATCACCGAGATCCCCGCTGATTGGTTCAACACGAGAGCGCTTAGGAAAACAAGTTGGTCCCAATGGGGCAAGGCCGTGCAGGCGTCTGCCGTCATTTCCTGGGCCCCCATCGGGCTGCAAGAGTATAAGGGCCGCGACGGTTGGACATTTCGCGTGCGATCCGCCACCGGTGAACGGATGGCTGATTTCTTTACCTGCACCGATTTCCACGCAATGGCCGAAAGCACGGGCCCGGATCAGGTATGGTGGGATCACTTTGGAAATCCCCAAACCGACCCCAATCCGTTCTTCTACGACCCGACCAACGGGACGGTCAGTTGGGGGCAGATCGTCTGGCTTGACTGCGGCGGCCCGCAGGCGCCCAGATGACCAGTCACTCCACCAGCCCTGTTCCTGAAGCCCCGCGAAACGTTGGATGCCTCGCGACCATCGATGTCGGGGGGATTCTCCTTGTTCACCGGGGCGACTGAATGAGTCCATGCCGATCTCTCGCATCCTGGCGATCAACTTGACCTTGTGGGCGTCGATCACCGCGCAGCCCCTCACGCTCGTCGAGGACCATTTCACCCACCCGCGCGGCCCGATGCCGGCCGAGGATGCCCTGGCCGCAGGGGGGTGGGCCAGCAATCCGAACGTCCAGCTCACCAGCTCAACCTGAACCAGTGGGACGGCGCGACGCGCCTCGAGATGCCGATGAACGGTCCCTGGAACCAGTACCTCGACTCGCGCGCCAAGGGCCTGACCCTCGGGCCCGACCGGGCTTACGCCCTGGTCTTCATCTTCCAGATGCCGCGGCTCAGCCGGCACGACGCGTGGGTCTGGCGGCGGCTCCGGGAGTGGGGCTACGAGGTCCGGCTGGTGGGCGGAGCCACGGCGCGGGCCACTGACGCGGATGGGATGGACGTCGTTTGCATCTCGGAGACCGTCGCGTCGGTCAACGTGGGCGCGAGATTCCGCGCCGCGCCCCAGCCGGTTGTCTGTTGGGAGGCGTTCCTGTTCGACGACATGCAACTGACGGGTCCCATGGGCGGCGATGTCGATTTCGGGACCGTCGGCTCGGACCAAGACGCCATCGAGATCATCGACCCGGCCCATCCGCTCGCCGCCGGCCTGAGTGCTGGAATCGTGACCGTCTACGATGAAAACGAGCGGGTGAGGCTCGGCTTCGGCCGCTTGGGCGGGATGGGGGCGGGCGCCCAAACGGTCGCCACGACGCCGGGCAACACCGATCGGGCGGTCCTGTTCACCTATGAGCAGGGTTCGGCGCTGGCCGGCGGGGGCACCGCGGCAGGCTCGCGCGTCGGCTTTTTCTGGCACAAAGAGGGCGGGGCCAACTTGACCCCCGAGGGGGCGGCCCTCTTCGACGCGGCGATTCGGCACGCCGACCAGGACGACCCCGGCGGTCGGGCCCTGTTGGTGGTCAACGAAGGTCACCTCAACGGCGCCACCGGAGTCCAAGCCCTCGGGCTGGTCGCCAACGCGGACCACGACGATCCCGACCATGTCCGCGTTTTCGTCCTGGACAATCATGACAACGAAATCCGCTTTTCGAACTCGGTCTTCGATCCCGCCAGCGGGATGGCGACCGGCCAGTCGTTAAAAACGACACGCCGGAGGGCCTTATGATGTGGGTCGGTCGCGATGGGGCCATCCGCCTTTTCCACCAGGACGGCGGCCTCACCGACATTTTCAGCGCCGCCTGTGTGGAACTGGTGCCGCCCGCCGACCCCGAGGGCATCCTGACCATCGCCAAGGGCGCGCCCAACGTCATCGGCGTCAACAACCGCGAAGGCTACGGCGAGGGGACGTACTACAACGGTGCCGCGCCCGGCACGGCCCGGGCCACCGATGGCGACCGGCTCTTTTTGCTCGATTACGTCCGGCTGGCCGAGGCGGCCCACAATCTCCCGGTTGCCCTCGGCTCGTTCGCCGTCGAATAGCCATCCGCCATGATTCCGGCCCGTCGTCAAGCCCCATGCGTAAACCGCGCGAACGCGAACAAAAATAAGATGGACCCCTTCCCGCAAAACGTGGAAAATTCGCTTTAAACTAGGCAGGGACTTGGTTTATCTGTAAGCGAGACTGGATACTTCGATTTTTAAGCGCTGCGGCTTGACGGCGAGCGGCGGGTGGCAAAGATGATCGTCTGGACCGACAATTTCCCCCAAAATCAGCATTTTCGGGGCTACTTGCGCCTGCTCATGGCGCGCCACCGCTATTTCGTCCACTATGGACTTGACCCCTTCGGCCTGCCGGTCAAGCGGCCGGGTTATCAGATGACGATGCGTTCGTGGCGCGACATGTATAAGGGCCAGCGCTGCTTCGTGATCGGCAACGGCCCAAGCTTGCAACAGATGGACCTCTCGCCGTTGCGCGACGAAATCACCATCGGCTGCAACGGGATATACAAGAAGTTTCCCGAATGGGGCTTCCCTTTTAATTATCTGCTCTTCGAGGACACCGAGCAGACCGAACTGCGCGGCCCCGAGATCCATGACGTAAAAGGCCCGTACAAGATGGCGGGGATATATAACGCCTACGCCTTCCGGGCCGACCCCAGGACCCTCTTTTTCAACGCGCGCCGGGCGGACCCTTACTATTGGAAAAATATCGCGCCGAGGTTTTCCGAGGAATTCGAGCAGATCGTCTATCTTGGCTCGACGGTGACGTACATCGGTCTGCAGCTCGCCTTCCATCTGGGCTGCGATCCGGTCTATTTGATCGGCGTCGATCACAGTTACGGCGAACTCGGCAAGCTCTTCCCGCCAGGCAAGGTCAAGATAACCGAAGAGAACTACCCGCTCGTTCAGAAATGCCACTTCGATCCCAACTACTACAAAGTCGGTCAGGTTATCGGCGTTCCCGACGTCAAGATCCAGGAAGACGCCTATCGCGCGGCGCGCGAGACCTATGAGAAGCGCGGCCGCAGGGTCTTCAATGCCGGCGTGAACAGCATGTTGGACGTCTTCGAGCGGTGTTCCTACGACGACCTCGTTCGCGAGCGCCGCTGGAAGGTGCTGTTCATTTCGCACGCGGCCACCCGCAGCGGCGCGCCGATCAGCCTCCAGGTCCTGATGCGTTACTTCAAGGAGAAGAAGAACTGGAACCCGCGCATCCTCGTGCGCAAGAAGAACGGCCCGATCCAACCCTTCCAGGCGATCGCCCCGTCCAATTTCTTTTACATGTTTCAATATCCGAACATCGACGGCGTACATTCTCGCTCCGTCCTCTCCATGATGTGGTCGGAGTTTTTGCGGCTTCCCAAGAACAAGTTTGGTGTCGTCGGCGCCTTCCGTCGCCTGCTCGATTACGCCCGCAGGAAGCACTGGCAGCGCAGCCACGTCGCGGACCTGGGCCGGGAGTTCCAGCAGTGGCGCCCCGATCTGATCTATTCCAACACGGCCGTCAATGGCGACGTGATCCGGCAGCTTGGTTTGGAGGGCGTGCCCGTCGTGGTCCACGTGCGCGAGCTGGCCGAGTCATTGGGATTGTTGACGCCGTTGCAGATCGAGGAATTCAAGCGGCGGCCCGCCCGTTATCTCGCCGTCTCGGGCGCTGTCCGCGAGCACCTTATGTCGCAATACGGCGTCCCCGACGAAAAGATCGACGTGGCACCGGTGGCCGTCGAGTGTGAAGCGATGATCGAGCTTGCGAAGAAGGACTCGATCGGCACGATCCGCAAGAAGAAGCTCCCGTTCACCAACAAGTCGATTATCATTGGGGGCGTTGGGTTCTTGAACAAGCGCAAGGGCTGCGACATCTTCGTGGATGTGGCCAAACGCGTCCTGGACGCGGTCGACGCGAAAGAGGAGGTCCGCTTCGCGTGGTTGGGCGAGGGCCCCGAGATGGGAAAAATGAGGCAACGCGTCAAGGATCTGGGAATTCACAAAGAAGTCGTTTTCACCGGCATGCAGCAGAATCCGTATCCGTACATCCGCGTGTTTGACTTTGTGCTGATGACCTCGCGCGACGACCCCTTCCCGCGCATCAACCTGGAGGCCGCGGCTTTCGGCAAACCGATCATCACGTTCGCGGCCTCCGGCGGCTCCAGGGAATTCGCGGCCGACGATTGCGGCGTGATCGTTCCGGGCATGGACGTGGACGCGATGGTCGAAAAGACGATCGAATTGATCACGAACAAGGAGCTGCGCCTGCGGCTCGGCGAAAACGCCAAGCAGAAGGTCAACTCACAATACTCGGTCGAGGCGGTGGCGTCGGCCATCGCCGAGTCCATCGACTCGCACTTCAGCCCGGATGCAAGCCCTCGGCAGCAAACAAACAAACAATATGCCGAGGTCAGTTGACGCCGCCACATGCTACGGATAGGTTTAGGAATGACATTTTTCAACGACCAGCAAAAGGAGGCTGCGGCTCGAAAAAGGAAGCACAAAGGCCTGATTCTTTTTGCTTGTTATGATGAGGAGAAAGCGGACGAAGTCTACGTCTTGCTTCGTAAACTCATCGAGACTTGCACCGCGACCAACTGGTATCTAGTCAGGATTGACAACAACCAAGAAGATCTTCCCTGGAGTGAGGTGCAAAAGAGGCCCTTCCGTGAGTACAGCCTGGGAGGCGACAACCTGTTTCACGAATTCTCCGCTTGGGACAAGGGCTGGAATGAGGCGAGCAAACGCCTGGGCGACGAATTCGACCTCATCATCATCGTCAACGACGCCCTTAAGAACTCCAAGCCATACGAACAGTTGAGCTTCATGAACAACACCATGGTGCGCTACCTGGCTAATTGGGACGCGGCGGTCGGTTGGGTCGATACCTTCAGCCGCGTTTCCCCCGACCCGATCGACGCCATCGCGCGGCCCATGCGCATCTTCGAGAACAAGTCACGGTGCTACGTCACGACGACGTTCATCGCCTTTTCGCGTCGCGTCTTCCTGGACGTGGTCCCCTTGCTCCGCGTCACCGATGTCGATTCCATGTATTATCCAAGATACGAGGGACGGGCGTTCCGGCCCAACTGCGGGCTCGGCGTCGAATACCAGAACTTCCTCCTCGCCCACCAATCGCGCAAGTGGTATCGGCGCTATGAATTGGACGCGGACACCTACGACCTGTTTAAACGCAAGACGCTCATGATCATTAACGAGGGTTATCTCGGATGTCGCATCATCGCGACGAAGGCGAAACTCATTAACTTCTATGAGCTGGCGCGGAAATCCAAATGGAAGGCCAAGACATTGAAAAGGCTGGAACCCTTCGATCAAAGACGGTTCCTATTCATGAGCCTGATGAGCGATCTTTACTCGTGGCGCGAGATCAAACGGTCGAGCATCGCGTTCTATCGCAAAAAACTGGACATGGATTGGGCAAAACCTGATTGAATGGGACCGGGAGTTCTCGTCTTGAGGCAATCGGCCCGTGCCTGACCGGGCTTAGGTGGCAATCATTTCACGACGGTTGATGGACAAAATTGAAATCGGCGTCCTGGAGCGATGGTCCCTGGGCGTCCTTGTCCGTGATCTCGGTGGGATCGAGCGGCCATGCGATGCCGATCTCCGGGTCCTTGTAGTTCAGGATCCTTTCGGCATCCGGGGCGTGCGTCGACGTGCATTTGTAGAGCACCAGCGAGTTGTCTTCGAGCGCGACGAAACCATGGGCGAATTGAGGGGGGAAGTATAACGCCATCGGGTCATCGGCGCTCAGCTCGCGTCCCACCCATTTGCCGAACGTCGGCGAGCCCCGCCGCAAATCCACCCCCACGTCAAACACCCTCCCCGTGATCGCCCGCACCAGCTTGCCCATGCCGTGGGGCTCGATTTGATAGTGCAGCCCGCGCAGGGTGCCCTTGCACGACAGGCTGAGGTTGTCCTGCATGAATCTTGCGGTGAAACCCTGCTCCACCCATGTATCCGTGTTATACAGCTCGGTAAAGAACCCGCGGTGATCGGTGAAGAGCCTGCCCCTCACCTCCAGAACCCCTTCGATTTCGGTCGGGGTGATTTCAATCGGCATCGGCATCGTCTAGCACTCCTTGGTCCCCATCCCATCCGACGATCGTACGGAACGGGAGGGGTCGGTCATCGAGTCGGGATTCAGGTTCGGCCCGGGCGAATTTTGGGCGGTTATTAGACAAGATCGCTCCCCGGCTTTCAACTCGAAATTCGCGGCCCTTCGGCGCTGGGTATGGTCCAGTGTTGGGAGTCAATGCCGCTTCAATGAAAGATCCACTCTCTTATTGACCATCGGCTCTCGTCCTCGTCCCTCGTAATCGACCTCATTATCGTGTCCCGGCTCGATTGCGGCCCAAGAAAAAAGCCGATTACGAGGGACGAGGACCAGAGCCGAGAGCCGAGTCATGCCATCGGGCCATGCCCCTGATGGTTGATTCACCCCAGCCGATGAGATAAATTAGGCTCCGGTGTGCGATTTCGATATTCGCTTTTGACGAGCTGGGGCATCGATTCACAATGGTTCAACAGGGCTCCAATGACCTCCCTTCACCCATCCTCATTACGGGCGCCGGTGGGTTCATTGGCTCGCACCTGGCCGAACTGTGCGTGGAGCGGGGTTATCGCGTAAAGGCCTTCGTGCATTATCGGGGCGATGGGTCCTGGGGTTGGCTCGACCATTCCCCGCATCGCGAGGCGATGGAAGTGGTAGCTGGGGACGTTCGGGATTTTGAATCGATGACCCGCGCGATGGAGGGTTGCCGATCGGTCCTGCATCTGGCCGCCCTGGTCGGAATCCCCTATTCCTGTGTCTCGCCGCTGGCCTACGTCCGGACCAACGTCGAGGGGACCTACAACGTCCTGGAAGCGGCCCGCCGGCTCGGCTTGGAACGGGTGGTCGTCACGTCCACCAGCGAGACCTACGGCACGGCCCAATATGTGCCTATCGACGAGAACCACCCGGCGAGCAGCCAATCGCCCTACGCCGCCGCCAAGGTCGGCGCGGACCAACTGGCGTTGAGCTACTTCCGCTCGTTCGATTTGCCGGTCGCCATCGCCCGGCCGTTCAACGCCTACGGCCCGCGTCAGTCCGCGCGCGCGTTTGTCCCGACGGTCATCACGCAGATTCTCTCGGGCCGGCGGCGGCTCAAACTGGGCAACCTGCGCCCCACGCGCGATCTCACCTTCGTCACCGATACCGCCGCGGCGTTCCTGGCCGTCGCCTCCCGCGAGAAGCTTCTGGGCGAGGCGGTGAACATCGGAACGGGGATGGAGATTTCGATGGGCGATCTGGCGTCCAGGATCGCCCAATGTATCGGTGTCGAGATCGATTTCGAAGTCGACGCGGAGCGCGTCCGGCCACGTGGGGGTGAGGTCGAGCGGCTCTTCTGCGACAACTCGAAGCTCCGCGGTGCCGCCCAGTGCACCCCGGCCCATGACCTCGATGCGGGTTTGGAAGAGACGATAGCCTGGTTCAAAGAGAACCTGGAGCGATACAAGGCGAAGATCTATCAGCGGTAGGGAGGGTGGAAATATGCAGGCCGTCATTCTCGCGGGAGGCCTGGGGACACGTCTTCGACCCTTCACCGAGGTGATTCCCAAACCGCTGCTCCCCATCGGCGAGAAATCGCTGCTCGAGATCCAGATCGGCCGCCTGCGGAATTGCGGTTTCGATGAGATCTATCTGGCGACCAGTTACAAGGCCGAATACATCTCGAATTTTTTCGGCGATGGTTCGCAGTACGGCGTCAAGCTCCAGATCAGCAAGGAGAAGACCCCGCTGGGGACCGCCGGGCCCGTGATGCTGCTCAGGGACAAACTGACCAACCCCTTCGTGCTCATGAACGGAGACATCCTCTCGACGATCGATTTCTCGAAGTTGTATCAGTTCGCGCTGGCGGCGCGGGCCGACCTTTGCGTCGCGATCAAGAAGATCATCACGCCCTACGATTTCGGGCGGATCCAGTTCAACGGCGATTTCGTCACCGACATCGAGGAAAAGCCGAGCTTCGAGAACTGGGTGCTGGCCGGGATCTACGTCCTCAAGCCGCCCTTGCTGTCCCTGATTCCGGAAAATGAATACTTCGGCATGGACACGCTGATCAAGAACATGCTCGCGGCCAAACGGCCCGTGGCCAAGTACGCCATGGACGAATACTGGTTGGATATCGGGCAGATTCCCGACTACGAGAAAGCCCAGGAAGAATACCGGACGCACTTCGCCGATCAGGGAGACGCCCCGTCCTGATGGCCTACAAAGTCCCCCTGTTTGATCTCAACTACACTCGCGACGAGGAAGAGGCCGTCCTCGGGGTCATCCGTTCGGGATGGATCTCGATGGGACCGAAAACACGGGAGCTGGAGGAGCGCTTCGCCGCCCATGTGGGCGCCAAGCACGCTGTGGCCCTCAGCAGCGGCACCGCCGCCCTGCACCTGGCCCTGGCGGCCTTGGGCGTTGGGGAGGGCGATGAGGTGATCGTCCCGTCGCTGACGTTTGTCGCCACGGTCAACTCGATCCGTTACGTCCGCGCCACGCCCGTCTTTGCCGAAATAAAGGGCTCCCAAGACCTTTCGCTGGACCCCGACGACGTCCGGCGTCGCATCACCCCCCGAACGCGAGCGATCCTCGCCGTCCACTACGCCGGTTTCGCCTGCGACATGGATGCCTTGCGCAAGATCGCGCGGGAGCACTCCCTCTACCTCATTGAGGACGCGGCGCACGCCCCCGCCTCACTCCATGACGGTCGCCACCTGGGTGCCCTCGGCGACGTGGGCTGCTTCAGTTTTTTTTCCAACAAGAACATGACCTGCGCCGAGGGTGGGATGCTTGTGACTGACAACGAGGAGGTGGCCGGGCGGGCCCGGTTGATGCGATCGCACGGGATGACCACCGTATCTTACGACCGCGCGCGCGGTCACGCTGCCGACTACGACGTCGTCGAGGAGGGATTCAATTACCGGCTCGACGACCTCCGAGCGTCTCTGGCCTTGGTCCAACTGGATAAGCTCGAAGCCGACGTGAAGCGCAGGCGGGATTTTCGAAATAGGTATATCGAGGCATTGAGGGGACTGAACACGATCCAGCTCCCCTTCCTGGATCATCCTCACCCTTCAAGTCACTATATCTTCCCGGTCCTGCTCGGCGAGGGCGGGCGAACCCGTCGCGACCAGGTGCGCGAGATTCTCGCGGCGCGGGGCATTCAGACCAGCGTCCATTACCCGGCCGCGCACCGGCTGAGCATCTTTCAGCCTTTCGCGACGCCGCTGCCGCGGACCGAGCATGTCGCGGACCACGAGATCACGCTGCCGCTTCACGGCTCGATGCAGCCGTCCGAAATCGAGTACGTGATCGAAAACCTCGCGCAAGCCCTATCATGATGCCTCGGACGGACCCCGCTGTCCCGCCAGCGTCAACCGCTCGACCCGAGACACTTTCTAGTCGATCCTGAAAAAGACCCCTTACCCAACAACAATGGGATCAAAACGCTGGTGGGTGGTGTATAGTTTTACAAGAAAAGCGGTCAGTCGCCGCCGAAACCTTGCGAAAGTTGGCGCCATGAAACCCAAGCCCTCCCCGTGCGAAGACCTGCAAGGCGATCTGTTCAAGTTTGAACTGCAAG
>Ga0310121_10002029_pt1 | contig 19761 bp, 26 predicted proteins | sample CB27_Tmax_986_MG_FD_203504 | JGI IMG/M metagenome (GOLD analysis project Ga0310121, IMG submission 203504) | Marine microbial communities from Western Arctic Ocean, Canada - CB27_Tmax_986 | ecosystem: Environmental > Aquatic > Marine > Oceanic | place: Canada: Western Arctic Ocean | collected...
GTGCGGAACGCCGTCCTTGACTACGGAAACAGCAGGAAAATGGGGGCTCTCAACCACGCCAATTTGCTCAAGGGACTGTGAGTTGATGAGGTGGTTGGCAGCAATTGTGCCGACCAGTCCTACACCGGGAAAGCCGTCGATAACGGTTGCGTTTTTCAAGTCCTTTTCTACAAGTTCGTGGATTTCAACCTGGGGACTCATAGAAGTTCGTCCAGATCCTCGTCCTCTTCGAGGTCAGGCAGCTCCTCATCGTCGCTTAGCAGGTCACCCAGTTCGTCGTCAAGGTCGCTCTCCTCGAATTCTTCATCAAGGCTGAGGTCATCGTCGCCGTCACCGCCCTCGCCGAGGTGCAGTTCGGTCCAGAGCGAGAAGTGTTCTATTTCGCTTCTCTTTGCGAAGCGTTTCGCATCACTGACGGTCCTGAAACGACCTATCAGGGGATCTCCTTCACCGGGCTCTGCAGCAAGCATGATGTACTGCTTTTTGCGCACCAGGTCGCCCATCAGCAGGCGAACCGCCTCGAGCACTTCCGGATTGTCTGCAGCTTCGGACATAATTTCGCTCCGACCAACGACCCTGTCGTCGTTATAAATACTTATCCACGCGGTTTGTAGCGGAATAATCGCCTGCTGGGAACCCTGCTGCTGGCAGCCGCTGGAACGGCCGCAGCCACTTAAAGGGCGCATGCGGATGAAGCGGCGATGGCGGAACGACTTGCAACGGTGCTGCGTGGGGTGGCTGAGTGCGTCACGCAGCGCGAACTCGAAGCGCTGCTGGAAGCGAAGGCGGAGCCCACGGCCTACGTCGGCTTCGAGCCGTCCGGTCTGCTGCACGCGGGGTCGCTGGTGCCGATGCTCAAGGTGCGCGACCTGATTACCGCTGGCTTTCGCGTTACGGTCCTGCTGGCTGACTGGCACGGCTATATCAACAACAAGCTCGGCAGCGACTGGGACGCGCTGCGCACCGGTGTTGAATACCAGCGGCAGATGTTTGGCGCTTTCGCCCCCGGCACCGAGTTCCAGACCGCGAGCGAGCTGGTGCGCAGCGACGGCTACTGGGAAATGGTGCTGCGCGTCGCCAAGGCGACTTCGCTCAAGCGGATGCGCCGCGCACTATCGATTATGGGGCGTAACGAGGACGAAGCTGATTCCGACACGAGCATGTTCTTCTATCCTGCGATGCAGGCGACCGACATCTACGCGCTGGAAGTCGATCTGGCGCTGGGCGGGATGGACCAGCGGCATGCGCACATGCTGGCGCGCGACGCCGCCGAGAAGCTGCGGCTGCCGAAAATAGTCGCGCTGCACACGCCATTGCTCGGCTCGCTCTCGGGGTCGGGACGGATGGATATCGACAGCAAGATGTCGAAATCGGACCCGAGCGGCGCGCTGCTGGTGCACGACAGCGTGAAGCAGTTGCAGAAGAAGCTCTCGAAGGCGTTCTGCCCGCCCGAGCGCAAGGGCAACCCCGTGCTCGATATCTGGGAGCACCTGCTCGCCCCCGCGCTCGGCGACGTTACGATTGACCGCCCCGAGAAGTTCGGCGGCCCGGTCGCCTTCGCCGATTACAGCGCGCTCGAAGCGGCGTGCGCCAGCGGTGAGCTGCACCCGCTCGACCTGAAGAACGGTACCGCCGCCGCGCTCGACCGGCTCTTCGAGCCTATGCGCGCTGCGGCCGCGGCCGAGCCGGGGCCGTATGACGCGCTAACCGCTGCGCTCGGCGATTGAAGGCGGCGGACGCCGCTCCGCCGGCGGAATGTCGCCTTGCGGTGGAATCGTCGCGCCGACCGTGGCGACCCACTCGCGGAGCGGCCGCAGTTCGGCGCCGCGCCATGCGTCGGGCAGCGCCGCTGCGAGTTGCGGGAGCTGGCGCATCAGCCGCTGCGCGGCGCGCAAATTTCCGGTTTCCAGGTGCACCGCCAGCGCGTCAGCTTGCGCGAGCGCCTGCACGATGTCCTTGTCGGCGCGATTGCCCAGCTCGAGCCATAAATCCTCGAAGAGTTCGTGCGCCTCGTGGTAGTCGCGGGCGTTGTGGTGGCGCAGCGCGGCGCGCCACAATTCGTCGTCGTTCATCCCCAGCGGTGCCACGCCGGATGGCCTTCCCGCACGGCGACGAACAGCCCGCGTCCGGTGGCGCACGTTTCCCCGTCGGCCTTGAGTTCGAGCATAATTTCGGCGCGGTCGTCCTCGAGCACCAGCACGCGACTGCGCACCTCCAGCGCGGGGCCGAACGGCGTTGGCCGCCGCAGCTTCACCTCATACTGCGCGGTGACGGTGCAGAGCGGCTGCTCCAGCCCGAGCCGGTCCATAATGGTGATGGCGGCGGTCCAGTTGCCATGGCAGTCGAGCAGCGCGCCGATGATGCCGCCGTTGATGACGCCCGGAAACGCCTGGTGCTGTGCCTGCGGCTGGAACGCCATGCGGAGCCCCTCTGCGTCGCGGAACGACTTGATGCGGAGCCCCTCCTCGTTGGCGGGGCCGCAGCCGAAGCAGATGCTGCTCGGCGCGTAGCGGTCCTGCACGGCTTCACTCACGCCGCCAGCTCCCCCAGCATGCGCTCGATGAGCGACACGGCGTCTCCGAGCGTCTCCGCGTCGAAGGCAAAGCGGCCACCTGCCGCGGTGTAGAGCTCTGGCAGCGTCACAGTCGCGCCCAGCGCCAGTGCGCGCCGGTAATCGGCGACCGCCTGCTGCTGGTCGCGCAGCGCGTTGGCCCACACCTGCACCGCGCCGAGCTGCGCCATGCCGTATTCGACGTAGTAGAACGGCACGTGGTAAAGATGCAACTTGTTGTGCCAGCCGGTCGCGACATAATCCTCGAAGCCGCTCCAGTCAAGGTGTGGATGGAACCGCAGCCACAAATCGAGCCATGCGGCGTCGCACTCCGCCGGCTGCGCCGCCGCCTGCGGGTGGGTGTAGGCCCAGTGCTGGAAGCCGTCGACGACCGCCATGTAGGGCCAGAAGAGCAGCGACCGCTCCAGATGCTCGCCGCGGGCGCGCGCCGCTTCTTCGTCGGAATAGAAGCCGCCGTCGCGCTCCGCAAGGTAGGGCGCCGCCAGCAGCTCCATCGCCATCGACGCCACCTCGGCGAACTCCATCCCCACTTCGCGCTGCATTGCCCAGGGCAGCGCGGCGGACTCGAAGACGTGGAACGCGTGGCCGCCTTCGTGGAGCAGCGTCTGGACGTCGCCGTGGACTCCGACGGCGTTCATGAAGATGAACGGCAGCCGCTGCCGGGGGTATTCGGTGCAGTAGCCGCCCGGCGCCTTCCCCTTGCGGTTGTCCAGGTCCAGAAGGCCGCCGTCGCGCATGGTGCGGAAGCGCGCGCCGAGTTCGGGATCGACCGCCTTGAAGATGCGTTCGCAGCCCGCCTCAAGCTCGTCAACGTCGCCAAAGGGCGCCAGCGGCCCGCGGCCGTGCGGGTCGACTGCCAGATCCCACGGCCGCAAATCGCCCACGCCCAGCGCCTCGCGCCGCAGTGCGAGCCGCTTCCCGGCGGCCGGCAGCGCCACCGCGGCAATCGCCTCGTGGAATTCAAGGCAGTCCTCGGGCGAATAGTCGAAGCGCTGCAGCGCCTTCCAGCAGAAATCGCGGAAGTCGGTGCAATCGGCGTTGGCGGCAATCGTGCAGCGCAGCTCGAGCAGCTCCAGCCAGATGGTGGTGATGGCGTCGCTGTCCCGCAGGCGACGTTCCGTCACCAGTCGCCAGACCGCCTCGCGGCGGTCACGGTCCTGCTCGAGCATGACTGGCTGCAGCTGCGCCAGCGTCCGCTCCTCGCCGTCCCACTCGACCGACTGCGCGCCGATGATTTCGTCGTAGCGGTTGGCGAGCTTCTTCGACGCGGTGAAGAGCGGCAAATTCGCCTCGCGGTAGAGCTCCGCCTCGCTGCGCATCGCGCGCAGCTGCACTCCGAAGCCGTCCGGCTCGAGCCCCGACGCGAGCAGGTGCTGCTTCAGCCGCTGCTCGGCTGCCTGCGCCGGCTCGCCCACCTGCTCCAGGAAGGCGTGGTAGGTGTCGCGAGCCTCCGTATCAGTGGTGTCGACCGTCGTCGCGATGTGCATCCGCGTGCCGACTTCCGAGAGCAGTTCGACCAGGTCTGACCACTGCTGCAGCCAGTCGCCGACGGACGCCGCGTCCAGTTCGGCGCTCGCGAGCGCTTCGTAGTGCGGCGCGTAGTCGTCCCAGCTCCAGTCAAGCAGCTCGGCGCTAGTGGCTGGCAGCGACATGGCGGGCCAGCTGCCGCGGCTATTTGAGCCGTGCGCGCGGCAAGTAGTGGTAGCGATACCAGAGCACGGCGACCGCTACCCCACCGACCGCGTCGATGATGAAGTGCTGCTTGACGAGGAATGTCGAGAGCGTCAGCACGGTCGCGCCGAGCGCCATCCAGCGGCCGAGCCGTGGGTCGTGCTGCCACACCACCAGCGCGGCGAGGGTCGCGAGCGAGACGTGCAGGCTGGGAAATGTATTGAAGGGCGGGTCAATCGCCCACATCAGCTCGAACAGCGGCTCGAGCGCGCCGGGCTCGAGCCCGGCGCGCGACATCTTCATTGGCGCCAGCAGGAAGACCGCGAACGACGAAGTGATGACCCCGATGTAGGTCCAGAAGCCGGTGCGGATTTTCGCTTCGGAGAGCACGATAACCGGCACCGCGACCATCGGCAGCAGCGGCAGGTAGAGCAGGATGGCGGCCGGGACGAACGGAATTGCGTTGTCGAGCGCCGACCACGGCTCCAGGTAGTTGTGCCCGAGCGTATCAGTGCGCCACACCGACAGGTGGTTGATGAGGGCGTAGCCGGTATACTCGAAAAGCAGCAGCGCCCCGAGCACCTGCAGCCGCAGCTCCGTCCCGCTGCGCGACGCCAGCCAGCGCTCGACCGGGTTCATGCAACCGGCAGCGACCGCGGGTTTAAGCGCTGGCGGCGACCTCCGCGCGTATGGGCGGCGCCTCTATCCCGGTCGTTGACCTGCGCGTGGCCGGCACGCCGGAATTCACCGCTGCCGTCGGTGACGCGCTGCGTGATATTGGCTTCTTCGCCGTCGCGCACCATGCCATCGCGCCAGAACTGCTGGCGCGCACTTACACCGAGGCGGCGGGGTTGTTTGCGCTGCCCGACGACGCGAAGCGCGCCTGCGAGCGGCCCGACATCATGCGGCAGCGCGGCTACACCAGCTTCGGGCAGGAGCACGCGCGTGATTCCAACGCGCCGGACCTAAAGGAATTCTGGATGGTGGGACGCGAACTCCCGCCAGGTGACCCGCATTTGCCGCACTGGGGGCCCAACATCTGGCCCGCGGAGCACCCCGGCTTCCGCGAGGCGACGCTGGCGCTCTACGACGCGCTCGGCGCAATGGCCGACACGCTGCTCGAGGCGTGCGCGCTCTATCTGGGTGAGGAGGGGGCGCGACTGCGTGAGATGGCCGAGTGGGGCGACACGACGCTGCGTGTCATTCACTACCCGCCACTGCCACCTGAAATCCCGGCCGGCAGCATCCGCTCGGGTGCGCACGAAGACATCAACCTGATTACGCTGCTCTGTGCTTCGACCGCCAGCGGACTGCAGCTGCAGAAGCGCGACGGGGGCTGGCTCAACGTGCGCGTCGAGCCGGAGATGGTCATCGTTGATTCAGGCGACATGCTCCAGAACCTGACTAACGGCGTCTTCCCGGCGGTGACGCACCGCGTCGTCAACCCGCGCGACGCGAGCCAGAGCCGTTTCTCGCTACCCTACTTCGTCCACCCGCGCTCTGACGCCGACCTGACGCCGCTCGCGTCATGCGTCGCGCTCTGCGACGGCGAGGTGCGCTATCCGTCGCTCACCGCCGCCAAGTCGCTAGAGATGCGGCTGCGCGAAATTGGGTTGGGGAAATGAGCGACGTGGCGGCTGACCTCGCACTGCGCCGCTGGGATGCCGAGCGCGACGGCCCGCCTACCGAGGCGAAGTTGCGCGCGCTACTCGAGGCGCGTGGCTACACGGTCACGCGCTACGCCTACTCGCCGGGAACCCGCTTCCCGCCGCACGCCCACGGCGTGGCGAAGATTGACGCGGTGCTTGAGGGGGTTTTCCGCATGGGGATGCAGGGCCAGTTCGTCGATTTGGGGCCGGGCGACTGGCTCGAAGTCCCGGCCGGCGCCGAGCACTCGGCCGAGGTCATCGGCGACGCGACGGTCGTGTCGCTGGACGCGGTCAGACGCTAGTGCGCGTGCATGTCGTTGCCGCAGCACATTGGCGACTTGATGCGGCCGCAGCCGGCCGGGCATTCCGATGTGGCGACGACGGTGCCGTCGTCCTTGGTCACGCTGCCGGGCACCAGATCGGCACCGCAGCCGCCGCAGGTCAGGCCACTGACTGACATGCCGCAATCATGGCATTTGTAGTTGGTCATGCAGGCGCCATCGCCGGGTGGGGTTTAGGTGTTTCTCGGTCGGCGCAGCTACTTCGGCAAGTAGTCGCCGATGCGCCGCTCATAATCGCTGAAGTAGCGCGCGATAACCGGCAGCTCGAAGCTACGCAGGATGGACTCCTTCGGCTCGCGCTCGAGCAGGAAGGCGAACGACGCTTCTGCCAGCTGTTCGGGCGTCGCGCAGCCTCGCGTCAGCTGCGCGTGGTAGTCGCGCGACAGCGAAACGCGGTGCTTGGTCGCGCCGCTGCGCTCGGAGACCCGCACGGTCAGTAGCCAGCCGTCGGGAGCGTCGGCGCGGGAGACCGAGATTTCGGCCATCAGAGTCCCTTAACGACATAGCTGCCGTCCAGCTCGTAGCCCAGCTTGCGGTAGTATTCCAGTGTCCCGACGCCGTGGGTCACACGCAGCCGGCCGAAATCGTTTGACATCTCTTCGGCGATACCCATCAGTTGCGCGCCGAGCCCGTGGTGCTGGACGCCGCTGCCTTCCGCGCCGAGCCGGGCGGCCTGCCCCGTGACCTTCAGCTCGCGCACGGTTGCCTGCCCGTCGTGCCGTAGCCGCATGTAGGCGAGCAGCTTGCGCCCTGCTTCGAATGAGACGAAATGTTCTGTGCCTCCACTCGCTTCGTAGCTGCGCGTGCGCAGCTCCGCGTCGGCTGGGTCGATGCGGGCGCGCCACACTTCGCGGCAGTTGATGCAGGCGCAGCGCTTGCCGCGGCGTTTGAGTTCGCGCCGCGCGTATTGCCGCAGGTTGGAGTTCATCACGCCGGCGATAATCTGGTGCTTTGGAATGTCGCGCTGGATGCGCTGGATGCGGACCCACGGTGGTACCATCTCCTTCAGGTCGGCGACCACGTTGGCCGCAATCTCAGTATCGTATGGTACCCAGTCGCCCGGGTTGGCAGCGAGTGGTGCGCCCTTGACCAGCAGCGTCGGGTAGAGTTTGAGCATGTCGGGCTGAAATTCAGGCTCGCTGAAGAGCCGCGCGAAGTCGCGCCGGTCCTTCTCGGGCGACATTCCTGGAAGGCCAGGCATCAGGTGGTAGACCACCTTCAGGCCGGCGCGTTTCAGTCGCCGCGTCGCCGTGATTACATCATCGACTGACTGTTGCCGGTTGAGTTTGTCGAGTACTGCATCATCCAAGCATTGGACGCCGATTTCGACTCGCGTCGCTCCCTGTTGCCGCATCTGGTGTACTGCCCAGTCGCTGCACTCGGTGGGACGCGTCTCCATCGTCAGCGCCACGCAGCGGTGAGGGGCGGTGGCGTTGGTCGCCAGAGCCGCGTCGAGCGAATCGCTTGATGCACCGTTCAATGCCCTGAAGGCGCCACGCAGGAACTCGTCCTGGTATTCCGGCTCGCGCGCGGTGAAGGTGCCGCCCATGATAATCAGCTCGACCTTGTCGGTTGGATGGCCGTTGCGCGCATACTGCTCGAGCCGCCCCGTCACTTGCGCCTGCGGGTCGTAGCCGTGCCGCGCCCCGCGCCGCGCCGCCGGCTCGTGACCGGTGTAGGATTGCGGCGCGTCGTTGGTCGGCCCGCCGGGGCAGTAGGTGCAGGTGCCGTGCGGGCAGCCTGTCGGCGAGGTCATGATGGCGACCGGCGCGACCCCGGCCGAAGTGCGCATTGGTTTGACGCGCAGCAGCCGCGCCAGCTCCGGCTCCGCCGCCGCATCGAGCTGCGCTAGCAGCTCGTTGTTCTTCGGCAGTCCTGCCGTGGTGCAGGAGCGCGCGACGTCCAGCTTGATGCGCTCTACAGCGTCGCGCGACTGCGGCCGCTCTTCCAGCAGCCGTTCCACTACGCGCGCGGCGACACTCACGCTTGCGCAGCGCAGCGTCAGTATAACGTCTTCGCGGCGTGCGTCAGCGTCTCGCAGCCCGCGCGCGTCACGAGCACGTCGTCTTCGATGCGGATGCCGCCCTGCCGCGGGAAGTAGAGTCCCGGCTCGACCGTCACGCACATCTCCTTCTCCAGCACCGTCTTCTGCCCATATGTCAGCGACGGCCACTCGTGCACTTCCAGCCCGAAGCCGTGCCCGGTGCCGTGGACGAAGCGGTTACCGACGCCGCTGCGGCCGAGGAAATTGCGCCCCGCGCCGTCGACATCCTGCGCGACGGCGCCGTGCCGCAGCGCGGCCCGCGAACGCTCGTTGGCTTCGAGCACCAGCGCGTAGCGCTTGCGCCACTTCGGGGCGGGACTGCCGCCGACGAAATACGTGCGCGTGATGTCCGAGCAGTAGCCCTTCCAGAAAGCGCCAAAATCGCAAATAACCGAATCGCCGTCGCGCAGTCGCCGGCGTCCGGGCGAGTGGTGCGAGAACGCCGCGTTCGGCCCGGAGGCGACAATCGTTGTGAACGAGGTCTCCTGAACCCCGCGCCGCCGCAGGAAGTAGTCGATTTCAGCCGCGACTTCGAACTCGGTGAGGCCAGCGCCAGCTTCGCACAATTCGCGCGCGAAGCGCTGACCCGCGTCAGCGTGACGCACGGCGACGCGGATGCGCTCCAGCTCGTCGGGCGCCTTGCGGGCGCGCAGGTCGCGCACGGCTGTCGAGCGCTCGACCGCAACGCTGCGCTGCAATCGTAGCACGGCGTCGCTCAGCACGCGGCCCACTTCGCGCTCTTCGAGCAGCGCTTTAAGCGCCGCCTTGGCCGACGCAAATTCGGCGCCAACGTCGGGGTAGCCTGACCAGAGCCGCAGGTCGCGCACGCCGGCTTCCTTGCGGCAGCGGTGTCCTTCGAGCGACGAGGTAATCCCGACCGGCGCACCGCGCTTCGGGACGAAAACATAGTTCAGCGTCGAACCTGGGGGCGACCCGGGCGGCGATTCGGCTGACGCGAGCCAGCGCGTGTTCCCCGCGCTGACGGCGACGAACGCGTCGGCGTCCGCTTCGCGCAGTGCGCGCCGCACGCCAGCCCAGCGGCGGCGATAATCAATCTGCATTCTCGCCCCTGAGCGACCGCGCCAGCAACGCCGCGGGCAGGGCGTTGCCGCCCCAGAGCAGCAGCGTGACGGGCCAGTGGTCCGTTTGCAGGAAGAGCAGCCCCACCGCGGCGAGCGCGAAGTAAATCAGCGCGAGGTAGAGCTTCAGCAGCACTCGAGCACCCCTGTAATCACGTCGCCTGGCAGCTGCGGGGCGCCTGGCAGCGCCGCCAGCAGCAGCAGCACCGCGACCGGGACCAGCTGCATCAGCAGGTCGTCATCGAGCCATTTCACGGTCGGCAACTCAGCCGCGACCATCACGACCGCGGCGACCAGCGCGTAGCCCAGTGCGGCGCTGGAAAGCGCGGCCACCATCCCGAAGATAGCTATATAAATTAGGAACGCCGCCACGACCCCCCCGCCGAGCGCCTGCTGGCGCGGCAGCCGCGGCTTCAGTTCGCCCAGCAGCGGGTCGGTGTAGGCGGCGGCGATGATGGTTGCCATCACCACCGCCTGCCCCACGCCGAGGTATTCGTGCGCTGCCAGCAACGCGGTCGTGCCGGTGGTGAACCAGAGGAAGCCGGCGATGCGGTGTTGCTCATATTCGCGCATGCCAGGCATCTCGCGCGCGGAGCGCAGCCGCGCAGCTTCGACCGCGACCGTCGCGAGCCAGAAGCCGGCCGCGAAGGTGAAGCGCGGCACGCCCCAGAGGGTTGGCGGCAGCAGGAAATAGACCACATAACAGGCGACGACTGTGTGGTTGAAGCGGCGGAAAAGGTGCTGGTCCATCAGCTGAGGAACCTCCACACTTCGGGCTGCCCCGGCAGGTCTTCAGGCTCCAGCTCCATCTCGCTGCCGAGGTCGATGACTGGCCACGGGCTGGCGTCGAGGAATGGCTGCACCTCGTCGATGGCGAGCGTCAGGCTCCCGTAGCGATAGTGCATCGGTACCACCACACGGGGCGCGACCGCTTGCGCGACACGCCACGCTATCGCGGAGTCGATGGTGAAAACCCCGCCGACGGGGAGGAACAGCACATCGCAGCCCCGCATGGCGTCCAGCTGCTCCTCCGGGTAATGCCCTAAATCGGCGGTGTGCAGGAAATCGATGCCTCCCATCGCGAAGCGGAACATGACCACACTGCCGCGCTTCGCGCCCTGTTCCTCATCGTGGAACGCCGGGATGCCCCGGATTTTGCACTCCTGGAAGCTGTGCCGCCCGGCGGTGTCGATGACCCGCGCCCGCAGCCCGCGCACGTTCCGCGACTGGTTGTGGTCGAAATGGTCGTGGCTCACCAGCACGAGGTCAGCGCTGGCAGAGGGCGGCGGCAGCCCGATGGAACGCCCGTCGTGCGGGTCGATTACCAGCGTGAAGTCTGACTGCAGCTCGAAACAGGCGTGGCCGTGCCAGCGCAGGATCATCGGCCGCCGAGGCGGGACGCGGTTAAAAGCGTCAGATGTGGATATCTATGTTCAGGAACTGCGCCATTTCCTTGTAGCGGCTGCGAATCGTGACTTCCGTCAGGTCCGCGGCGCGTGCGACGTCCTTCTGCTTGCGGCGTTCGTTGTTGATAATCGACGCGATGTAGACTGAGGCCGCTGCGAGCGAAATCGGCACCGAGTTGGTGAGCGGCACGTCCTGTGCAGCACGCAGCAGGTCGCGGGCAGTCCCCTCGACCTTCGGCGTCAGGTCCAGCTTGGAGCAGATGCGCGGCAGGTAGTCCTCAGGCAGCGGAGGCATCGAGTGCATTTTCAGTGCCTTGACCATCACCTGGTAGGTGCGCGAGATTTCCTTGCGTGAGTAGCGGCTGTGCCGGCTGATTTCGGTCAGCGTGCGCGGTACCCCTTCCTGCCGGCAAGCAGCGTAGAGTGCGGCGCAGGCGACCATCTCGATGGCCCGGCCCGAAAGCGACTGTTCCTGGATGGCGCGGCGATAGATGAATGCCGCCGTCTCCTGGATGCGTCGCGGCAGCTTCAGGTTCGTGGCGACCGCCTGCATTTCGCGCATCGCGACCGCCATGTTGCGCTCCGCAGATTTCGAGGCGCGGGCGCGCCGCTGCCACTTGCGCATGCGGAAGAGCATCGACTGGTTGCGGTTGGAAATCGAACGGCCGTAATAGTCGCGGTTGGTGGGTGAAATCTCGGTCGAGAGTCCCTTGTCCGGCAGCGTCGCCGACATTGGTGGGCCAGCCCGCGCGAGGGCGTTCTCCTGCTGCATGTCGAAAGCGCGCCACTCCGGGCCGGGGTCGACAATATTTTCCTCCAGCACCAGGCCGCAATCGGCGCAGACCACTTCGGCGTGATCATAGTCGCGTTTCAGGTGGGTGCTGCTGCACTCCGGACAGGTCAGGATTTCGTCTACCTTTTCGCCTTTCTTCTTTGGTTTTGTCGCCATTCTGTCACCTCCAGAACCCATATTCGGGGCCGGGCGGATATGGATGAGTATAAAAGACTTTGGGCAAACTGAAATTCGTCAATAAGCGTATTCTATGGCGGAATACTTCCAGTCAGGAGTTAATTGTATAACTAGCCGCCGTAATCGGTCGGCATGCGCCGAATACTATTGGCACTTTTGGTGGCTACGCAGTTCGTTGCTGCACCCGCCATGGCACCGACCGCCTGGCAGGTGGGCGACAGCTGGGCCGTGGGCAACGAAGTTGACTTCAGCTGGATCTTTGATGAGTTGACCTCAGAATTGCGGACTCCGCTCGATGACAGTGTGGGTGACAGTAATTTTCCAGTGAAGAGTTACGACATCAACAATGAGGGGAGTCTGGGGCTCTACCACAAGGGTGAGGTAGTTGATGACCTTGACTTCATGTACCACATTAATTCCGAGACTGGATTCTACACCCACGTGGCAACTGACTGGCAGGCGACGGTTGAGCTTCCTGTTGCTGGTTACTACGAGGATGTTGAGGAACGCTGTGATGATGAGGGTTGCAAAACTTTCCTGGCAGATGGGACGGAGATGCCAGTTGCTGTACAGCAGGCCAGTTTCACTGCCGGGTTCGACCAGGTCGAACGTGTTGCCGTAGAGAGCTGGTGGACGCAGGATGAAATTGACCTTACCAAGATTGACATTACGCTCAGTCAGGGAACAGAGTTTGATTTTTCTGTCCTGAACGCTCCCAACTTTACCGATGAATTGAGTGGAAATCAAAGCTATGATGAGGAGGGCGATACTACATACTATGATTGGAAGGAAGTTCGCTACGACTCCGTTTCCTGGGGTGGCAGTACCGAGGTCAGTTTCCACCTCCTGCTGGAGTTTGACGAGCCAATGAACGTGCTGGACCTGCCTATTGAGGAGGGCGAAATTTGGGGCGGTTCCACGCTTATCACTATCAGTGGTGACCTCGGTGGGACGATTGACCTGGATAAGCCAGTTTCCTCTGCCTGCCCTGAGGAAGATTGTGACCAGCTGCTAGAATTGCAGGAATTATACAGAAACCTGACAGAGAACTTTGCGGAAATGGATGTTGACCGCAGTTTCCAGAGCTGGGAGGACCTGTTCCCGTTACACATACCTTCCAACTGGATGCAGGAGCTACTGGATGCCGCCCTTGATCAAATGGAAGAAGAGGAACGTGATGCCTACGACGATTCTGGAGCGAATCTGCGCATCGAGGGCAACCGGTTCCATTTTGGCCCGGTCGAGATTCCAGAACCCATCCACTACAATTTCACCACTGGCGGGCGGCTGAATGTGCCTCTTGCTGATGGTTCAACCGTTGAAGCGTTTGAAATACTGCCATACGAGAGTGAGGAGGAACATGAAGATGATTCCGGCAACGAGGACCCCACGGACCCCACCGATCCTGGCCGCGCTGAAGGTGAAGAGAATGAGGGGGAGGGGAAAGACGAAATGGATAGGGGACCTCCAGTCGATGCTCATTCATATATCGCATCTGACACGGGACGTATCGTATACATGCACATGGACATGCCCGTTCCAGGCGATGAGTCAGGAGAACGGACGATATCCCTCGAGGCTGAAGAGGTAGCCTTTGCGGAAGCAGATACCGCTATCGACCAGAAAGCGGATCCAAGCAATCCACAACGAAATGGCCCGGAAGACCCAGTAATCGACGAACCCGGCTTCCCGCTTCCCGGAGTGGGTTTGCTGGCGATTTTACCGCTTGCTCTAGTGGCACGACGTCGCCGCTAGACCGGCCGTTCCATCACTACTGCATCGCCGCCGTCCTGATAGTAGCACGGCAGTAGGTCTACACCAGTGAAGCCGAGGTGGCGGTAGAACTTAACAGCCGCTGAATCAACCCGTGCTTCCAGGGTGACGCGGCTGCAGCTACGCTTGCGCCCGGCGGCCATCATCATCTCGAGCAGCTTGCGGCCATGGCCCTGCCCCTGCACGCTGGGCGCCAGCACCATAATCAATATCCGCAGCTTGTCGCCCGGCAATAGCGCACCACACGCTGCCCCGACTAGCTTGTTGCCACGGCGCGCGATGGCGAATCCGTCAGGCCACTGGGACTGGATTTTCAGGAACACCTGCGGATTGTAGCTCTCGTCCAGGTTGTCCGCGAGGAACTGCATCAGTTCCTCGAGGTCCTCCGGCTGGAACAGGAGGTATTTCATGCCTCGATGCGCAGCTTGCCCTGCTCGCTGTAGCTCGCGACGGAGATGTCCTGCGTGAAGCTGGCGCGGCCGCTGCCCTGGCTCGAGAAGAGGAAGTAGAATGCCTTCAGGTCATCGGAGTCCCCGTTGTCGACATACTCCGAGAGGCGGTAGGGTGGCATCCAGAGGTAGTAGCCGTTGGCGAGGTCGACCGTCACAACCGTGTAGTTCCCCCCGCCGAGCGGCACTAATGCGTTGACCCAGGCGTGGCCGCCCCAGTCCTGCAGCCCGTCGGAAGAACGCGGAATCATCCCCAGCTCCATCCAGGCCGGGATTCCGGCCGCGCGCGCGATTGAGACGTAGAGCAGTCCGAGGTCGTCGCAATCGCCGTAGCCGTAGTTTAGCGTCTGGTCACAGCTCTTGGGCGTCGTCCCGAGGACGTAGGTAAAGTTGCCCATGATGTAATCGAAGATATTGCGCAGGATGCGCAGCACGTTGCCGTCGGTGCCGTTGGCGAATTGCGTCGCCAGCTCCTGCACCTGCGTGTTGGAAGGCTCGACCTTCCACTCATCCTGCAGGAAATCGTCATATGTGGCAGGATACTGGTTGATAGTCCCGGCTCCCTCCGCCTTCAGGTCTGAGATGATGGTTGAGACGGTGACGTTGTAACTGACCGAAATTTCGGCTCGCTCATCGCCCTCGATATGCCCTTCCCAGAGCATCTTGCCGGCGTGCGTGTTGTCCCATGCCGGAGTCGCGTCGAGCGTGTGTATTTCCTGCCAGCTATTGCCGGCGCCCTGCGGGCCGCTGGGGCGATGACCTGGCTCACTCAGCGCCAGCCGCCAGTCAGCCGACGGGCCCGACGTCAGGAATATCGTAAAGTTTCGCATCAGCGTCATGCTGATGGTTTCGGGCACTTCGTAGTAGCTACTGTTCAGCTCCCCCCACAGGTCGTCGAGCCCGCGCAGGAACGGCTGCGCTTGCGGCAGCGCCAGCAGTCCCGCCACCAGCAGCAGTACCAGCAACGGCTTTAGCCAGCCGTGCCGCCGGCGGTATGACGTGGCCTGGCGGGGCTGCACCGGCTCTGGTGCCGCGACCGCAGCCGGCGGGCGGCCCGGTACCGCGACGCCACAGTTGGGGCAGTTCGAACCGAGCGCTTCCAGCACGAAGCCGCAGTAGCTGCACTGCTCCATTGTGGCCGAATCTGCCGTAGCTATTAGAGGGTGCGCGAGCGCGAAATCCGGAACTCGTTGAAGATGATACCGGAGAGGCCGACAGCCAGAACATAGGCTCCGGTCTGGAGCCCGATGGCCGTCGAAACCTCAACGACCATGATGGCGAGGATGCCTCCCAGCAGGACAGCCCAGTGGGATATCTGCAGCGCGTTGCTATCCTCGGCGTCGAAATAGCGGATGAGACCCGCGGCCGACTGGAAGCCCTGCGTCTTCTTCTCCTTCGCCATGCGCGGCGCGACCTGTACGTTTATTTAAGGCTTGAGAAGCTTTTAATCAGGGCATCGGTCGGCGCGCGATGTATTGCCGTATGTGCATTGATGTCCACGGGCTAACGCCGACCCGCCTCAACGAGCCGGAGACGGCCGAATACCTCGTTTCGCACTGTTACGAGGGGGACCTCAAGCACAAGCATTCCGAGGACGACGGGCTGCTGCAGCCGATGTGTGGTGGCTGCCTCGAACGGCTGCTCGAAAATCCTGACATCCACGTCTTCAGCGCTTACCGGCTAGAGCCGCTCGAGCTGGAGTCCAAGGATGACGCGGAGGACGCGGGATGACCGAGTTCCGCTGGGACCTCGAATGCCCCAATTGTTCCACCCGCCCTGGCGGCAGCTACCCCCGCCGGGTGCCGCACACACGCGCACCCGAGGGGTGGGAGTGCCAGTGGTGCGGCAGCATGCAGCCGGAACCGGAGCAGTAGGTTCTGGTTCGACCGCCCTCGCGTCAAACGGTTTAAACTGCCGTGGGGTCGCAGCCCCTTGTCGACGATGTATCTGTATTTAAATGGCTAGAAACGATACTACTCAGACTTCCTCATCGCGTGACATTATGTAACTGACGACGGATGCACTGAACCCAGTGCCAAACCCAACTCCTAGGGAACCGATCAAGTCCAACTTGGTACCGCATAGAGGGAATCCGCTCAAGCACACGTAAAAAATAATCACACCCACGATTAAGCCAATACCGAAGCTATTTCACTGTCTTTCATCCATAGTCTCTCAACCTAACAGCGCCTTAGGACTCTTTACTCTCTTCTTCATTCTCGTCCTCATCGTCAAAGTAGGACTGAACTCTCTCAATTTCCTTTTCGACCCTGGCATTGAGCTTCAGGACCACCATTGCCAGACCCATAACCAGGGCAGTAACAGCCACCGCTGTAACGTACATCCCCATCAGAGTCTCCTCATCTGCATAATCTCGCATCAAAAATTCCACTGTAGCTTTGATCGTGTCCTTCCAGGCCAATGCCACTACTAGACCAAAGGCAGTCATCATCGAGGAAATAACAATTCCCCGCATATTCAATTTCTCAAAGTCTTCTTTGTCTATACCCATTTTTTCCTCCGGATTATTCTTCTCTTCAAGTGTAAGGCCGTATACCGAGAATATGTAAAGGTCGGGATTTAATACTGTGGTTTTGTTTTTTGGTTGGTCTACCTCCGCACCGCTGCCGAGCAGGTGGAACGACAGGTCGTTGCGCACCAGCCGCGCTCACCCTGCATTTATCATCCTCGGTTTCGTGCTGTTGATAGGGCTGACGCGCAACTCAGACGAGGAATAGGCGCGCCTATTCCCGCCACTTGATGTTGCATCCTAGCGCCGGCAGCTGCGGCTCCGCCGTCGGCACGCCAGCGAGCACCGCCGTGATGGCGTCTCGCAGCTCTTCGCGCTCGACGCGCTCGGGCTCCTGCCAGTTGTCGTCGAGGCGCCCTCGGTAGGCGAGTTTCCGGTCGGCGTCATAGAGGAAAAAGTCGGGCGTGCACGCCGCTCCGTAGGCACGCGCAACCGTCTGCGTTTCATCGTAGAGGTAGGGGAACGGGTAATCCTTATCTCGCGCGCGTCGCGCCATTTTTTCCGGCGCGTCGTCCGGAAAGCTGGCGGCGTCGTTGGCGCTGATGGCGACGAAGTCAGCGCGTCCCGTGAAGCCGCGCGCTAGCGCGATGATGCGTTCCTCGACCGCCTGCGCATAGGGGCAGTGGTTGCAGGTGAAAACGACCACCAGCGCCTCCGCCTCGAAGTCAGCCAGCGCCCACTCGCGGCCGCTGGCGGGTTCCGGCAGTGCGAAGTCGGGCGCGGGGGTGCCGAGCACCGGCATCGTCGATTCGGTCAGGACCACGGCCGGCGAAAGCCCACCAGCATTAATGGCTGCGCATCGCCTGCGGGGGCGCCAACCCTATAATGCCCCACGAATGCGCCGCCGCATGGCGACCCCCCGCAACATATTTCGCGCTTACGACATCCGCGGTATCTACGGCAGCGAGCTGACGCTTGCGACCGCCGAGCGGGTCGGCGCGACGTTTGCGGCATACCTTGCCAGCAAGGGCGTGTCCGGTCGTATCTGCATCGGGCGCGATGCGCGCACGAGTTCGCCCGACCTCGAGGCGGCGGTGACTGCCGGACTGCGCAGCGGCGGCTGCGACGCCGTGTCGGTTGGGATGGTGCCGATTCCGGTCGCCAACTGGTGGACCTGGCGCGGCGATTTCGCGGGCGGGGTCTACATCACCGCCAGCCATAATCCGGCCGAATACAACGGCATCCGTTTCCGCCACCCCGACGGCACCGGCTTTACCGACGGCAACACCGAAATCCGCGACCTCTTCTTCGCCGGCGTGCCGCCTTCGGCTGCGGCCAAGGGCGGGCTGTCGCGCGTCCCGGAGGCGGAAGTGCTGGAACTCTTCTCGGCTTTCGCGGCCGAGCGCATCGGCTCGCTGGCCGGCATGCGCATCGCGCTCGACCCCGGCAATGGCGTCGGCGGCGTCATTCTCGAATCGCTCTTCCAGCGCTTCGGCGCCACGACCGAAATCATCAACGGCGAGCCCGACGGCCGCTTCCCGAACCGCCCTTCGGAGCCGGCGCCGAAGAACATTGGTGCGCTGATGGAACTGGTCGCCGCAGGCGATTTTGACTGCGGCATCGCCTTTGATGGCGACTGCGACCGCTGCGTCTTTGTCGATGACCGTGGCCATGTGGTGCCGACCGAGAAAATCGGCATCCTGCTGGTGCCCGAGCTGCTGAAGCTGCGTAAAGGGCCGGTGCTGGCGAACGTCCCCTGCTCGATGGTGCTGGAGGACGAAATCCCGAAGCTGGGTGCCGAACTGGTCTGGATTCGGGTCGGCGACGTCTTTGTCTGCGAGGAATTGAAGAAGCACGACGCGGTGCTGGCGCTTGAGATTTCTGCGCACCTCTTCGCGCCCGACCTTACGGAATTCCTGTTTGACGACCCGCTGATTATCTCGCTCAAGGTGCTGGAACTGCTGCGCGCTTCGGGCCGCAAGCTTTCGGAACTGGCCGCTGAAATCCCGTCGCTGCCCTATGAGGAGCTTAAGTTTGCCTGCCCTGATGAGGTGAAATTCGACCTCAACGCGGCGCTGCAGGCCGACTTCAGCGCGCGTGGATACCGCGTTGAGACTATCGACGGCGTCAAGGTCTGGCTCGATGATGGCTGGGTGCTGCTACGCCCTTCCAACACCCAGCCGGTGATGCGCATGTTCATCGAGGCGCGCACGCCCGAGCGGCTGGCGGAAATCAGGACAGAGTTCACCGCAGAATACGAGAACGCGCTGGCATCGCTCTCAGGCTGATTTTATATAGTCCCCAAGGTGCGCGCCAGCGTGGAGCTGGAGCCGTTCCAGATAGCACTGATTGCGCTCGCGAGCGGAGCGATTGCGGGCATCGCCCACAAGGCGCGCGTGCTCGACCTAGTTGGCGCCATCCTGGCGTTCCTGATTTGCTTCATCTCCGCTACGATGGGGCACTGGAGTTGGCTGGTGCTGCTGCTCATATTCGTCGGGGGTTCGTTCCTTGCGACCCGCTTTGGATTCCACTACAAGCTGCAGCTGGGGGTCGAGGAATCCATGGAGGGCACCCGCGGCGGCACCAACGTCCTGTCGAACGGAACGGTGCCGGCGCTGGTCGCGCTGGCCTACGGCGGCGGCTGGCTCAGCCCCGAGCAGGCGCTGATAGCGTTCACCACCTCACTGGCGGCCGCGGCCGCCGACACGCTGGCTAGTGAAATCGGAGTGTTCGCGCCGGCGCCGGTGCTGATTACCAGCCCCGGCACGCGAGTTCCGCCGGGGACCGACGGCGGAATTTCGCGGATCGGCTCGCTGGCAGCGGCGCTTTCGGCGCTGAGCATGAGCATGATTTCACTCGCTGTGTTCGTTCTCGTGGGCTGGCCCGAAGGTTTTGAATGGAAACCGGCGGGTAATTTCGACTTCCTGCTGCTTTTGCTACCTGCAACACTTGGTTTTACCGGTTGCCAGCTCGATTCAGTGCTGGGTGCGACTGCCGAAAGACGCGGCTGGCTGGGAAAAGGCAGCGTAAACTTTGTTGCAATCGGCATAAGTGCGCTCATTTCACTGCCATTGCTGGACTTTTTCCGAAATTAATCTTCATTTTTCTCAAAACAGTGTTAATTTTTTATATGTCGCCTTACGATGGCGCGCCATGATGTCAGGCAATACCCCCGTGCTCATCCTCAAGGAGGGCACCCAGCGCGACACCGGCCGACAGGCCACGCACAACAATATCGCCGCCGCCAAGGCGATAGCCGAAGCGGTGCGCAGCACCCTTGGCCCGAAGGGCATGGACAAGATGATGGTCGACTCGATGGGCGACGTCGTGATTACCA
>Ga0310121_10002030_pt1 | contig 19753 bp, 14 predicted proteins | sample CB27_Tmax_986_MG_FD_203504 | JGI IMG/M metagenome (GOLD analysis project Ga0310121, IMG submission 203504) | Marine microbial communities from Western Arctic Ocean, Canada - CB27_Tmax_986 | ecosystem: Environmental > Aquatic > Marine > Oceanic | place: Canada: Western Arctic Ocean | collected...
GCATCGGGCATCTCAAACAAGAACACCGCATGGATCGCTGCCGGCTGTGGGACGCCAAGGGCGACGCGTTCAATGCAATCGCAAGCGCGGCGGGGATGAATTTCAGGAAACTGCTGGCCCACGCGGCAGTTTTCATTATCTTTTGCTGCGTCTGGCGCAAATCACGAGTCGAAAACGGATGCCTCTGGTTCACCCGAGTTCAGCTCTGATCGGCTGGGCTGCTTGAGCAGGGCTTTTTCAGGATCGACTAAATAAAATCAATATCTTGCGCAAGCCCGTGATCCCATTCAGTTTTTTGGCCCGCCCATTGCGGTGAGTAGGGGCACGCCACGGAAGGCGGCAGTCGAATGAGCGAGGAAAGGTCCAATGAAGAAGGTCTTGGCATTGCGCAAAGGGGATTTAGTCTACCGAATTCTGGAATACTTGATCCGCCATCCCCAGGCATGCAGCACGGTATCGGGCATCGCCGAGATCTGGTTGGGAGGCGAGGCCCAGAAAAACGTCGAGCCCGCCCTGACCGCTCTCCTGAGCAACGAACTCGTTCAGACCCTAGGACAGGGCAGCTCGACTCTCTATTTCGCGACCAGTCCCATCGAGGTCCGAAACGTTTTGGCAAAAGTGGAGGAAGGAGATTCGGACCTGTCCGTCTGAATCCCCAGGTGTTGAGCGACCGCCTCGCGAAGGGCGAGGAGATGAATAGCCGAATGTGGAACTTCCGCAAGTACAGACCGACCCAACCGTCCGGCCCAGGAGGGGCCGGATGGCTTTTGTCCCCAATACATTCAACCCCATCGCGGGTTGAAGCGGTGTGTGCGCCACCCTTGCGGGAGTTTCACCTCCGGCTATTCATCTCCTCGCCCTTCGCCGGGGGTGGATTGCAAGTTCCCTGCCCCACGCCTTTGATCCGCGTCTTGCCGATCTAGCCGGAACCTTGATCGTACGACAAACAACGGCCGACGTGGATACCCGTCCCACACCCCAAGCCCATTCAGCTTTCATCTTGAGGCTTAGGTCTCAAGACAATCACTCTGGTTAGGTTCGGCTCAATCCAGTCAACCAGGCTGTTGGATAAAGAGTCCCGTGGGGACGGGTGAGAACTGCGCGCATGAACCGGGAATTCTTGAATCGTTCATTCGTCCCGATGGGACTCAACGAATACCGGCGACATTTCCCCAACCATGAATGACTGGGCTGAAAGCGGTCGTCCCCACGGGACTCTTTATGCGTGAGGCGACACCAGGACTGAATCATGCAAGGGTTTCGCGGCGCTTAAATCTTATGCGTCCGCCTCCGCTTCTTCGCGCACCAGTTCGGCGATGATCCGGTCCACGGGCCAGGTCACGTCCCAGCCTTTCAGTTCGCGGCGCGCGCGGGTCAGGTTGGAGTAGTAACAGATGTGATCACCAATCCGGTTGGCGTCGCGATAGGTCCAGTTGAGCTTATGGCCGCTGGCGGCCTCGACCTTATCGATCGCCTCGAGGATCGAAAGGCTGTTGGCCCGCCCACCACCGAGGTTATAGATCGCGCCGGGGCGGGGATCGGCGGCGTAGGCATCGAAGGCCGCCACCACGTCGGCGCTGTGGAGCTGGTCGCGCACCTGCTTGCCCTTGTAACCAAAGATCGTATAGGGCATCCCCTTCATCGTGGCCTTGACCAGGTAGGACAGGAACCCGTGCAGCTCGACGGCGCTGTGGCGCGGGCCGGTCAGGCAACCCCCGCGAAACACGACCGTCTTCATGCCGAAATAGCGCCCATACTCCTGGACCATCACGTCGGCGGCCACCTTGCTCGCCCCCATCAGGCTGTGCAGGCAATGATCGAGCGGGAACTCCTCGTCGATCCCCTCGGCGTATCGCGGATCGACGAAGTCATGGCGTTTATCGCTCTCGATCAATTCCAGCCGGTTGGGACCGTCCCCGTAGACCTTGTTCGTGCTGAGGTGCATGAACACGGCTTCGGGAGAGTGGCGGCGGGTCATCTCGAGCAGGTTGAGCGTGCCGCCGGCGTTGACGTCGAAGTCATCGAACGGACGGTGCGCGGCCAGGTCGTGCGAGGGCTGCGCCGCGCAGTGGCAAATCAAGTCGAATCGCTGTCTCTCAAACAAGCGATCCAGCTTGGCGCGGTCCCGGATGTCGATGGGGTACTGCAGGAAGTCACGCGTCTTGGCGCGCAGCATCCGATAAGTCGGCGTCGTATCGCCCCCCTCGCCGAAGAATTCGCGCCGCATGTTGTTATCCACGCCGATCACGCGGAAACCGCGGCGGTCGTAATGCAGCACGGCTTGCGATCCGATCAATCCACTGGAGCCTGTTATCAATACGGTCGGCATTGTTCCAATCGATGCCTGACAAACGCTGTTCGGGGCTCTTCACCCCAACTCATAACCTCGGCTGAGAGGGCAATACGTCATATCATTTCAGGTCGAGCTTGCCAAAGCATAATTCCCGTTCAGCGCGGAGACGGGTGTTATTCAGTAGTGGGAGTCGGTGTTGATTCCTCAACACTCAACCATGCCGCCTCCGGGGTTCGCGTTCGATAACGTCCTTGTGAACCCCGGACCCCTTTGATAAGGGTTTGCTCGGTTCATGGGGTCGAAACAAACCAGCAGACGGACCGGGAGGTGAAGTCGATGGATGTATTGCGCGTGTGCGTCATCATGGCGGGCGGAGCGGGTGAGCGGTTCTGGCCGGTCTCGCGCCGGTTGCGGCCCAAGCAGCTCTTGAACCTGACCAGCCCCGACCACACGCTGCTCGAGGAATCCATCGACCGGATCCTCCCGCTCATCCCCCCCGAGCGCATCTGGATTGCAACCGCCCGTTCGTTGGTCGAGCCGATTCGCCAAGCGCGCACGGGGGTTCCCGACCGGAACGTCATCGGGGAGCCCTGCAAGCGTAACACGGCCGGTTGCCTGGCCTATGCGGCCGCTTGCCTCCTGGCGCGTTATCCCGATCGGGTGCCGGAGGGTCTATCGATGGCCGTGCTGACCGCGGACCACCGGATCGACCCGGCCCAGCAATTCCGTCGGACCGTCGAGGCGGCGCTCGAGGCCGCCGAGCGCGATGGGGCACTGGTCACCATCGGCGTGGTCCCCACGCGGGCCGAGACCGGGTTCGGTTACATCGAGGTTCCCCAGGACGCCGCGCCCCTCGCCGGGCCCGCGCGGGGCCTGCCGCCCGTCTATCCCGTCGCCCGTTTCCGCGAGAAACCGGACCCGGCGACGGCCGAGGAATACGTGCGCGCGGGCCGGTTTCTCTGGAACAGCGGGATGTTCTTCTGGCGACTCGATCGGTTCATGGCCGAACTCGGGGCCGCGTCCCCCGCCCACGCCGAAGCGATTCCCGTGATGGTTGGGGCCCTCAAGGCGGACGACGAACCGGCGGCCGAACAGGTCTTCGAACGGCTCCCCGATATCTCGGTCGACTTCGCCCTGATGGAAAAAGCCGAGCGCGTCGCGACGGCCCGGGCCGAGTTCCACTGGGACGACGTGGGTGCTTGGGACGCGCTCAATCGCGGCTGGCCACGAGACGCGGCGGGCAACGTCACCCGCGGCGATCCGGTCTTGGTCGACGCGCATAACTGTATTGTCTATAACGATCCGGGCGCCGCGCGGACGGCCGTGGCCGCGATCGGCGTGGAAGACCTCATCATCGTTGTCACGAACGACGGGGTGCTGGTGACGCCCAAGGGCCGGGCCCAAGACGTGAAGCAAGCCGTGGCCGAGCTCAAGGCGCGGGGGGCGGAGCAGGTTTGATGGGAGAGTGGCGGCGTTATCGGATTTTGGGGTTCTGGGGCGCATCCAACTGTTCGGATCGGATGAGTCCAGTCTCGCTCAGTCCTGTTTCTCTGCTCTCAGTTCCCGGGCCAGCCATGACAAGTAATCCGGGTTGCCCGCAGTGACGGAGACCGCCAGGATTTCGGGGACCGTGTAGGAGTGGACGGATTTGATGGCGGTCTCCAGTTCGTTGTAGAGCCGCCGGCTGGTCTTGATCAGAATCATGAATTCCTCGGCCTTGTCGACCTTGCCTTCCCACCAATAGGTGCTGGAGATCGGCCCCACGACCTGTGCGCAGGCGGCCAGGCGGTTCTCGACCAGGTGGCTCGCGATCGTCTCGGCTTCTTCCCTCTTTTCAGCCGTCGTCAGCACCATCAGACAGTCTTCCATGCTCAACCCCCTCGTTCCCGATCGCGATCCGTTTCGTTGGTTTCGGGCCGATTTCCCGCAGCCGCCACGCCGGGTCTAGGACCCCGCACCCGGCCGGGCACGGGACCGGGCGAATGAGGTCCCACCGGCGGGGCCGGTCAGGAATTCGACGATCTTTTGCTTGGCCTGTTCCCGCTCGTAATCCAGCAACAGATGATGATTCGAGCGGCGGGTCAGCCACAGGTCCTCCTTGCGCGGCGACGCCAGCCGCTCGAACGCCGCCTTCGCGCGCCGCGGCGAGGCGGCCTCGTCCCCTTCGGCGCCGACCATCAGCGTCGGGCAGCGGACCGCCGCCAGCGTCTCGGGCCGCCGCGCCCGCCGACCCAACTCGATCAGGGTGCTCACCCCTTTACTCGGGATATGCCCGTAACTGAACAACTCGGCCTTGGCCTCCTCGCGGTTGAGCCGAATGAACGCTTTGGACTTGCGCATGTAAGGGATCATCCAGCCGAGCAGCCCGTGCCACGCCTCGGCGGGTAGGATGTAGTACCACATATAGGTGACGCCATAGTATGGTGCGACGAGGACCAACCGGTCGACCCGGTGGTCGGCCGCCAGCAGGGTCGCCAGGCTCCCGCCCATCGAGAAGCCAATGACGTAGACTTCATCATACCGGCCGCGGAGCGCCGCGAACTCCTCCAGCGCGCCTGCCAGCATGGTTTCCGCAGTCTGCCAGCCGAAGTCCCCGGGGGTCGTCCCATGTCCGGGCAGGCGGGCCATCCGCACGTGTAGTCCTTCGCCAGCCAGGCGCTCGCCGAGGTCGACAAAATCCTTGCTCGACCCCACGAAGCCGTGCAACAGCAAACAGGCGCGGGTGGGCGCGGGGGCCGCCGGGGGGGGAGACAGGTCGATCGCTTCGGCCTCCAGAACGACTCCCGTGACCTCGTCTCGGGGAGTCGAGGCAACCTCGCGCTGCATCGAACGGTAACTGGAGCAGGCGTAAAGGAACGTCCCGACGAAAACCAACCCCACCAGCAGACCCAGCCCGCGCAGTAGCCTTAAGATCCTTCGCCGGCCCGAACCAGAACGCGCCGGAGGACCAGGACCCTTCCGATCCTCCGCCTTCACCCCGCTCGTTTGTTCCTCATGTTCCATCGTTGCGCCTCCCGACAAGACAAGTTCAGTGGGATATTGTTTATATATGAACAGTATCCCTCTATACGAACTGCGTCAAGAGATTTTTTGCGGAAATCCGGGCCGGCGATCAGGTGCTCTCCAGCCGCACCTCGTCGATCCGGATGCCCTCCATGCGGGTCACGGTGGTCCGCCACCCACCGACGATCACCGAATCGCCAGTCTGCGGAATGTGGCCCATTTCGTGCAGGATCAGCCCGGCCAGCGTCTCCCAATCGTCTTCGGGGAAATTGGTGCCCAGGAAATCGTTGATTATGTTGATCTCGGTCCGACCTTCGGCCAGGAACGAGCCGTCCACGTTCTCCTTGATGCGGGGCATCGGCACGTCCAGCTCGTCCTCCAATTCGCCCACGATTTCCTCGAGCATGTCCTCGCGGCTGATCCATCCCGAGCAGCCCCCATACTCGTTGACCACGATGGCGTTCTTGATCCGCCGATCCAGGAATTCTTGAAGCAGGTCATCAACCCGTTTGGTCTCGGGCGCAAAGTAGGGTTCCTCGACAAAATCTTGCAGCTGCTTGGTCCCGTCGTCCTCGTGGAGGACGCGGAAGATGTCAATGTAGCCCATCAGATTGACGATGCGATCGCGATAGATGGGGAACCGGGAGAACCCGCAGGCCTGGGCCATAACCTTGAAGCTTTGGAGATCGTGGCGATTCAGGTCGACGGCGACCAGTTCGACCAGGGGGGTCATGATTTCCGAGGCCTTGGTCTCGTGCAATTGGATGATGTTCTCCACCATGCGGCGCTCGTCGGCTTTCTCCAGCAGGCTTTCCTCCTCGGCGCCGACCTGCTGAACGATCGTCTGGCCGAGAGGCTCCTGATCGGTGGCCGACTCGGTCCGGCCCTCTTCCTCCGCGGCGCCGGCTTCAGCCCTTTGGACGGGCGAGACGAGGTTGAGGATGTCCTGGCGACTCAGTTGTCGGATTGCCCGGTGGGGTTCCTCGGCCACCCCGGACAGAATAAAACGCGCCAGGCGTTCGATCACGACGATGGCCGGCTTGAAGATGAACAGTCCGAAGAGCAACGCGGGGCGGACCTTCGCGATGAGGGCGTCGGCGTGCGCCCGGAAGAGGGCCTTGGGCAGGATCTCGGCCAACACCACCATGATGGGCGTGAGCAGCAAGAGGCACAGTAGCTCGCTTGAGATGATCGGTTGCTCGGCTCCGGGCCCGAACGACCCCGGCCAACCCCGCTCGATCATCAGCTTGAAGAAAAGGGTCGTGAGCACGTTGCCGAGGTTGGTCCCGATCAGGACCATCACCAGCAGCCGCTGGGTTTCGCCCAACATATCGAGCAGCCGCCCGGCCGAGGCATCACCCTCATCGTGCAAGCTGCGCAAGCGATAACGGTTGGCCGAAACCACGGCGACCTCGGACCCCGAGAAGAAGAAGGACAGGGCCAGGCACACGACGATCCCCAGCACGATGAGCGAAATGATCATCGGCCCCCTCCGCCGCCGTTATCGGCGACCTCTGAGGGACTCAGGCGCGTAAGGCGCAACCGATGCACGCGACGGCCGATCATCTGTTCGACCTTGAGCGCGAAGTGCTGATGAGTGACCTCGTCGCCAACGCGAGGGATGCGCCCCAATGAATTCATCACGAATCCCCCTACGGTGCGGCCCTTGTGTTCAGGGAAATCGATCCCCAGTTCTTCGCCGAGTTCGTCGAGGCCGACCGTGCCGATGACGCGCCAGGCATCGGGGTCGAGCGGCTCGATCTCGCGCTCATGGTGGTCCTGCTTCTCGTAGATATCGCCGACGATCTCCTCGAGCAGGTCCTGGAGCGTTACGATGCCGGCCAGACCGCCGTATTCGTCGACGACGATGGCCATCTTCGTGCGCTGTTGGCGGAAGCGCTTGAGCAGGTCCAGCAGGCCCATCTGTTCGGGGACGAGCAGCGGCTCGCGGCGGTGGCGGCGCCAATCGCCGTCACGGTCCAGGAGGACTTCCTTGACCAACAGGAAGCCGACGGGCTGATCGAGCGACTCACGGTAGACGATGACCCGGTTGTTGGGGACCTTCTGGAGTCGTGCGATCATCTCGCGTTGCGATAGGTCATCGGGCACGGCGTTGAGCGAGATGCGAGGGGTGAGGATCTCGGCGACCACCGTGCGGCGCAAATCGAAGACGCCATCAATCATCTCGCGCTCGTCCTGCTCGAGCACCTGGGCGACCTCGCCCGTTTGGATCATCACCTTCAATTCCTCGCCGCTGACTTCCTCCTCCTGGGCCGTCTCGGGGATGCGAAAGATCCGATAGAGGCCGCGCAACAGAATATGCAGCCCCACCCGCGGCGGTTTCATCGCCCAGTTCGCGGCCGTTAGCGGCGGGATCAGTAGGCGCGCGGCGCGCATCGGCCTGAGGTTGGCCAACATCTTTGGAATAATTTCGCCGAGCAGCAAAATGGCCGTCGTCGCCAGCAGGGCGGCCGCCGCGAAGGAGATTGCCGAGCCCCGCGGCCCGAATTGACGTTCCATGAGATGGACGGCGGTCAATGATATCGAGATGTTGATGAGGTTATTGAGGATCAGGATCGTGACGAGCGTATCGTTTGGACGATCCAGCAGGTGAACAATCCGCAGGTCCACCCAGCGCGGCGAGTTGCGCAGTTTGATGACGTCGAGTTTGTCCAGGGAGAAGAGGGCCGTCTCGCACGAGGAGACCAGACCGGAACCGACCAACAGCCCCATGAACAGCAGCACCAGTGTTAACGAATTGGCCGCCCACGGCTCGGAGTCGGGATCACCCGCCGCTTGGGCTTGGATGACCAGGGCGCAACCGGTCACCAACGCGAAGATGAAGATAAAACGGGCCGGCCAGCTATAGAGAACGCCCCGCTTCTCTCCGGATTGATCTGAGGGTTCGTCCAACGGGTCGGTCCTCACGCGATACGGATCACACGGCACCCGACGTTTGGATCAACCAAACGCAAGCGCGGGAACGAGGACGCGCCACTCTGTTTGAGGCGAGCGCGCCGGGCCGACACGGCGGTCCATTCCTTGTGCGTCATTGGAGTAAAGGTGAAGCGTTGGGGTGAATCCTCGTCGCAACAGCTCATTGCATTTAACTCGGGCATGCGGCTCCCTCGCGGCACGTTTTCATTCCTAATAACGTGTCGTATCCCGACGGGATTACGCTTGCTCTATTTAGCATTGAACGGGAAGACGATGGTTCCATCGATCTAAAGAGGCAAAACTCACCACCACAAAACATAATATCGGTAAGAGGCCGACCGTGGCAAGTAATTCTTTCGTCATGGACATTATGGTCGAATCAGCGACGGGCTCCAGACCATCAATTGCGGGACGAGCTACAAGCCCGCCCCGCAATCTTTGGGGTGGTTGTTACCACTTCACCGGCCTTGCACCGAGTGAAGTTGAACTACAGGAAAGGAGACTCCCAAAAGCGACACACAGAGGTGGGAGCAGAAGTCCCCTTTCTGGTCAATCAGCCCGATCGGAGCTGATTCTAGCCACTATTATCCTGCCCGACCGAGGCGGATTCAAGCTTTTTTTTTCTCTCGATTTGCTTTGCGGGCGAATCATTTTTCACGGCAGGGGCATTGCCTTTTTTAACTAATTTGCTTTTTTTAACAATTTCTATGCGCTCGTGATGGAACTCGTCACATGGGACGATTCTGAGCGCGACCTGATACTTGCCGGAGAGCGCCTTGAGGGCGTCGAGCACGTTGGCCTGCAGGTAAGTCCTGAATTGAGAGTGCACAACGATTTCTACCGACTCCGGCTTGGGGCCCTCCTCGAGCTCGGCGATCAGATCGTACTTGAGCCGCTTCCAGAGCTGTTGGTCACTGAGGATACGCCCCGTGCCCTCGCAATAGGGGCAGGGCCGATAGAATGAACGGGACAGGCTCTTTCTGACACGCTTTCGTGTCATTTCGACCAGTCCAAAGGTAGAGATGCCTGATAATGCGAATCTTGCGCGGTCGGACTTTAGGCACCGTTTATACTCCCGAAGGACCTGCTGCTCATGGTCGCGCTCGGACATATCGATGAAATCGATCACGATCAGCCCGCCGATATCGCGCAGCCGGAGTTGCCGGGCGATCGCCCGGCACGCCTCCAGGTTGATCTTCAGGATCATCTGGTCCTGGTCCTCGCGCCCGACGTAGCGGCCGCTGTTGACATCGATGGCCGTCATCGCCTCGGCCTCATCGATGATGATCTCTCCCCCGCTACGCAACGGGACTTTGTGGCGCAACGCCTTTTGAAACTGTTTTTCAACCTCGAACGTATCGAAGATATTGACGGGCGAATCGTAGAGGGCGATGCGTTCAGACAACTCCGGCACCATGGTCTGGCACGCCTTGATCAGCCGGCGCATGTTTTGCTTGGAGTCGATCAGGATTTCATCGATCTCATCGGTAAAGTTGTCGCGCGCCACACGGTTCAGGATTTCATGATCGTCGTAGAGCCGGGCCGGCGCGCGGCAGCGTTTGGAGCGTTTGGCGATCCCGTCCCAGGTCTTCTTGAGTTGCTCGGCGTCTAGGCAAATCGACGGTTCATCGCGTTCCAGCCCCGCCGTGCGGATGATGAAGGCCCCGCCATTGGAAGTCAGGGAGTGCAGCAGCTGGCGCAGTCGCCGTCGCTCGCCCGCGTCTTCGATGCGACGCGAAACGCCGCCCGAGTTCTCCGAAAAAGGCATCAGGACGAGGTAACGCCCGGGCAACGAAATGAACGTCGTGATACGGGGGCCTTTGGTGCTGATTTGCTCCTTGGTGACCTGAACCAGGATTTCGTCGCCGACCTGCATCGGGCGGGAACCCTTTGGGGGTCGGGTGGGGGCCTTTGTTCCCGCCCCGGCCTCCGCCTCTTCTTCAAACGAATCGACCGCGGGATCGATGAAGTCATCGTCTTCCAGCCCCTGCTCCAGGCTCTCGACCTCCTCCGGGAGCTCCTCGACGCGGGCGGAGTGACGGCGGTGGCGTTCGGGCCGTCCACGCTGGGGCAGCTCGTACTCGGGCAAGACGTCATCGAAGTGGAGAAAGGCGTTTTTCTCGCCCCCGATGTTGACGAAGACCGCCCTGAGGCCCGGGATGATGCTATCGACCCGCCCCTTGTAGATGTTCCCCACGATCGAGCGCGAGTGGAGGTCTTCCATGAATAACTCGACCAGGGTCCCGTCCTCGAGCAGGGCCACGCGGATATCGGTCGCTTCCACGTTGATTAGAACTTGTCTGCGCATAAGATTGTTCAATCCTTCCTTCCATGTGACTAGGCGGGAGTAAGACGGTTTGGGGTCCGGGCGGCGAGGGAGGCCGATGGGCCTCTCGCCACCTAATGGGGGTGGACCCGCCGTGGCCGGCGTGCGTCAGGTTTGGCGCCCTCGTGGACGCGGGGGTGTGCCGGAGGAGAAGAGAGAACCAGATAAAGCTGGTCGGGATAGTTTTCAGGCCGGAAGCTTCCGGTCTCCATAAACACGACTCACCTTGGGTGCCGCCACGGGCGCGCCACCACTCTCGGGGGCGCTGCCTGCGACACGTCAAACCTTGCATGCGGGGCCTGGATCAACCGACTTCACCCGCGCGGTCGGATCGAGCCAAACACATCTCAGGCTAGATGTCCAGTAAATGCTGGGGGGCATCGGGTGTGATTCAGATTCGGGAGTAAACGCGGTATCAATGCAGGGTTCCCGTGTTCCAACTCTGATCGGCTCTCGGCTCCCGTCCTCGTCCTTCGTCCTCGAATTCTTCAATCGAAAGAAAGGCCATCGGTTTGGGATCACCCGATCGAATCCAAGAAAGTCCGGGGACGGGAGCCGAGAGCCGATTATAAACTGGCGGGGGTTCCCCCCATCGCAGTGGTTTTGACTCCAAAGAACTGAATCATGGCCCGGCACCCCCTGGCGCAACAAATTCCTTGGCCCTCCCCAAGCGCTATGACATCATGACCCCAGTGGCCTTGATAGCGTTGTTGAGACGGGCCGATTATGGGATTTCGCGACCGATCCATTGAACAAAAAATATTTCTGCTGATCCTGCCGATCAGCCTGGTTCCCGCCGCGATCTATTTGGTGATCGCCGTGATGGGATCGCGCGTGACGTTCGAGCAGGCGCGGGGCTCCGAGCTCAGCCAGCAGGCGCGCTACCTGACCGACCTGTTCGACCAATTCCTGACCGCCAGATTTGAAGAATTCATGCCGCTGGCCCGCGGCGGACAGTGGACGATCGAAACGCCGCCCACCGACCTCGAGGCGCATGGGATCGCCGCCGTCATACTGGTCGATGACGCCGGAGAAATCCACCTGCTGGGTCATGTTCTCGAGGATCGATATTTCCCCCATTACATAAACGAGAGCCTGGCCGTGTTCAGCGACATTTGGGAACGACGCGCGGACCTACCCCCCGACGGTTTGCTCACCGACATGCAAATACCCATCCCCGGCTGGTCGCCGCCGCTCAAGCTCGCCATTTTCGCCTGCCCGGGGCCGCGCGAGTCGCTCTACGCCTTCCTGGTCGATGGTAAGCGCTTGATGAAGCGGTTTCAGGCCGGCCGGCCTCAGGCCCCCGAAACGTTCCTCGTCTATTCACGCAGCGGCTTTTTCCTCTTTTCGACCGAAACTCTTATCGAGGAGGTCGGCCAGGGTGTCCTCGACGGCGTCGCGCAGCCCGAAAACATGAATGACTGGTTCGACTTGACGGCCCGGGAACAGACCTACCTGATGGCCCCGGTCGAGTCCAAGTTGCTCCGCCGCAAGTCGGCGCGGGCGGGCTGGGGCGCCGACTGGGTTTTTGTGCTCCAGTACGACATGGAACGGTTTCTCGGACCTCTGGAGGCGCTCGCATGGCTGATGGCCCTGATCGGCCTGGGCCTGGTATTGCTGAGCGTTGTGGTGGCCCGGGTGGCGTCGCGGCGCATCGTGCTCCCGCTGCGCCAGTTGCGACGCCAAGCCGACGACCTGGCGCGCGGTCAGCTCGACGTGCATGCGCAAGTGGAGGCCCGCGACGAGATCGGCAACTTGGCCCAGGCCTTCAATCGGATGGCCACGCGGCTGCACTCGACGTATGGGGCGCTCGAGGAACGCATCGAGGAGAACCGCCTGCGCGCCGAACACATCAACGTCATCAACCAGATCACCAACGCGATTATTCAGTCCTTCAGCCTGGAAAACATCTTCGAAATCATCAGCCGCGATTTGAGCAAGGTATTCCGTTTCGACGCCCTGTGGATTACCTTCCACGAACGCGAGGGCAAGTCACTGAAGATCAACTACATCGAGCCGGCGGGCATGATCTCGCTGTTCAAAGGGGGAAGCATCGCGTTGGCCCAGTCGCTGCACGGCCAGGCGATCGAGGGGCGCGAGACGCTCCACGCCGAGGTCGGGCCGAACCATTCCAGTCCCTTTCACGACGTTCAGACCCTGCGCTCGGAGGGCTTCCAATCCTTCCTGATCGCGCCGCTGCCCGGCCGCGACCGGCTGATCGGCACGATGTGCGTCGCCTCGACGGACCCCGACGCCTATGGCGCCGAACACGTCGCCGTCATGACCTCGCTGGCCGGCGCCGTGGCGATCGCGATTGAACAGGCCTACCTGTTCCGGCGCACCTCGCATTTCGCCAACGAATTGGAGCGAAAGGTCGAGGAGCGCACCCGCGAGCTTGAGTTGGCCACCCAGAAGCTGATCTTGACCGAGAAGTACTATGCCACCGGGCGCCTGGCCGGCAACCTGGCCCATGAGATCAACAACCCGCTGGCCATCATCAAGAACTACCTCCAGTTGGTCAGGAACAGGGTCCGCAATGCGGGCGGCGGGCGGCGCGAGAGCGATCCGAGTCTGGAAACGCTCGAGATCATCGATGAGGAAGTCAACCGCATCGCGCGCCTGGTGGGCCAGATGCTCGATCTGCATCGCCCCTCCGAGCACAAGGTCGAGCCTTTGGATATCAACAACCTGATCGAGGACATCCTGGCGCTGCTCGAGGAGGAGCTTTCGCGTTGCGGGATCGCCGTCGAGCGCAACCTGGACCCGGACCTGCCCAAACCGGTCGTCTCGCCCGACCTGATTCGCCAGGTGCTGATCAACCTTGTGCGCAACGCCCAGGACGCCATGGAGGAGGGCGGGACGCTATCGCTGGCCACCTCGCCGATCACCGAGTGGGGCGAAGGGCGCGAACGCCGGTCGGTGCGCATTCGCGTGGCCGATACCGGTGTCGGCATCGCCCCCGAACACCTCAACCGCATCTTCGACCCATTTTTCACGACCAAGTCCCAGGAAAAGGGGACGGGGCTGGGTCTGTGCGTCTCCTACAGCATCATTCGGGTCTATCACGGCTCGATCGAGGTGGAGAGCGAACCGGGCCGGGGGACGGCGTTCGTGGTGACGTTGCCGGCGGGGGAGTTGGTCGCCACCCGCGAGTCGCCCGAATCGGCCGCCCTGGTGCGAGAAATCCCGCCCGGCCGCGCCCCGCATCTGGGCACGCTGTCCCTCTAAAGGACCCGGCCGTGCGGGAATCCGGGCTAAACAAGAGCTTCGGGTCCGATTTTATTCCATCGACGGGAGTAGATTGCGCTTGACGGTGAACGGACTTGATTCCATACTTTCCAATGGTACCTGAATAATTCGAGTGGGGGAACGCGTTGATTTGAGGGTGTCACGAAGTCAAACGACTGACCACGGATACGGAGGTTGCAAGACTACAGCCATGCACAGCTATTCCTTACTCATTGAACGTCTTTACGGCGGTCGGAGAACGCCCTTCGGCCGGGGATTTACACTCATCGAACTCCTCATCGTCGTGGCCATCATCGCGATCTTGGCGGCCATCGCCGTGCCCAACTTCCTCGAGGCCCAGACGCGCTCGAAGGTCAGCCGCACCAAAAACGACATCAGGACGTGTGGGATGGCCATCGAAGCGTATCAGATCGAGTATAATGACGTCATGCCGTGCACCGGACATACGCAAAGAGGACGGGGGCCCGATGATTTCCTTAACTACAGTTTTTGGGTGGAGTTTTATCAGACCAACAGGTCAGGAGGCCAGGCCAGGCGACTCACGTCGCCGGTCGCCTATCTTTCCAGCATTCCACATGATGTTTTTGCCTCTCACAAGGCTTGGGGGAACATTATTCGATGGACCAGTTTTGGCTACGTGTATTACGGATGGGATCCAAGTCGTTGGCGTGGGGGGAAAAGTTATACGTGGACGTGGGGTGGATCGCAGGTTGCTGCAAAATATAAAAGGGGATTTAGATGGATGCTCCAGTGCGGCGGTCCGGACCAGTGGTACAATTACGGACCCGATCACGGCCCCAACGGCTGGCTAGCATCAAAAGGGGGTCTGGGGGGCATTTATGACCCGACCAACGGCGTCATTTCCTCCGGCGACATGTACTGGCTCAGTGAGATCGGGCTGGTGGGCGGCGGCAACACGGATTGAAAGGGAGGGGGGAGACGGCGGCTTTACCCGAGTTATTCCCGGGTGAGTGCCTGAATTCCCCCACTGGACGGTGAGTTTTGGAGGTTGGCGAGCAATAGTCGTGCCCAGCGATACCTTACTCGTTGATCATCTTCGCGGCGATCGGAGAACTCCCCCCGGCCGGGGATTCACGCTGATTGAACTGCTGATCGTCGTGGCCATCATCGCGATTCTGGCGGCGATCGCGGTGCCCAACTTTTTCGTGGCCCAGACGCGCGCCAAGGTCAGCCGCGTCAAATCCGACCTGCGCACGGTCGGCGTGGCCATCGAGGCCTACCAGGTCGACCATGCCGACGTCATGCCGCCTAGGGGTTACAAGTCGCCCCTGCTGAATTTCAATATCTGGGTCCAATCGAGCAAATCGTGCTGCTTGGGTGGGCAGGGCCGGCGCCTCACCTCGCCGATCGCCTACATCACCAGCCTCCCGCAAGATATCTTCAATCTGCCCGCTAAAGCCTACGCGGGCTGGCCGGGCCTGGAATGGGTCAGTTTCGGCTATGTCTATTACGGGAAGGGGGGCATCTTCGGCGGACCGGAGTTCCAACAGGGCCAGACTGGAAGCCATATTCAGGAGGTCTATCCGGGCAAGAGATACCGCTGGTTCATTCAGGCCACCGGACCCGACCGGGCCTACAACGCCGGTCCCAACCCGGGCGCCGCCGACAACTGGCATGCCGTGAACGGCGGGCTCGGCGGCATTTATGACCCGACCAACGGGACGCTCTCGGCCGGCGACATGTACTTCCTGGAAACGGTCGGACTGGTGGGCGGCGGTGGAACGTAGGGGACCGGATTGAGAGGACGAAAGGAGATTGCAGCTTCACCGAAGTCATTTTGACGCGAGGATATGAAACTTGTCAGAGGCATCCCCGAGCGCGAATGGGGGGAAGGAGGTCGTAATCTAGAGGAAAACACCGAGGGGAATCTAGATTTCCTCCAAAGAGGAGGGGTCGGAGATATTTGACCGCCGGGGTGGGGCTAATTTTGTTGCATCCGGCGTCGACCGGTGGGAGAATTCCCCGCTGGTTTGGCGATTTGTGTAGTTTGATTGAGCCGTGCGGGCGATCTTACGATCGACCCGCACTCTCGAGACCGGAAACGCCGAGTCCCGAGCTAAAAAGGAACGCACCCGCCCAGAAGGTGATTACCGCCGGGTGCGAGGAGGATGGAAAGATGCGATACGTAACGTGTTCGAGATGTGCAATCATTGGGTTACTGATGATGCTAGGCGCGGCGGTTTTGATTCAGAATCCCGTGTTTGCCCAATGCCTTGGCGGGGGCTCCCCACCGTGTGCGGTCATTGAGGATGATTTTGATGACCCCGCCGGCGTGATGGTGGCGGGCGGACTGTGGAACTTTAATGAGGCTCCAACATCAGGGTTGTTCAATAACTATGATGGAGTTTCGACACTGAACATGCCGATGGAGCCCCACTATGGGCATGACCAGTACATTGACACCCCCGTCAATATAAACGCAGGGGGAGACTACGCGGCCATCTTCTCGTTCTCCTACCCCCCTAACGCCGCTGACGGTGGCGGTGATCAGCAGTTCGGATTCGGCGGAAGCGGCGGCGGTCTCTGGGATGGTTATGTTGATGACCCACAGGTGACCAATCAACGGGTTTTTTACGTCAGCAGTGGCAACATATTTTTCACGTCTGACGCCAACGGACCCAACGGCGGTTTGCAAACCACGTTTGTAAATCAAACAGAAGCCCCAGCGGTTAGTCTCCAGATTGACACGCCTCAAAGCTTGATGATCAGGTTACACGCGGATCCAGCAGGCTCAAGCGCAATCACGCTTTGGTATTATGACGGAACGTGTAAGGATATGAGCGGGAGCGGTTGCACCCTCAGGTCTGGATCTACGCATGCAGATGCGTGGGTCGAGTTGACCCGGCGGCAAGATGTTGGTTCCGATGATGCCGACCCAGACACGTTCGGGCCTATGCCAACAGGTCCCAATAATTTGGGCGTGAATCATTTCTACGGCGTGCCCAACCGAACGGGCGATACCTTCGATCTCGATTATATCGGATTACATCATATTACGACCGTCCCGGCCGAACTGTCGGACTTTGTCGTTGAATAACCAGGATCATTTGATCCTCTCCCGGCGGCCGCCTTTCGGGCCGCCGGAGAGGGTCATCGTTTTTTATGGCGGGGGAAACAGTTTCAAGCAGCGGGGGCGGCAAGGCCACGCGATATTTGATTCAAACGAAAAAGGAGTGAGCGGCCCAAGAAGGTTGGGCAAAAAGAGTAATTTTAAATTAGCCAGCGGAAAGATTTCCGAGAGTTCTGAGACCTCCGGACCGGAAACACCCGGTCCCGAGTTGATGGAGAGCGTACCCGCCGGCAGGTATTTTAACTGCCGGGCGCGAGGAGGATGGGAAATGCGATACGCAACGTATTCGAGATTTGCGACCATTGGGTTACTGGCGATGCTGGGCACGGTGTTCGTCCAGTTTCCCGCGCCGGCCCAAGTCGTGATCGTTGAGGACGATTTCAACGACCCCGCCGGCACGATGGCGTCGCCGGGCACCCCGCCCAACACCGATCCGGCGTGGCGCTGGACTGAGGAGTCCACGACGCCCAATACGTATACTGGAGCCTCGATCCTGAGCATGCCGATGGAGTCCAGCGGGGGATTTGATCAGTATATCGACGCTGACGTCGAGTTGGTCGCGGGGCACGCCTACGCGTATGTCATTGTGCTCACTTTGCCCATTAACGCCGTTGGCGGTGACCAACAGCTCGGGTTCGCCGGAAACCTGGATTGGCGCGGGGCGGTCTCGGACCCACCGGCGTCCAATCAACGGGGCTTTTATGTCAGCGGCGCGAACATAGGGTTTTCGGATTCGGTCGCCGGACCCAACGGCGGCCTGAAATTGACGTGGGTCGGACAATCGACGTTCGTGAATGATACGGTTCAAAGCCTTATGATCAGGGTGAGCGAAACAGGCGTGATCACGACGTGGCATTTTGATGGAGACCTGCGGGATCCGAACAGCGGCGACTGGTTCGAGCTGACCGATCGGACCGACGTTTTCCCGGATAACCCCGATGGCTCACAGTCGCCGGACTTGTTCCAGATGGAGTTTGGGCCCAATGTCATCGGCGTGCAGCATTTCTACGGCGTGCCCGACCGGACGGGCGGTTTCTGCCTACTCGATTATATCGCCCTGTTCGATATGAGCGGCGAGACGCCCAACTCGGGGAACCCGGAGATGTGGACCATCTATGAGTAACCCACGCTGAATGGTATCATGAAAGTGGGCTGCGGGCCCGGGAGATTTGAGGCAGCACGGTGATACCCATAGAAAATGCCAGATAGGCCAGATTGACTTGACAGGAGGTTGGTGCTCCGTGTAGTATCTGGATTCAGACGGTGAGATTGTCCTTGGCAGATTGGGTAAATTGATCATTCGACATAGCCTATCGGGCGATCCGATGATTGACCCGCAGTCTCCGGACCGGAAACACCGAGTCCCGAGATGGAAGAAGGCATACCCGCCCAAATGCGCGATGCGCAGGGCGAGAGGAGCATGGAAAGATGCGAAATTCAGGTTTTTCTAGATTTGCGATCATTGGGTTGCTGGCGATACTGGGCACGGTTTTTGTTCAGGCTCCCGCGTCGGCCCAATCCGTGATCATTGAGGACGATTTCAATGACCCCGCCGGAACGATGCCGTCACCGGGCAACGCGCCCAACACCGATCCGGCGTGGCGTTTTAATGATTCGCCGCCCTCCGGACTGCTCAACATGTATGATGGAAACTCGGTTCTGATCATGCCGATGGAGCCCAGCGGGGGATTTGATCAGTATATCGACGCTGACATCGAGCTGGTCGCGGGGAATGCCTACGCGTACGTCATCGTATTCTCTTATCCCCCGAACGTGGCCGACGGTGGCGGTGATCAGCAGCCCGGATTCGGCGGAAACGTGGATTGGCTCGGGTCGCTCGGGGACGCTGATGGCCTCAACGCGGCTACCAATCAACGGGGCTTTTATCTCACCAGTACGAACATCGGGTTTTCGGATGACCTCAAAGGACCCAACGAGGGCGAGAAATTGACGTGGGTCGGAACCGGGATGTTAGTGAATGATGCGGTTCAAAGCCTAATGATGAGGGTGAGCGATACGGGCGTGATCACGGTGTACTATTTTGATGGAGATCTGCGGGATACGGATCCCGCCGGATGGACCGAGCTGACCCAGCGTGACGACGTTTTCGGCGATGAATCGGCCGACCTGTTCCAGATGGAGTTCGGGCCCAATGTCGTCGGCGTGCAGCATTTCTACGGCGTGCCCAACCGGACCGGCGATACGTTCGATCTCGATTATATCGGTCTGACCTGTCTGACCTGCACGGCGGGGACTCCCACGCCCACGCCCACCGCGACCGCCACGCCGACACCGACCCCCACACCGACACCGGAACCCACCCCCGCTCCCAGGGGACCAAATGGGTTCCGCGACGACTTCAATGATGTGGCTCATAGCCTCGGCACCTGGACCATCGTCACTGCTGACGGCTTTTCGGTCAACATCGGCGGTGGGCAGGCTGTATTTGACGCCGATGATGTGTCCGACCCCGCCGACGGCTCGTTCGCGGACTGGAACTTCGACAACCAGTGGGACAAGAGCTACCTGGTCAGCCAGGTGTTCTGTCCACGGGAGCTCTTCGGGTTTCCGACCGAAGTCGAGTTCGGCGTCAGTTCTTACCGGTCGACCGCTTGGTATATCGGATTCACGCCCGTGGGAACGGACGCCTTCATTGACCCGCAGATGAAGTTCGGCGGCTCGGTGCATTACTTCTGGCTTGGGGCAGACAATCCTTTCCACACGTTCTGGGGTGGGCCAACGTGGACCAATCCCGGGCCGGGCAGCACCGTGGGCAGCAGCGCAACGGCGGACGCGGGTTCATCGGCGGCTGCGGACGGGGACCCCGACATAGGGCGTTTTCGCATTACGCTGG
>Ga0310121_10002031_pt1 | contig 19744 bp, 19 predicted proteins | sample CB27_Tmax_986_MG_FD_203504 | JGI IMG/M metagenome (GOLD analysis project Ga0310121, IMG submission 203504) | Marine microbial communities from Western Arctic Ocean, Canada - CB27_Tmax_986 | ecosystem: Environmental > Aquatic > Marine > Oceanic | place: Canada: Western Arctic Ocean | collected...
CGGGCGTTATCGATCCCCAGGTACACTTTCGTGAGCCGGGCGCCACGGATAAGGAGGATCTGGCTTCAGGGTCACGGGCCGCCGTACGTGGAGGAGTCACCAGCTTCCTGGAAATGCCCAACTGCAATCCCCCGACCACGGACCAGGAACAACTGGATTGGAAGCTGGCCCGTGCGGCTTCAAGCTGTGCAGCCAATTTCGGCTTTTTTATCGGTGCTACCAGCGACAACCTCGAGGCACTAAACAGTGTGCACCCCGCCTGTGGCATCAAGATTTTTATGGGATCCAGTACCGGCGACTTACTGGTCGACAAGCAAGAGCATTTGGAACGAATTTTCGGTAATGGTCAACGCCTCATTGCCGTCCACGCCGAGGATGAGACCCGGATCCAAGATCGAACGCGGACTTTGCTAAAAGAAGGTGAGACCGCCGATTATGCGCTGCACTCACAAATACGGGACCCCCAAACGGCCCTGATTGCGACCGAGCGAGCGCTGGCTTTGTCTGAAAAATACGGCCGGCGCCTGCATATCCTCCATCTTTCGACCTCAGAGGAAGTCGAGCGGCTGCGCCGCCATAAGCCCGACCAGGTAACCTGTGAGGTGATCCCCAACCATCTTTTTCTAAATACCGATGATTACGCCCAGTTAGGATCACGAGTACAGATGAATCCCCCGATTCGCAATCCAGCCAACACGTCAGGGCTATGGTCTGGCCTTCATCAAGGCATCATCGATATTATCGCCACCGACCATGCGCCACATACGTTGGCCGAAAAAAGCCAACCCTACCCGAACTCTCCTGCTGGAATGCCCGGAGTGGAAACGTCGTTGCCTTTAATGCTGACAGCAATGCAGGCCGGGCAGTGCACTCTGGCCCAAGTACAGCAATGGATGTGTTCGGGCCCGGCGCGGGTATACGGCATTAAAAACAAGGGGCAGCTAGCTGAGGGTTTCGATGCAGACCTGGCGCTGGTGGATATCGAAACGGCGCGGCCAGTTCGTGACAATGAAGTGTTCAGCCGCGCGGCTTGGAGCCCTTACGCTGGCCGCGAGCTCACTGGATGGCCCAGCCACACCATCGTCGGTGGCCAGGTGGTTTTCGACAATGGCCGGATTCGGCCAGGTGTTTTTGGTAGAGCCCTGGAATTTGCCAGGCCGGGCTAAATTTGCGCCAAACGCCCTCATGTAAGCCAGTGGGGCAACCCAGATAACGGCTTAAGGCTGGCCACCTCGTTAGCAGTCAGCCCTCAAGCCGGGCGTGCCTACTCTCCCAAGAATCAGGTCGCCACGTGCACCGGCTCTATCGAAGATCGCTACGGTTCGATTGAGGTGGATAATCGCGGCAGGATTATCACAAAAAAGCCCTTCGCGCACCTCTGGACTGACACCTTTGACAGATAAACACCCCGCTCTGGAGCCGGAATCTACTCGTTAGCTGACTCAGGACTCCTCTACCGTATGCTGGTGCAGAGTACGACGGTCACTGAATGCCTGGGCTAGCGTATTGGCGTCCATGTACTCAAGTTCTCCCCCTGATGGGACCCCCCGGGCCAAACGACTGACCGTCAAAGGCTTGCCTTCAAATAGGTCGCATAGATAATCGGCTGTCGCTTCGCCTTCAACCGTAAGGTTGGTCCCCAGGATCACCTCCTGAACACTTCGCTCGGAAACGACCTGCAACAACCGCTCGACCCCCAACTGGTCTGGGCCGATGCCATCGAGCGGAGACAAGTGTCCCATTAGCACAAAGTAGTAGCCGGTATAGGCTCCTGCCTGCTCAATGGTATCCAGGTCTGCGGGAGTCTCTACGACACATAGTAAGGTTTCATCGCGTTTGCCTGATTCGCAGATACTGCAAAGCGCCTGCTCACTGAAATTGTTACAACGCTGGCAGTGTTTTACGCTCGACACCGCGTCCCTCAAGGCGTCAGCTAAAATCTGCCCACCCTCGCGGTCCCGTTCAAGCAGGTGAAAAGCCATCCGTTGAGCGGTCCTCGGCCCGACCCCAGGCAGACGACGCAACGCCTGCTTAAGTTGATCTATGGCATGGCCGTCAGCCATTGAGGCCAGGCAGGTTCAAGCCTGGGATATTCATCCCCGCGGCCAATCCACCCATTTTTTCCTGAGTTGTTTTCTCAACCCGGCGAACAGCATCATTCACGGCAGCCGCCACAAGGTCCTCCAGAACCTCTTTGTCGTCACTAAACAGGTTGTCATCTATCTTTACCCGGCGGATATCATGCCGGCAAGTCATTATCACTTCGACCATACCGCCGCCGGCGACGCCGGTGACTTCAATATGTGCAAGCTCTTGCTGCGCGCTCTTCAGTTGCTCCTGCATCTCCTGAGCCTGTTTCATGATATTACCCAAAGGTCCTTTCATTCAGCTCTCCTTATGTTGTTTACCGGGGCGGACCGAGTCCGGAACCACGGTTGCATCAAACCGCTCCATAATATCCTTGACCATCGGATCCTCCATTAACGTCTGATAGACCTCGGCCTTTTCCTCGGAATCATGGCGGGCCCGGTTCTGGGCCGGGGTCTCAGGTGAATCTTCGCTCCCGTCGATCAGTTTTAACTTGACTGGCGAGCCAGTGAACTGGCTAAACGCATTCTCTAAAGAGGCCTGACGGGACTGACTATGCAGTTTGGCAAGATTGGGTTTCAGCGACACGATCAACACCTTTTTTTGAGGATCGTAGCTCTGCGGCGAGAGATTCATGGCAAATTCCCGACCCACACCTTTTAACCCTGAGTCGCCGACGAACGTAGCCCACAGGTTGGGGTCGGCCAGGTCGGTTTCTGGTGGGGACGCCGGGCTCTGGCATAAAGCGGGTTCAGTGGGGAGGGCTGAATCTGCTGAAGCGCCAGTCGCGCGAACTGAGGCCGCACCTGAGACCACACCTTGGCCTTGAGTTGGCTGCTTGCGAACCGGGGTCTTTTGGGCAGGCGGTTCATCACTCAACCCTGCCCCGCCTTCGCCCGCTGGGTGGAAGGTCAGCATCCGCAACAAAGTCATTTCAAAGCCCGATACCGGATCTGGCGCAAGCAGCATGTCTCGTTTACCTAACATGCCAATCTGATAGTACAACTGCACATCTTCCTTAGTCATCGCACTGGCAAGATGCACCACCAAATCTGAATCCGCCTGCTTGGCTGACGCTGCCTCGGGCAAAATCTGGTAAAGCGAGACGTCGTGCAGCACCAATAACAGGTCATCAAGGGCTGCCATGTAATCAATCGCGCGGGATGCCATTTGCGCCACAGTATCAATCAGTGTCGACCCATCAGCCGCCGCCAGCGCGCGTAATATGGTATCAACCTGTTGTTGCTCGATCATACCGAGCATCTCGCGTACTTCGGCGCCGGTAACCCGGCCGTTACCAAAGACAATCCCCTGATCCAATAAACTTAAGGCATCGCGCATGCTGCCAGATGCCGCCCTGGCCAAGGTTGCCAGTCCCACTTCATCGACCTCCAGGTCCTCTGCGTTGGCTATCTTGTGCAGTTGGCCGGTAATTTCTTCGGGCTTCAGCACGCGCAGATTGAACTGCAAACAGCGTGAGAGAATCGTTGGTGGCAGTTTCTGCGGGTCGGTGGTGGCCAACAGAAACTTTACATGTGACGGAGGTTCTTCAAGCGTCTTAAGTAAGGCGTTGAAGCTGTGTCCGGACAACATATGCACCTCGTCAATCAGATAGACCTTATAGCGGCCCAGGGTCGGGGCGTACTGCACGTTGTCCAGGATTTCACGAGTATCGTCGATTCGAGTCCTCGAGGCGGCATCGATTTCAAGCAAATCTATATAGCGACCTTCGTCAACGCCGGTGCAGGCCGGGCACGACCCACAGGGCTCAGCACAGGGCGCCTGCTCACAATTGAGCGCTTTGGCCAGCAGTCGTGCCAGCGTGGTTTTTCCGACACCTCGAGTGCCAGTAAAGAGAAAGGCATGATGAACCCGGTTCTGCTCCAATGCCGTGGTCAGGGCCCCCACCACGTGAGCCTGGCCAACAACGTCGGTGAACCGCCGAGGTCGCCACTTTCGGGCAAGCGCCTGGTAACTCATGAGAACTTGATTGAAAAGTAGAAACGCATCCGTGCCCCTGACGCTTGATGGTTGCCTCGCATCTGCTTGGAGACGGCGCCAGCCAGCCTGACCCCAGCACCCGATTCGGATGCTACGGCTGCTTCCTTCCGGACCTGACCGGGTTCACAACCTTCCGCCACCGGGGAGACCGACCGCCGCCGCCATATCGATTTACACCAGGCGTTGATCCCGGCATTCCCACAATTTTAACACCGGGCCAAGCCATTACAGGCAATTGTCTGTCAGGCCCTCAGAGTTTTCGCATCAGGCAGAATTTTCCGTCGGGCTCTGCGGCTTCAAAATAGGGCTTGTCGACAAGTTTTTCGACAATAATGATCCCGCCAGCTTCGAGTGCCGCGATGTGCTGGGCAAAACCGGCATCAGCCCACAGATGGGTATGAATCGTGCAGGCGAACACAGCTCCACTGCGAAGCACTCGAAAAATCTCATTCAGTGCCCCGGGCCCGACATGACCATGAGTGAAGGTGCCGCAGGATATCCCCGCATCATAGATGGCATCAGCAATTCCCAATGTTCCCTCGAGATCAGATTCAAGTAACTCATGGTAAATATCTTTTTCAGCCGCGGCCGCCAGCATCTGAGGGGAAAAATCCAGCCCATCAATGGAACTGAATCCAAGAGTCGCCAGGCGTTCTCCGACCAGCCCTGTACCACATCCCACATCCAGAATTCGAGCAGCGCGATCCTCAAGCACCTCATCGAGCATTGCAGCAATCTGAGCAGGTGCGATATATCCCAGCCCATTTTCCAGGTGAGAATCGTAAGTCCCGGCCCAATCGCGATACAACGCCCGGGCCTGGTCGGGGCTCTTGAGGCCATACGCCCGTGCCAGTAGCGTCTCAGACGATTGCGAGGCGATATCGCTTTCTTTCGAATCCTCAGGCACGGTTTTCCCCGAACGCGCTAGACCCCATCCTAAACCCACGCAATGAGCGGCAACAAAGCCGCGCTGAACCGACTGATCGTTGAGAAAATCGGAACGCCCATGAAGGCTAACAGGATCAGAGCCAACAAAGCAAAATTGCCATAGCGCCCATTGTAATAACGATAAGCCTGGGACAAAGCGCGAGGGAGCAGATAAGGAAGAATGTAGTGTCCATCGAGCGCGCCGACGGGCAATAAGTTAAACATCATTAACAACAGATTAATTTGCGCAAGATAGATGAAAAACAGGCGAGGACCCGGACTGGAAAGATCCACCCACCCCCAATCCAACAATATGAGATAAGCATTGATACTGATAATAGCCAACAGTAAATTCATGGCAGGCCCGGCAGCCGCCACCAGCAAGTCGGCGTAGCGCGAGGTAAATCGGCGAGGGTCGGTCGGCACAGGTTTGGCATAGCCAAAGCCGATAAAAACTACCATCAACAGGCCCATAGGGTCAATGTGGGCCAGCGGGTTAATGGTCAAACGCCCGGCACGACGAGCAGTGTCATCGCCGAATCGAAGTGCAACAAAAGCGTGGCCGAACTCATGGAACGACAAGGACACAACCAGCGCCACAAGAATTACTATGAACAGAACCCACTGCCCCTGGGAAAGTAAAGAAATCAACTGATCACCATTGGCAATTCAAAAACCATCGTGATGCGTTGTTGCTCATCTGGATCAGGTTGCACAGCGACCTGCAGGTTAATCATGAATGACAGAAGGATACATGAAAAATGAGTTTAAGACGGCTGACTCGGGCGATACATCTGATCCAACGGTCCATTCCATAGCCCGCCTTGGTGATCAAACTTCGTTTGACCCGCTTCGGAAGCTTCAACCTGGTGCGGGCGTTTTGAAAAACGGGGTTTGCTACGAGGCTTTGTCCGTGTATGGTTGCCCTTTCCCCTTTTTGCCTAGATCGATATGACTCAGCCCTGCATTATTACCGTTGCCATTACTGGTGCAGTCCCCAGAAAAAAGGACAATCCTGCTGTGCCGATCAGTACCGCCGAGCAGGTGGAATCGACTCATGCCGCCTTTGAAGCCGGCGCGAGTCTGGTGCATATCCATGTCCGTGACGAGCAAGAGAGCCCCTCCTCGGATCCACAACGTTTTGCCCTCGTGCAAGAGGGGATCAAAAAGCACTGCCCTGGAATCATCATTCAGTTTTCCACTGGTGGACGTGGCCGCGAGGCTGACCAGCGCGGTTCCATGCTGCACCTTGCGCCCGACATGGCCTCTCTGGCAACCGGTTCGGTGAATTTTCCTGGGATGATTTATGAGAACCACCCGGAACTCATTGATCAACTGGCTGGCAATATGCTGAAGCACCACATCAAACCGGAGGTCGAAGTCTTCGATCTGTCGATGCTTTACTCGGCCGCCGCGCTGGTGGAACGGGGCCTGATCAAAGCCCCGGTTCACGTGCAGTTTGTGATGGGAGTACCAAACGCCCTGCCGCCACGACGAGAGATTCTTGACTTCGAACTTGCCCAACTATCGACTGTCATGCCGGATGCAACCTGGACTGCGGCGGGGGTTGGCCGCGGGCAACTCGAGGTCAACCACTGGGCGTTGGAGATGGGCGGCCACTGCAGAACAGGGCTTGAAGATAATCTGCGTTTTGATAAGTCGCGCCTCGCCCAAAGCAACGCCGAACTTGTCGGGCGCGTGGCGACCCTGTGTTCCGATTACGATCGTCATCCAGCAAGCCCGGCAGAAGCCCGCCAGATTCTCGGACTGCAATCCTGATCTCAAACTAATCGGAGGTCCGCAATCAACGGCAGGTGATCCGAAGCCTGTCGCGCGAGACTCAGTCGCGAGGGCAACAAGCTATCAATTTCCAGGGCGCCGCGCACATAAAGGCTGTCCAGTGGCCGTACCGGCGCGTAAGCTGGGAACGTACGCGGCATTCGCCCGGTGCCAAAAAAGCCTGCCGGATGCATCACCTGGCGCCCTAAAGTGCCCCAAATGTCATTGAGATCACCAGCAACGAGGGTGGGCGTGTCGTCGGCGATTCGCGCAAAGGTCGAATGACCTAGCATTTTCTTTAACTGCATCCTTCGCTCGATTCCCGACAGGCCCAGGTGCAGATTAAACAGATGCAGGGTGCGACTTCGAGCCTCGCCCGGGGCGTTATCATCCAATGAAACCCGTGCCCGAGCATGAAGGGCGCCACGGCGCTTTTTTGGGCCAATGGTCAGATCAATATTGTCGCTGTCAAGCAGTGGCCAACGACTAAGGATCGCATTACCGTAACCGTGGCCGGTTCGAGCCTTCACGTTCGCCACCCAAAGCCGATGATTCAATCCAATCGCCTCGCCCAGCACATCAACCTGACGAACATTTGCAGACGACCTGCTATATCGGACCACTTCTTGCAAAAGGACGATATCCGGGCGGTAATGATTTATCACTTCGACAATACGCGGCAGATCGTAGCGCCGATCGATTCCGCCAATACACTTATGAATGTTGTAAATCACCAGTCGAATTTTCACGGTACAATCAACTCCTGTAAATGGCCCGTACAGGTCTCCAGCGTGACCCTAAGGCGCCCACCAGTCTACCTCCCGCACCTTTGATCAACAAACCGTCAGCCCCATGATCCGCCTTGTGCTGCTCCGTCTCGTTCACAAGCTTGCCGCATTAATAACTGCGGCCCTGCTAGCACTTTTTTGCACCTCGACAGTTGCCAGCAGTATCGTCATGGCCCCGTTCCAATCCCACTACTCTGTCGACTACTCTGGCTTTAGGGCATCACGGGTAGTATCCCTGGAACGCACCGGGTCTGACTATATTCTGCGTTCAACGACCAAGCTTAAAGGTTTTGCCCGGTTGTCGGGGTTTGGGCCGGTTTACGAGGTTTCCCGGTTCGAAATGCACGATGGCGTTATCCGCCCCCTGCTCTATACCGTTGGCGACGGCCAGAACAAACACAAGCGTGACATCCGTATTGAATTCGATTGGAAGACCGGGCTCAGCCGAGGGTTCGCCAAAAATAAAGAACAGACTTTTGCGCTTGAGTCAGGCATGCAGGACCCGCTTACCTTTGAACTGATGGCTCGCCTCGAATTCTCGCGGGGTCAACGGGCACCGCACTATCTTGTGCACGAGGGCCATCGAATTCGTGACTACGTATTTGTTGAGCAAGAACCTGAGACACTTGAGATTGCCGGGCAATCTGTTGCGACCATGAGATTCTTTATTGACCGGAGCAGTTCGCGCGAGCTGTATTACTGGTTTGCATCGAAACCACATTTCACATCGATCCAATTGCGCCAGGAACACAACGGTAAGGTAAAGGCGACCGTGATACTCAACCACAGCACAATGCTTGATTGACTGGGAAAAGACTAAGTGATGCCCAGCGGCGGCACAAGGTCAATAAACGCCTGGATTGGTGCCCGTGTCCGCCGTGCCCGCTGGCAGCAGACATATTCGGTATTCTTGAGGTCGGCGTCACGAACCGAAATATAATGAAGCCGATTGTCATTGCCACGCTCAGACCAGGGAACTACTCCGATGCCCAAACCGGCAGCCACGGCCTCGCGTATCCCTTCCCGACTGCCGATCTCCATCACATTTTCAAGCACGAGGCCAGAATCGCTGACCGCCTTTTCGAAAATCGCACGAGTAGTGGACCCCTTCTCCCGCAATACCAGCGCCTGCCCGACGATCTCCCGCAGACTCACACTGCGCCGCGCGCCGAATGGATGAGCCAGCGGTGCCAGAATAACCAGATGATCACTTGCCAGTGGCACTGCGACCAGCCGATCGCCGGGCGTAATATTCGGTAAGACCGCAATATCATATTCGCCACGCCGCAGGCCTGTGAGCACGTTTTGGGAATTGCCAAAGGCCAGGGAAAGCGTAACACCCGGGTAGCGCCGGGCGAAACCCGCGAGCAACGGCAGTACATGATAGGGCGCATCGGCCCCTACCTTGAGCTCGCCAGTAACCAAGCCATAGGCTGATACCAGCAAGTTGTCTATCTGTGCGTAAGTCTCAAACAGGCTCGTCGTATGCTGAAATAGCGCGCGGCCGATCTCGGTCAGATCAGTGCCCCGGCTATGGCGCTTGAGCAACTGCACACCAAAACGCTGCTCGAGTTCACTGACCTGTCCCGAGAGGGTGGGCTGGCTGATGTGCAGAGCCTGCCCTGCACGGCTGAAACTGCCCTGGGTTGCGACCGCGTGAAAAGCCCGCAAAGCGTTGTGATTTACCGTCACAGTAAGCCGTCTTTATTAATCAAACCGACGTAAAGTCGATATTTTGGTGATTTATTAGGTTCATGGTTTGATTGACGATATCGGTTTTTTCGATATTTTATATATATAACATCGAATAGACAGATAATGTACTCGAGTTGATAATCCGCGACTTCAATTTGAGGCGACACAGGATATTCACTATATGAACATCACCACCAGGTTAGCAGGCACCGAAATCATTATCATAGACGGTGCAATGGGCACCGAACTACAGCGCCGTGGCGTGCCGTTGAATCGTGAGATATGGAGCGCAGCCGCCTTACTGAGCCATCCACACCTCGTCCGAGAGATCCATGTCGACTATATTCGTGCCGGCGCGGAGATTCAGATTGCGGCAACCTACAACACCACACCGCACGTCATCAATCCTTCGAACTTCGACACCACCAGCCGGGAGCTGACGGCAACCGCGCTGCGGTTGGTGCGCGAAGGCATCGATGTAGCTGAACCTGCACACCCGGTGTGGATTGCAGGTTCAATATCGACGACTGTTGAATCACGCCGAAAAGAAATGCTCGACATCTCGATGCTTCGCGACAGTTTCACTGAACACGCTGAAACGCTCGCGGAACAGGGCTGTGACCTGCTTATGCTTGAGATGATGCTCACGCATGAGTTCGCGATAGATCTTGAGTTTCAATGCGAGATTGTCGCAATCGCCAAGCGCACCGGTTTGCCCGTATGGGCGGGGATTGCGGTGAAGATGGCCGAATCTGGGGCTCTGCATCTCCAGGACGGCCTAGAAGATTCCGGCGAGGCGCTCAGGGCAGGCATCGAAGCGCTCCTGGCCGAAGGCGTCGATGTGGCTGGGATCATGCATAGCGAAGTCGAAGCCACTTTGCCGGCGCTCGATCTTCTCGAGCGGTATTGGTCAGGTCCGGTCGCCGTCTACCCAAACAGCGGTCGCTACAAGCGCCCCCACTGGTATTTTGACTCTCTGATCGAACCGGAAGAATTCGCCGCCGCCGCAATGCAATGGGTGCAACGCGATGTGAAGGCAATCGGCGGTTGCTGCGGTCTCGGTCCAGAACATATTTATGAACTGTCTAAAGCGCTCGGTCGAATGCCCTGAGTCTGGTTGCAGAATTTCAATCTTGATGAAGAACGCAGACACGCCATCCCTTTCTCCCACGGGAGATCCCTGGCTACTCACCCCGGGGCCGCTGACGACATCCCCTTCAGTCAAGGCAGCCATGGCGCATGACTGGGGCTCACGCGACACCCGCTTTATTGAACTGAACCGTAGGCTGCGCCAGCGTCTGGTCGAGATCGTGAACGGCGCCGAAAACTATACCTGTGTCCCTCTTCAGGGCAGTGGCACATTTGTGGTCGAGGCCATGCTGGTCACACTGGTCCCGCGCTCTGGAAAAGTGTTACTGCTGATCAACGGCGCCTACGGCAAACGGATGCAGGCCATCTGTCAGATCCATGGCCGCGCCTTTGAAGTGCTTGAATGGCCCGAGGATCAACCGGTCGATCCGGCAGCTGTGAAGAATGCGCTCGATGCTGATCCCGCGCTCACTCATATCTGCGCAGTCCATTGCGAAACAACATCGGGCATTATCAATCCGGTTCATGAGTTGGCACTTGTTGCTCACCAGACCGGTAGGCGCCTGATCATTGATGCTATGAGTGCATTTGGCGCCATCGATTTGAATGCCCGAGAAACGCCGTTTGATGCCGTAGTCGCTTCAAGTAACAAGTGCCTGGAAGGATCGCCTGGTATGGGATTTTGCATTGTCCGCAAAGCGTCTTTGCTCGAGTGCCTTGGCAATGCTGACAGCCTGGTACTGGACCTGCATGACCAGTGGTGCGCAATGGAGGCCAACGATCAATGGCGTTTTACTCCGCCTACCCATTGCATTCTGGCGCTTGATCAAGCGCTGAATGAATTTGACGCCGAAGGGGGCGTCACTGGACGTGGGGCACGTTACCGTGCCAACTGTGAAGCACTGGTCTCAGGCATGCGGGCGATGGGCTTTGAAACGTTATTGAGCGATACGCTGCAGGCGCCGATCATCGTCACTTTTCATATGCCGGCAGATATTAATTTCGATTTTTCTACTTTCTATTCCATGATGGGTGAAAAAGGCTTTGTGATCTACCCGGGAAAACTCACCGTTGCCGATTCTTTTCGAATTGGCTGCATCGGGCGTATTGGGCTAGAGCAGATCAACGGCGCACTGGCGGCGATACGAGAAACACTACAACACATGGGCGTGCGCAATTGCGGGCCAGCCAAAGACGCCTGACATCTGGCATTTCAAATGCCACGGACCCATTCCATGAACCCTGCCCTACCATCACCGTTAGGCCTGTTTTTTTGGCGCATAGGAGAACACCTCCTGTGTCATTCTTCCCTTTAACTTATTACTGGAGATATCCATGAGCATTCGATCCGACTATGTCTACCACCGGGAATACCGCGGCAAGGTCAAAGGTATGGTTCTTGACTGGAGCGGGACAACCGCTGACGCCTACGTAATTGCACCGGCCGTGGTTTTCGTTCAGGTCTTCAAGGAGCAAGGCGTTGAAATCAGTATGGCTGAAGCGCGCGGACCCATGGGCCTGCGCAAAGACCTACACATTCAAGCATTGACCCAGGAGCCGTATATCCGCGATCGCTGGCATGAAGTGCACGGCAAAAATCCGGACCAATCCGATGTAGATCGGATGTTTGCAGATTTTGTACCGATGCAGCTTGATTGCCTGCGTAATTACACCACCTTGCTGCCACATGTAGCCGAAGTGACCCAGGACCTGCAAAAACAAGGGGTTCGGATCGGTAGTTCAACTGGTTTCGTACGCAGCATGGTCGATATTCTGGAGGCGGACGCCAAAACCCAGGGCTATGTTCCGGATGCATCGGTGGCTGGCGACGAAGTGGTAAACGGCGCCCGACCCAAGCCATTCATGGTGTATCGAAATCTGGACCTGATGGACGTGCACCCGGTCCAATCCGTCGTTAAGGTTGATGACACAGTCTCAGGAATTGGCGAAGCGCTCGAGGCAGGATGCTGGGGCGTAGGCATCGCTCGTTACAGCAACTACATCGATGTTGATTCCCTTGAGCAGGGTGAGCAACTCAGCGGAGATGACCTGCAGCGCCGGCTCAACCTGACCCGGGAAAAACTGCGTCAGGGCGGAGCACACTACGTCATTGATACCTTCGACCAACTCCCCGAGGTTATAGAAGACGTAAACATCCGCTTGGGCCGTGGCGAACGGCCGTAACAACAACTCACTGAGTTAGTTCCACTTTGCAAGAAAGCTCTCGCGGGGTGGGACTCAACCTCTGTTTAGTTTCCACTGGCGTTCAGTTGGCAACATCCTTGGATCACAAACCGTTGTCTATCAGGCTCGCCATTTGTTCACCGATCTGCACGGGGGAACGAACGATCGTAGCCCCGGCACAAGCCAAAGCATTCATCTTAGACTTGGCAGTGCCGGTGCCATAATGCATGATAGTGCCTGCGTGGCCTATGCGGCGACCAACAGGAACCGACTGCCCGGCGATGTAAGCAACCACTGGCTTGGAGTCTTCGATATCGGCCAGATAAGCGGCAGCGGTTTCCTCTGAACTGCCGCCAACCTCCCCTATGAGGATAATACCGTCGGTCTGTGGATCGGCGTTGAATCGTTCCATGCAATCCACGAATGAGAGGCCAAAAACCGGATCTGCACCGATACCAACACAAGTCGACTGGCCAAGGCCATTACGAGTCGTCTGTTCAACCGCCTCGTAGGTTAGCGTACTGGATCGCGAGACGATACCGACACGGCCAGCCAGAAAGATGCCCTGTGGCATTATCCCAAGAGTGCACTGCCCCGGCACGGCGATGCCTGGGGTATTGGGGCCTACCAACAGTGTATTTGAGCTCTTAAGTTGTGAGCGAACCCGAACCATATCCAGTATAGGAATTCGTTCTGTGACGCAGACCACCAGGCCAATACCTGCATTGATGGCTTCTTCAATCGCATCGGCTGCATTCGCCGGCGGCACAAAAATCACGCTGGCTGTGGCTCCAGTCTCACTGACCGCGTCACGAACCCGATCAAAAACCGGAATACCCAAGTGACTCGTGCCGCCTTTCCCCATACGCACGCCGGCGACAACCCGGGTGCCAGTGGCTAACGCCCGCTCGGCATGAAAGGAGCCTTGTCGGCCGGTAATACCCTGGAAAATCACGCGGGTGGCACTGTCAACAAGGATGCTCATCGCCCGCGATGCCCCGAACTATTAAGCCAGCGACCAATCCGGCCGGCGATCACGCCACGAGACTTTCGGCGATCCGGCGTAGCGGCTAACTCAACGGCCATTTTTGCCGCAGATGCCAGATCCGGCGAAAAATGAATCGGCAAACCTGATCGTTCAAGGCGGGAAATCGCCAACTGTGCATTGGTGCCCGCGAGGCGCGCAACAATATCCACTGTGATCGGTTTTTCAAGGTGCGCAAGCAGTAGACCATCGGCAATCGTATCGCAGCGCATAATGCCGGCTCCAAAAATATTCAGCAGCAAACAGCGTATACGCGAATCAGTCAACGCTAACAAAAATGCCTGTTTGACTCGGCTAGCTTCAAGTACAGGAGGCACATCGAGAAAGTTCGCAGGCTTGCCACCAAGGTCAACAACGGCGTCGAGGGTCGCCATAGCCAGTCCCGCGCCGCTGGAAAATGTACCCACGTTGCCATCCAAACGAATGTAATTAAAACCGTAACGTGAAGCAGACTCCTCCATAGCGTCGGTTTCAGCCCGCGAGCCGAGTGAAGCCATCTTTGGCTGACGAAACAACGCATTGTTATCCACAGCCATTCGTCCATCCAGCGCGATCAACCGACCGTTTTCCTGTATGCCGAGCGGGTTTATCTCAATCAGTGAAAGGTCGTGAGTCACAAACAGCTGGTGCATACGTTGAAGGATATCGGCAAAAATAGTACAGGACGCTTGCTCAAGCCCCAGTGCCGAACCTATTTGCACGCCAACTTTCTCGGCAATCCCAGAACCCGATCCCAGCAGTGTCTTGATGAGGCTTTCAGGGGCATAGCGAACCTGTTCTTCGATGTTCTCCCCACCGCAGGTGGTCGCCAAACAGACAATTTCTCCAGACTCACCATCGACCAGCAGCGCAACAAACAATTCCCCCTGGGTCTTTACTTGGGGTTCAATGTATACCGCGCTGACGTATTGACCAGCGGCCCCCGTCTGCGGGGTAACCAGGGTTGCGCCCAACATCGAAGCGGCGGCGTAATGAACATCGTCCAGTGAGTCCGAAAAGCGAATCCCCCCAGAGTCGGGCGCATCACTAAAACTGCCTTGAGCGCGACCTCCCGCATAAATCTGTGCCTTGACCGCCCAAGGGCCGCACCCCAGCTCCTGGGCAATCTCTCGGGCCTGAACCCCGGTGATCGCGACAGACCCGGGCAGCACCGGGATACCCCCCTGGCGCATAAGATCCTTGGCCTGATACTCAAAAAGGTACATGACGATTCAACACAGGCACCGAGCGGGCGCACCTGCAAAAATCTGGATGGTCACTGCGAGGCTTCACTGTCGACAATGAGTACTATTTTCCCGAAGTGTCCAGACGATTCCATCAATCTGTGAGCCTCGACAACCTTCTCCAAGGGGAATACCTTGTGTACCAGGGGAATTATCTTCTCATCGGAAAACAATCCCAGTGTCTCGCTCGCAAAACGGCTGATAATGGCTGCCTTTTCGTCAACCGGCCTCGGACGCAGGACCGAACCGGCGATCTTTTGTCGTTTTACCATCAGTTGCGCAAGGTTGAGATCGCTTTTTGCCCCGCCCATCACGCCAATCAGCATCAAAGTGCCATTCACAGCAAGAGATTTGAGGTTCGCATGCAGGTATGCCGCACCGATGTGATCGAGAATAACGTCTACCCCACGACCGTTCGTCAGCTTCGCTACCTCTTCTTGGAAGCTTCGTTGCTGATAATCAATGACATGATCCACGCCGAGATCTCTTACCCGCTGGACCTTCGTTGTCGACGCGGTTACCAGAATTGTCACTGACGGCGCGAGCACGCGACACAATTGAATCGCTGCCGTATTCACCCCACCACCGCCGCCATGAAGCAACACTTGCTGCCCATCGACAAGTCCGGGAAATTGAAAGAGATTAAGATGGGCGGTAATGTAAGTCTCGCTTACGCAAGCAGCCTGCTCCCAGCTCATGCTTTCTGGAATTCTCATTAAGTGCCCAGGCCAGGCAACCGAAAACTCAGCGTAGGCTCCACCACCCACCAGGCCCATCACGCGGTCCCCACAACGCCACTGATCTACACCGTCACCAAGGGCCGCAACTGTACCCGCGATTTCCAGCCCCAGGATATTTGAATCCCCCGGCGGAGGTGGATAATTGCCCTGGCGCTGGATCACGTCTGGCCGGTTGACGCTGGTGGCGACCACTCGTACCAATACCTGCCCTGGCCCGGGGGTCGGCTCAGGAACGGACGCCACCCGCATGACGTCAGGGCCACCAAAACTATCATTGACAATTGCTTTCATCAGGTTCGACTCCGCCTTTCGCAATACTCCAAGTGAAGTCCACTCTTACCAGGCCAGAACCAGCTTAAGCTGCTGGCGTCCTACTCTACGATGGCTGACTGGATATAAGACTTGAACGTCGGCTCGCAACGTGGGCCGCCGCCTAGTATTCTTAAATACTGGTATACATTATACGCAGAAATTAAAACCCTGAACCCCACTCTATCGCCTAAGTTAACATGTGCCGGTGGTATCACTGCCTTGGCAGTTAAAAAGCTGCTTCGGGAGGAAATTAAAAATGAAAGCGTACAAGAACACCAAATTCCTCGATAGCCCGGATGCACGGTTATTGCGCATCGTTGCCGAATTTGTTGAACCCGCTGCGCGGTTTAGCCGAAACGAAATCGAAGACACTATCGTGTTCATGGGTTCGGCCCGAGCCCCTGAACCTGTTGCTGGCGCCGAAGCTGAACCACCGCCCAATGATGATACCCAGGTGAAACACTGGAAGGCGATGACCCGCTACTACCAGGATTGCCGTGAATTGGCCAAAAGGATCACCAACTGGTCTAAGAACCTGCCCGAAGGGCATCGGCGTTTTGTGGTCTGCTCTGGCGGCGGTCCAGGCATCATGGAAGCCGCTAACCGGGGTGCCTCGGACGCCGACGGGATCAATATCGGCCTTGGAATCTCCCTGCCAAACGAACAGGGGAACAATCCCCACATCACCCGTGAACTGTCACTGGAGTTTCATTATTTTTTCATGCGCAAATTTTGGTTTGCCTACATGGCAAAGGCCGTGGTGTTCTTTCCTGGCGGCTTTGGCACTATGGACGAGCTTTTTGAAATACTCACTCTCCTGCAGACTGGAAAAATCCGCAAGCACCTGCCTCTGGTCCTTTTCGGTACCGACTACTGGAAACGCGCAGTCGATTTCGAGATGCTGATTGAATATGGCACCATAAACAGGAGCGATCTGGAGCTGTTTCTGATGACTGATTCGGTTGATGTCGCCTTCGACTACCTCACCGAACAATTGTCACGGTACGGCGTAAAAGAACATGGCGCCACGCTTTGAAACTTCGCGAGCAGCGCCAGGCTGGGACTTCGCAGCAATTAATTTTTTGTAAGGAGTCAGGCGTAGACGCCTATGGAGTAACGGTTGTCACCCATGCGCATGACCCATGCACATGACAAGGTAAAAACCCACGCTGTTGTCAGCCTCGGCTGATTTTCGATCAGCCGCCTTATCGAAGACCTTTACTCTTCTTTCTGATTTGCGGTCTGGTTTCGCGTCAACCAGTCATCGACCATGCCGACTGCCGTATCGATAGCGTCGAGGTGCATACCCTTTTGGGCCGCGATCAATGCAACCAGCTTGTCAACCCGTTCAATTTCCTTTGCTCCACCTGCCAATGCCCGGGCTGCTGAAGATGGGCTGGCGAGCGAGGTTGCCGCTTTCGCATATTTTTCGAAAGGCACAAAATCAGCCGCTTGACCACCGAGGTCAATGCACAAATTCACCACCCAATCATAAACAGCACGGCTGGCCTCGATATTACTGTGCACCGCATCCTTGATTGGCCGCATCTGATCTTGCTGAACGCACCGGTAATTACCCGTCATCAGCATTGCCCATTTTGCCAGGGGCACAAAAATTGACTCGTGAACACGCAGCTTGACCGGAACTTCAGTAAGATCACCGTCACCGAGATCGAAGCGGGCGGCCTCGATATCCTGCTCAAGTTGTAGCAACATCTGGGTATGCGCCTGCGACACAAACCGCGCGGCCTTGAAGTTGGTCGGTAGCCGCACCTCTAAGATATTGGGCTTTTCTTCGGGAGGGCGAAAGGCTTGTGGGTCGGGGCTGCACAAAGTCAGCAGATCCGGATCAAAACTGTCCCAAAGGCCGGGTTCTAAGAAACAAGTCCGCAGATTATCGGTATCCAGTCCGGGGATACGTTTCAGATAAGGCAGCAAGGGCATGTTGGTGATCGCCATCACTGGAACCTGTGATGCAGCGATCCGTCCGACCAGTTCACGAACACCCGAAGCACTGTATTGTGGTTCCTGCATTGCCAATACCACAAGATCATAAGCCCCCGGGTCTACACCATTGGGCTGAGACGCAATCAGATTACCGGCCAAGTCGCTAGAGTGAATCTCGACAAGACTGTCCCGCGCTTTGATCGGCATCCGAACAACCGAACCTGAACTATTAAAGAGCGCCGCCGTGGTTTCTCGACAGATCAGTGTGGCATTGTGACCCGACAACAGAATTTTGGTCGCAAGCAGTGATCCATAGGATGCGCCCAGGATCAGGACGTCATACTTTCGGGCATCGCCCGAATGGCTTTCGGCAATCGAGCCATTTTCCGAAATTTGCCTTTTCCCCATCGCAAGATCCCAGGTAGTTTTTTAAACGGCCGGCGATTCTAACGCAAACCAAACTCATGGGGCCATAAGCCCGGGGAAATATCAGAGATTCGAGGTTGAAATCCTGCCCAAACGAGCTGGCAAGTGACAGCACATTAGTTAGCCTTGCAGGCTGTCTCGCAGTGCAAGGATCTGCTGCCAGGTCGATTCTGGTATTGAGATAATGCCATTGGATGCAGTTCGGTAATCGCGCTCTCGCTCACCTGGCACCTCGACCCGCTCGAAGCCTGGTGCCGGTGGACACTCACGTAATTCCTTCAGTACCTCTTCGGCCGCAATCTGTGCTGCGGAGGACTCTCGAAAATCTTTGGAATCAATAGTAATGAGCAGCCAGTTGCCTTCTGTGGTTGATGGGCCGAGCATAGCTTCGCCGATCAACTCACCCACCAGCGCTAGCCCGTAACCTTTTTGCCCCCCGGCTGGCAAAATCGCCCCTCCGTTGAAGTAATCCTCAGGATCACGGGTTGGATTTCCATGAGCATCAATCAGGCAATCTTCCGGCAACAAAGCACCAGCACTGCGGGCTGCATAAATCCACCCACCCGCGATTTTCGAGGTCGCAAAGTCGAGCACCACCGGCCCATGCTCACCACCGGGTATGCCAACGCACCAGGGATTCGTTGGCAACATCGCGCGCGCCCCGCCATACGGGGCTACCTGGCGCCATTTATGCCGATTACCGCCACCCACACAGATAGTCAAAAACCCCTGTTCGGCAGCAGTATCAGCAAAAGCACCGTGACGACCGGTGTGCCCGACATGGCGAATAGCTAATACAGACATACCGCTCTCACTTGCCATCGCCATACCGTGTTGGTAGGCAAGATGCATAGCTGGAATGCCGATGCCACCTCCCCCATTAATCTCCTCGGTACCGCGAACGGTCTTGCAAATGCGTGGTATAGCAGATGGCGTCATATAGCCATTTTGAAATTGCTCCGTATACTGCAATGTACGCATCACGCCGTGGCTTTCCATGCCGCAAAGACTGGTGTCGGCCAGGTGCTCGGCAACTCGACCTGCGGTGTCCTCACTACAACCAATCTGCACGAAAATGTCGGAAACAATATCAACTGCATGGCCTGCTTCGACATTCACACGGTCGCCGTGCAAAGTCAGTTTGGAGCGCACTGCAAAGGGCATGATCGCCCCTACGCCGGAAACGGGTCCGGTTGACTGGGATGGGTTGCCAGCCAAACCGACTTGGTCTGCATAAAGCAACGCATACCTTCAAAACCGTTTTCCCGACCATAGCCAGACTGCTTAAAACCCCCGACCGGGGACTGGGTCGCAGCGTTAAAGTAATTGTTAATGTAGACGGTTCCAGCTTCGACCCGGTCAGCCAGACGCATGGCCCGGGTGATATCGCGCGACCAGATGCCAGCGGCAAGGCCATAAACGGTGTCGTTGGCGATACGAATCACTTCTTCTTCGTCTTCCCACTGCTCCGTCGAGACCACAGGCCCAAAGACTTCGTGT
>Ga0310121_10002032_pt1 | contig 19737 bp, 13 predicted proteins | sample CB27_Tmax_986_MG_FD_203504 | JGI IMG/M metagenome (GOLD analysis project Ga0310121, IMG submission 203504) | Marine microbial communities from Western Arctic Ocean, Canada - CB27_Tmax_986 | ecosystem: Environmental > Aquatic > Marine > Oceanic | place: Canada: Western Arctic Ocean | collected...
TTGTACACCGTCCACACCGTTTTGTCTTCGGCCGGGAATTTGTTCACGTACACGAGCGGGATCTTTGTCCGGATCATCGGCTCCGGATGGAGCGATCCGAACGCGTCCGCGTTGTCTTTGAGCATCTGCCGTTCGTGCTCCCGGTAGCACCACTCGCGGTTGAAGGCGCCGGTGGCGTTGAAGAGGCGCCACTCCGGGTGCTTCTCCCAGAGCTGGTAGTCGAACATCTTGTGCCGCGGGAAATAGAACCGGTAGAGGTTGACTCCGACGAATCCTTCCCAGTTCGCCGCCACATGGCTGGTGAAGGGCAGCTCAGTGAGGTCGTAGAGCAAGCATCCGTCGATGTACTGCCCCAGCACGTCGATTCCGAGACTCTCGGTCAGCAGGACGGAGTCGGGATTCACCGCATCCATGGCCTGGCGCGCCTGGCGGGCGGCGTCGGACTGGGCCTGCAGCTCGTTGTAGTGCCGCCACCGGGCGAATGTGTGCGGATGTTTCTCGTTCTGGCAGATCCGTGACGCGCCGCCCATCTCGTCGATGCGCACTCCGTCGGCTCCGGTTTCCTCGATGAGCCGTGCGCAGGTCTCCGCCAGGGAGGTCCGCCATGGGGCATGGTCCATGCACATCTGCCAGTCGTAGTAGGGCCAGAAGTAATGGCCTTCCGGATACATGGTGGCCCAGTCCGGTCCATGCGCCTTGCCCAGGAGGGTGTCGAATCCGGCCTCCGCCTTGTTGATGTAGAGGGTTGGAATGTATCCCCGGGCCTTCAGATCGGCGATGTACTTACGGAACGTGGGCAGGCCGCCCCAGCGCTCATTGTAGCCTTGCAGACCGTAGTCGCCCTGGTTTCCCCAGAGGACGTACTTGCCTTCCAGCATTCCATAGCGGTCCTGCCAGAGCTCGAAGGTCAGGCCGTACTTTGCCGCCGTGGCCTTGTTTCGTGCCATCATTTCGTCCGTGATTTCCTCGTGCTCCCAATACCCGGAGTGCTCCAGTCCATCGACGATCTTGGTCATGAAATCGTCCTGCACGTGACCCATGACTTTGTGGCCCCATTCCGTGGGGTCAGGGTTGTACGCCTCCTTGTCGCCGGGGCCCCGGTAGCCCCATTCCGGCCCGGTGCCGTCGTAGTTGAAGGCGTCGGTGAGCTTGTTCGGATACTTGTTTTTGTGGGAAAAGCCCTCGAACCAGCGCCGGTATGATTCCATGGCCACGTGCCAGTCGCCGTTCATGACCCCGAGCGTCGCGTGGGCAAAGCGCCACCGCTCTTCGGGCTCGAGATCGCGGCCGAAGTAGGAGAAGGCCATGCTCGTACCGGGCGAATCCTGCGAAGGCTCCCAGAGGATCAGCTCGTATGGCGCCCGGCCGTGGCGCGCGTCCGACAATACGGGATCGATACGGAAGGTGGGATCGGATTCGCGGGCGTCGGCCTTCAGCATGTGAAGAATCTTGTACTCTCCGCTCTGGTCGTTCACTCGAACGAACAGGCCGCCGCCGAGTTCCGGGCAGTATGACGCCATGGTCTGATAGTAGGTCTTGCCGCCGCCGTAGCCACTGCGAAAGTACGCTGGGTGGTCGAGCACGAGGCCCGTGCCGTACGGAAAGAGATAGCGATCGCCCACATAGCCTTCGCTCCAGCCGACGCCGCCCAGCACCGGGAAGGCGGCCTTGACCACCTGGTTCTGCTTCGACTGGTTCTGGAGGGAGAACCCGATTTGCAGCTCCTCGGTGCGGTCCATGGTGACGCGTATACGTCCGGTGAGCTCGGTCGCTGCGTGTGACAGATCATAGACGACGGAAATCTTGTCCGGCGTGGATACAAGGACTTCCTTCCGATCGACCGTGAAGTCTGTCCCGGTCAGACGCTGCCCGCCGACTTCCAGAACGAACAAAGTCTCGGCCACCGGCTCCTGCAGCGCGTCGGCCTGCATGGATTTGTGCGTCAGCCGGCGCAGCGCGATGCCGTCTCCGTGCTGAATCTCGACCCGCATGGCTCCGTTTTCGAAGACATCCGCATCCGCTCCCTCCGTGATGCGTGGCGGCTCATCGGGCACGGCCGGCAGCGGCTTGATTTCCGGATTCAGATCCACGGTGGGCAACACCGGGAAGTCTTCGTGACTGAACGAGACGTCGTCTTGCGCTTCGTCCGTCAGCAGGACGAGGCGAATCATGTATTCGCCGGCAAAGTGATCCTTGTTCAGCGGGCGCGCCTGCCAGGTGGCGCCGCCGTCGGTTGACCGGGCGCTGCACCCCTGGTCCTCGTACATGTCGATCCCCACGACGAGCCCGACGTCGTTCTCCGCGGCTTCGGGAAGGAGATAGACTTCGATCTCGTTGGGCCCGTGAACCAGTTGGTCCGCCGGGACCTCGAAATCGAACCAGTTGATGGCCAGGCGGGTGTGGAACCACCCCCAACCGGAGCTGACCAGGTTTTGGGTCGAGAAGGTGTTCTCGTTTCCATTGACCGCGATTCCGAAGGAGACGTCGGGTCCGTCTTCCTTGACGCCTTGGGTGTGCATGAAAAGGCTGACCTTCGTCGTCCGAAAAGCGGCGAAGTCTTCTTTCGACATCTCCGACAAATCGAGCAGCTTCCGCACCCGTTGCGTATCCGCCAGCAGGGTGTCGTGACTGTAGTCTGTGTAGTTGTAGAACGAATAGTCCGCCGCGGCGACAAAGACGCCCGGCGCCGGGGTGGCGATTTCGGCGGGGCGGGGCTCGGCGCGGGTGGCGGCTGCGAAAACCAAGATCATCGTCAATGGGAAAACTAATCGTTTAGTCGTGTTTGCAGGGGAGATCATTTCACCGGTCCTTTTCTTTTGGGCTGTTCCAATGAACGCACATCTTAGCAGGCTTTGCAAGGGTACGTAAGTGAGGACCCTGTGGGTTCATGGAGTTGACCATGCTTGAAGATGATGGTTTCTGTAGGTTCCCCCAGACACATTGAATCGGGAGGGGATATGGCTGAGAACAAGGGCGGTAAAAGCCTGATTCCGCCAAATGGAGGATTTCGAAATACGAAGACGTTCCAGCTCTCTGAGGTCATTTTCGATGTCACCGTTCGTTTCGGCAGCAAATTCGTGGACCGCGACAGCCGGACTTTTGACCCGATGGTACAAGCCGCCCGAAGCGGCCGGCGCGGCAGCGCTTCAAAGCGCTGCGGTGTTCCAGCCTGGAAGAATTCCAGGCCTGGGTCGCCGACGAGATGAAGAACACGGACTGACACGGACAAAAGATGCCGCGCCGCCCGGCAGGGTCCGTGTGCGTCCGTGTGTTACGGGATGCAGACTTTGTCCGCGCTCAGGTCGGTTATGAAACCATGGGCGGGTGCGTGGGTTATCATTAGATCGGGCTTGCTTGTCTGGGCTGCTTGTTGGGGTGTGACGCCGCAGGCCCAGAACACCGGCATGACATCGTTGGGAATTCTGGTGACTGGGGCGCCGACAATGGGATGAGTAAGGTCTGCGCCGATTACCGCCGGATCTCCGATATGAATTGGCGCTCCGTGGTTGAACGGATAGCGCGAAGTGAGTTGGGTTGCGATAACGGCCTGGGCAGGCGTCATCCAGCGCATGGTAACGACCATAGGGCCTGAAAATCTGCCGGCTGGTTCGGTTGCGATCGCGGTGTTCAGGACCCACACGTCTTTTGACTTCGGCACCCCGGCACGTTCGAGCGGCTCATCAAACGTCAGGCTGGAACCAATGAGAAACCCGACGCTCTTGTCCGTCCACAAGTTGGTAATTTCGGTCACGGTTTCCGATAACTCGCCCTTCCGATACACGTTGTACTTTGGGAGATCCGTTCGCAGGTCCGCTCCGGGCGCGGATTTCCTCGGCTCCGGATTCCCCTTGTCCGTCACTTCAACCAGGGGACAGGGGCGGGGATTCCGCTGACAAAACACTAGAAAATCGTACGCGGCCGCCATCGGCAGCACGACCAAATTGCACTGAACGAAACCCGGGGCCTTGTAGACCGTGGGTCCCGTCCATTCGCCGCAACGCATCGCTTCACGAGCTTCTCGAGCCGTTTTGATGATCACCCCCTATCTAGCGCCTGGGCGATACACCGATGCATCCAGCAGCCTACCGTCCTTCAAGACTCTGAACATCACGGCGGAGAAGTCATCGTGAGGAATCGGGATCCGATTGACCCCGCCGTTCAACACGACCTGGGAGAGAACATCTCCATTTCCCGTTACCAGGTTTCCATGCAGCCCCGCTGCACTGTCCGGCAGTCGAACCACAACTTCGTCACTCTTCCATTGCACATGCGCCATCGAAGGCAGCCTCGCCACGATCGCCGCTTTTCGCGCTGGCAATTCAATGGGCATCACGAGCTGGTCGCCTTCACGATGCACAGGGATTTCTTCCGCCCGCAGCAAGTCGACAAAGTGCTCTCCCGGCTTCGCCGGCAGGCTCAACAAGTCTCCCTCCACCGGCGTATTGCGGGCATTGTAAATTGTATAGACCGTTTTTTCACCGGCCGGAAAGGCGTTGGCATAGACCTGCGGCATCAGGGTCGGGATCATCGGTTCAGGATAGAGTGCGCCGAACGCATCGGCGTTCTCCTGCATGACCGAAAGCTCCTTCGCCGTAAAACACCACTCCCGATTGAAGGCGCCGGTGGCGTTGAACATCCGCCATTCGGGAACCTTGGAAAAAACCTGGTAGTCGAAGATCTTGAAGCGGGGAAAATAGAACCGCGCCACGTTGATGCCGACGAATCCTTCAATCTTCCCGAACGAGGGAAGGATTCCGCGCCACTCTGAAAGGTCATAGGAGAGCGTTCCGTCAAAGTACTGCCAGAACAGATCGATGCCCGGGTTCTCGGTCATGAGCACGGTGTCCGGATCCACCTGGTCGACGGCCATGCGCACCTGCCGAGCCGCCTCCAACTGTGCCTGCTGATCCGCCTGGTGGCCCGGGTGGCCGAACGTGTGGGGATGAAGGTCGTTGTAACAGATGGGGTTGCAGGCCCCCATGACATCGATTCGGATTCCGTCGGCCCCCGTTTCCACGACCAGCCGCCGGCAGGTCTCGGCGATGTAATCCCGCCAACCGGGGTTGTTCATGTCCATGCCCCACATGGCTCCCATGGGCCACTGGTACCTTGGTTCCGCCCAAGTCTCGCGCTTCTCCATGAGGCCCCATTCGGGACCATGCTTCGCGCCGACGAGACTGGAGAGCGCGGCCTCGCCCACGTTGATGTAGAGCGTGACGAGATATCCCTTCCGTTTCATTTCGTCCAGGTAGCCACGGAAGGCGGGAAGACCTCCCCAGCGTTCGTTGTACCCCTGCAGTCCGTAGTCGCCCTGGTTGCCCCAGAAGTAGCGCGTTCCCTCCAGGGATGGATTGCCCTTGTCATGGAAGGAATATTCCTCTCCCCGAATCACTGCGCTTCGCTCCAGGGTGACTACGTTGGTGTGCCCCGCTTGTTCGATCGCCGTTTTACGATGTTTCTCCAGGTATTCATCGGTAATGACGTCCCATTCCCAGTAGGAGGTGTGCTCGATCATGTCGAGCGGCGCGGCCAGGTATTCGTCCGCGTGTTCGCCTTCTTCGAAAACGGGGATGTGTCCCCACTGCCCGATGTCGGTATTGTAGCCGTTCGCGTTGTGGAAGTGATGGGCGGCGCTGGTGCCCTCGAGGTTGAACCGGTCGATGAGCTTGCCCGGGTGCGGCCGTCGATGGGCGAATGACTCAAACCAGGAACGATACGCCTCCATCGCCTGCCGCCAGTCCCCGTTGTAAACCCCGAGCACCGCGGTGGGGAGAATCCAACGTTCATCGGGTTCCAGGGTTCGCTTCTGGTAGCTGAAGGCCATGGAGGCGCCGGTCCGCGGCTCATAAGGATTGTGAAAGACAAGGTCGCGCTCCAGCCGGGAGTGCATCATGGCTTCATCCGTCGTGCGGAACGAGAACTCCGGCGAGCCCCCGGCCTCGTTCAACTTATCGAAATGCAATATCTTGTATTCGCCGCTCGGGTCAGCGGCATTCAGATAGAGTCCGCCGCCCTTGTCGGGACGATAGGACGCCATGAGCTGAAAATAAATCATCTCACCGCCATACGCGTTGGCGAATCCGGCCGGCGACTTGGAGAGGATCCCGGTAAGCATCGGATAAAAGAAATGGTCCTCTGCCGGGTCCTCATCCCAGGCAATGCCGGTCAGCAGCGGAAACGCCACATTGACATCCTGCGGTTCGGCGTCCGAATTCTTCAATGCCAGCCCGATTCGTATCTGCGGCCCCTCCCCTGCCCTCACGTCCAGCGTCGCGCGTATCCCGTGGTCGCATTCCAACTCGTACCGGAGGCCCGCCGATCCCCGAGGCAATATCGGCTCCGATCTGGAGATGACCCGAAACGCCCGGCTGTCCACCCGCTCCTCCCCGATATCCACGGAAAACATCGGGCTGCCGCGCTCAGGTTCGACCGGGGACACGGCCATGGGGCGATGGTGAAGTTCGCGAAGTTCAAGCCCCTCATCGATTCCGATTTTCAACCGGAACCAGCCGTTTTCCAATGTGTCGACACCCGGCTGCGATACGACCGCGGCCGCAACCACCGACGGCGGGTCGAGTTCGCGTACCGGCGGGTTCAGTTCGACGGTTCGGGGATCATCCGCCTCCGCGCGAGCGTGTAATGCGGAAAGCCAAGTGAACAGCATGACCAAGTATAGGGTTCCAGTTCTCACGTTGAACATTGCCTCCTTGATTCTATTCGGTAGAGTGAAAATATTGTCCGTTGCGCATCAGAAAACGTTGCGCAATGGGTGTATTTTGTAAGATAATTCTGCATGGCAAAGCAAGTAGAAATCGCGTTTATCGGTTGCGGCGGAATCGTGGCGACTCACCTCGACCACGGCCTGGGCTCGTTTCCTGACGTGCGCTTCGTGGGCTGGTGCGACATCAATCCGGAAAACGCGGAGGCGCGCCGTGCCGAGGTGGACGGCCAGGGAGATGTATTTGACGATCCCGAAAAAATGCTGTCCGGAACGAGACCGGACGCGGTCTACATCATGCTCCCGCCTTTCGCCCACGGCCCCGTTGAAGACCTGGTGCTGGATCACGACCTTCCGTTTTTCGTGGAGAAGCCGGTTGCGATCGACATGGAGACGGCGTCTCGAGTCCACGAGGCGGTTCAGCGCAAAGGCCTGATCACGAGTGTCGGGTACATGAACCGGTATCGTGACTCGGTTCTGCGGGTTCGCGATCTCATCGCGCAGTCCCAGCCGGTCCTGATGCATGGTGGATGGCTGGGCGGAGGGCCGCAGAACTACGAAGGGACCTGGAACTGGTGGGTTCGGAAGGACAAGTCGGGAGGCCAGTTCCTGGAGCAGACCGTTCATACCATCGACCTGGCGCGGTTTCTGTTCGGCGATGTGGTGTCCGTGCACGCGGTGGCGGTTCGAGACCGCAAGGACCGCCCGGAGTTCTTCACCATCGAGGACGCGTCCATGGTGCAGCTTGGGTTTGAGAATGGCGCCGCCGGCAATCTCTACAGTTCCTGCTGCACGCCGGCCGGGGGCGGAATCAGTCTCGACGTCTGGACGACGGCAATGCATGCGCGGTTCGATGCCTGGGAGCACTCGGTCCGGATTACCCAAGACGACGATGAAATCACCGAAATCGCGGGAGAAGAAAACATTTTTGCGAAAGAGGATCGCGCGTTCATCGATGCCGTGAAAAGCGGAAGCGGAGACGGGCTGCTGGCGACCTATGAGGACGGGTTCAAGTCGCTACAGATTGCGTGCGCGGCCGACAAGTCAATGGAAACAGGAGAGGTGATTTCGAATTTTTGATTTCGGATTTCGGATTTCCTGTTTACCCTACTCCTCATGAGCGCCAAACATGAGATCCCGGACGGCATTATCGGCAGAATGGGCGGCAAGGAGCTTGTATTCGGGGAGCACCTGGTCACGCTTCCGGATGCGAATTCGATTCTGGACAATCCCGACGCCATGCGTAGGCGACTTGCGGATGAAGCGTTCCTCTTCTTTCGGGGCCTGCACGATCCGAAGCTTGTGGCGCGCGCGCGCCGGGAAGTGCTGCAGGAGATCGACCGGCAGGGCGGGATTGCGCCGGACACATCGCTGGATGACGCGGTGATTGCCGACAACAACGGCCACCTTCCCGACGGTACGCGAATCGGGGTTGACGAAGACCAGGTCCGCGGGGGGATGGCGTCCCTGCTTGAACTGGTCAGTGGCGAGGGAATGCTGGGATTCTTTGACGATCTCCTGGACGGACCAGTCCGGACGTACACCCACAAGTGGATTCGCATCTACCAGCCGGGCACGGCGACGGATGTTCACTACGACGCCCCGTACATGGGTCGCGACGCGCCGGACCTGGTCATCACCGCGTGGACGCCCCTGGGCCATATTTCGGTCGACATGGGACCGATCGTGCTCGTTCCCGGGTCGAACCGGTTGGAACGTCTCAAGGCGGACTACGGCAAAGAAGATGCCATCCGAGAGAGATCTACGGGGTATCTTACCAACGATCCTCTCGATGTCATCGACAACTACGATCTCAAGTTCGCCACCGCGGTGTTCGAGCCCGGCGACATGTTGCTCTTCACGAAATACATTCTGCACGGGTCCCTGGAAAATACAACCGACCGGTACCGGCTCAGTACAGATACGCGCTATCAGCGTGCAGACGAGAAGCACGACGAGCACTACACGTTCGAACAGCGCACGGCGTGAACGGAGCGAGAATGAATAGGGTCACGGTTGGCATCTCCTATGAGTTTGCTTCCTTATGAGCTTTGCCCGGGTTTGGTGCTGGTGGCTCCGTGGGCCACGGGCAGGATGCCCATGCCACGTATTTGGGCGCCTTCGGCGCCGTATTGTTCTTCATCTAATATCCTATCGACCGCAAATACTCCCGGCTTTTCCGCATGAACTCCGCGGGCCGGATGCCTTTCGCCATGAGTGGCTTCTGTGGGTCCAGTTCCACGGAAACCCAGTCGTCATAGCCGATTTCTTCAAGCCCTTTTAAAACCGCTCCGGCATCGAAACCGACGTTTCCCTGGCCGATCGGGGCGAAGTGGCTTTCAGTCCAGTCCGGTTTCCCGGGATCCCAGGAAGGCGCCTGGTGGAAGTCCTTCAAATGCACGTGATTGATTCGCTCTCCGTGGTCGCGAATCACCCGCATGGGATCTCCACCCGCCGCGAGTAGATGTCCGGTGTCCAGCATGATTCCCATCCCTGGAATGGTTCGTACCATCGTATCCACGTGACCGTTGGTTACCACCAGTTGGCCCATGTGAATGTGGTGCGTGAGTTGGATCCTGAATCGCGCGGCCTCGGCAATGATCGGGGCAAAAAACTCACCGATCAGCGGGAAGCGGTCGTCGTGCGCCAGGTCTTCGCCGCCATAGTCCTGGATGAATCCTTCCCAGATTTCGCAGACCCGGTTGCCGAGAGCGGCATTGTACCGGATACACTGGCTTGGTGTACGCGCTTTCGCGTTTACAACCTGGAGTCCCCAGGCACGAGCGGCCGCAGCGGTTTCCACCAGGTCTTCGGCGTTCCGAATATCCAGTCCCTCCACCCCCTCGTACCCCGCCTCCGCGATCTGCCGGAATATCGGCTCAACGACGTTGTTCGAGAGGTCTTCCCACGTGTAGATGTGGCAGGCGATGCGAAAGTTGGGCATGGGTGGTAGTCTCCGGTTTGTGGGTAATTGGTATTTGGGTATTTGGGATATGAACCTTCGACTTTCGATATTGAGCATTCGATATTCGGCAATTCCGACGCCGTGCAGGTTCCTCGAGGTGGCAGAACCCGGGAAATGTCCAATGTCGAATGCTCAATGTCGAATTTCCAAGTTCGGGGAAAGTACCGATGAAACAATAACCACACAACCCAACAATGTGATAACTTTAAATCAGGACTCGACCGTATTTGAGATGAACCTGACAACAATTGTCAACATCATGCTCTAAACGATGGGTTGCTTCGGCAAAATGTTCTTCAAGTGAACCCGTATGAAAACGCCGATCCGTTGCAACAAACGGTAATTCGCGGTTAAAAACACTCCGTAACACACTATACAGAGTTTACCACGTCGACACGTCAACGCTTGCGCCGGACTCGGCGGAGGGGTTGGCCGCCTGGAGAATCTTGATCGACTCGCGTACGCCGGCTGGGTCCACGGGGACCGGCCCGTCACCGAGGATGTGGTCCGCAACTTGAGTGTAGAAACGTGCCATGCGGTCGACACCGGAAATGGTTTGAACGGCCTCGATCTCTGTCGTCCCGTTCTGCGAATGAATCCGGCAATCCGCCTCTCCGAAGTTCTCGTGCGCGACGGCAACGACGGTGGCTAGTTCGCCCATGATGACAAATCTCGGCTTGCGATAGTGCATAATGCCGCTGATGTCCATTTCGGCGGTGACGCCATTCTCGAAACGGATCTGCAGGTTTGCGTAGGTTTCCGTATCCATGACATCGGTCCAGATCCGCTTCTGCAGGTCGGCACTCACGGACTGGACGGAAGACCCCGTCATCTGCACGAGTTGGTCGGCCAGGTGCCCCCCTGCGTCGTAGAGGTACCCGCCACCGAACCGGGTTTGGGTTCGCCACCCTTCCTGCGGACCGTGGTAGTTGCAGGCCGATTCGATGCGATACACCTCTCCCAGAACACCTGACTCGATGACCGACAATGCCGTGAGGTAATCACTGTCCTCCCGTCGATTCTGGTGAACGGTGAGCATTCGGTCCGCGCGCGTGGCTGCCGCGATCATCTCGTCGGCCTCTTCGACGTCCAGGCACATGGCCTTTTCCACCACCACGTGCTTCCCGGCCGACAATGCCTGCACGGTGTGCGTGACGTGAATGTGGTGCGGGGTGACCAGGACGATCAGTTCCACGGAGTCATCCGAGAAAACCTCCTCCACCGTGGCGCAGGTGCGAACCGCCGTATTCCGTTCGGCCTGGTCCCGGCGGCCGGCATCGGTGTCGCACACCAAGTGAAGCCGCAGCCCGGGCGCTCGAGTGACCGCGGTACAGTGATGCTGTCCCATGCCGCCGTAACCCACCACTGCGACGTTTCGTTGCTCGTCCTCTCTCATCCGGAACCAGCCTCCATGACAATCTCGAGTGTTTTCCTGCTGCGGTCGGAAAACGTTACCGTCACGTCCGCCCAGTCTCGGTGGGTCGAGGCTTCCACATCCGTATCGTCAAGCCGGATGGAGTGAACCGAGGTTCCGCCCAGACCCCTCAACCGGAAACACATCGTGCCGTTTCCGTGCAGTGTCGCGATATACGTTCCGTTCCGGTTGTCGATCTCTTCCACGAAAAGACTCTCGTCATCAGACCAGATCACGAGCTCATCCAGCCATAAAACTTCACTCAAGGTTCCCTCGCGCACGACCAGGGGAACCCGTTCCCCGTTCAGGGAAAGGTCGCAATCGCGTTCGTTTCCGGCCTCGGTCCAGTCCGTATTCAGAAGATGAATGCGATGAAGTTCCGTGTCGTCCTCTACACGAGCAGTGTAATAGACGTCTCCGCTCCGATCCTCCAGACTGACCGTCGAATTCACTCCACGAGCGAGGCCGCGCACGAGTTCCGTCATGAAATCATGGAGCCAGGAGTTGCCGGGGAAGTCTGTGGTCAGGAGCAGGTACGCCTCCCCCCGCCCGATCCTGTGCCGCACGAGGATCGGCTCGCCCGTCTCCCGATCCTCGGCAATGATTTCCGCCCCGTGAAGATCAACCTCGGCCAGGTGAACAGGATCGTGATGCGGGCCGACGGGCGGCAGCATGTTTCCGCGGACGCGCGGAAACTCGATGCCCTGTAACGGCGACTGCTCCACGCCGTTTGAAGCCCTGATAAACTCCAACATCTTTCCGCGGCCGCGGACACGAACACCGAAGAGGTCCTCCACGTTTCCGGACTGAAAGAGATTGAGAGGCTCCACGCCCTGGCGCAAAAACGTCCGGTCTTCATGGGTAGTGAGGTGCGGCACACTCATGAACAGCGTTCCGCCGCCTTCCACGTAGCTTTTCAGGTTTGCGTACAACGCGGCGTCCATCGTGTTCCAGCCAAGGAGAAGAAGCAGACGGAAGTCCTGCAGTACGTCCACCGGCGCGTCGGCCGGGATCAATTCCAATTCGCCGTGGGGCGTCCCGGAATAGAGCCACCGAACCGTTTCCGGATCCTGAACCAGGGACTGCAACCACACGCCAGGAAAGAATACATCGAGATACCGCATACCGTATTCCGGCGTACCGGGTTGCCACTCCGGCGACTCGCCGCCGAAGTTTCTCCAAACGCGGGTGGTGCAGGGCTCGTTGCGGCTGTTGGCAATCCCGTCGACCGAATCGCAGGCGTAGCGGCCAATGAGCATCGCCTGCTTCACGTCGAGACGTCCGCGCCGCGGGTGTGTCTTTGTGTAGCGGAAGAACTTCCGCATGATTCGTCGACGCGTTCGCGGAAACCGGTCTCCGTGCGTGTACAAATGTTCGTGCCAGGTGCGGTACAGCGTCTCTTCATCGTTGGCTGTAGAGGCGCCGCAAATGTAGGCGAGGTAAAGAGACAGCCACCACATGCGAAGGTGGTGGTCCCCTTCCGGGTTCAGGTGGGCGCCTTCCGCCATGTAGGCGCCCCAGTGCGGCTTCCGATGGGCGCGGGCCGCGCCCCGCGCGTCGGCAAAGAGCAGCACGTTATGCGTCTTGTTCATCTGCGAGATGCACGCGTCCATACCCCCGCGATACGCGGCGTCGTGACCGACGGCGGAGATCATGACCCACGATTCCATCTCTTCATCCACGGCCTGGACCTTCTCCACGAGCCGGCGCATATACGCCACGTAATCATCGTGCGCTGTCCGCATGGTGCGCTGTTCTTCCGGCAGGCCCACCGGCATCATATCGGGGTTGAGGACATACCCCCAGAGCGGCCCGTCGTGCTCGGTCCACTGCCAGCTTACAAAGGAAGGTCCGGCCGCTCGTTTTGCCTCCAGGATCCACTCCCCCCGGATGGAGTGCGCGAATTGGCAGTACAGGCCAAGCTCCCGGCACTTCGACACCCAACCGACGAGCTGCTCTTTGCTCAACGTCTTCCGGAAGATCATGTAGTCGCCGAGTTGCGTGTCCGCGAGGTGCTGCATGATGCGCTCCCGGAGGCCAGGGTCTTCGGCGGGAAGGGCAACATCCTCGACCCCAAGCTTCATCGGGAGGCGTTCCTGTTCGGCGCTGATGACCAGGTCGACTTTTCCCACGTCACCGCACTCGTCGGTGCGGAATTCTATCGGAAACTCCGCCAACGGCTCGTCCGCCCGAAAGCGGAAGCGGTGCTCTCCCCTACCCAACGAATCTGGAATCGGATCCAGTGCCACGACCCCTTTCGGCAACCGGACGTTTACCCCGCACTGCGTATCCCGGCAGTTCACCGCCGCCACGAATTCCCGGCCGAGCAACACCCAACGCGGACACACGGTGAGTTCCAGGGGGCGTTCGTGAATCTCCTCGATAAAAGCGCGGGCCAGCAGCAGATAGTCGCGGTCGGAGTCGTTCTGCAGCTTGAGGCGAACGGGAGAACCGTTCAGCAAATCCGGCGGGATTCGAACGTTCAGCTCGTCCATGAGCGGGATCGAGATCATGGCGGCAAAATATTTCGTATCCCGGACTACCTCGGAATCATTCAAGTAGATTCGATACGGGATCTCTACCGGTTCGACCGTTCTCTCGGAAGGCCGAACGCCGTCCTTTCCGGTCGCGGGAATGCAGCGCAGCGTCGCCCGCAATGCGGTGGCGACGCCTTCCTGTTCCTGTTTTTCGGGCTGGAGGTCACAGCCAACCTCGATACTTTCTCCGGGCCCGAGCCATACGCAGTCGGTCCGGAACCACCGTTGCGTCTTGTCCGAAATCTCCGTTGCCAAAAGAAGCTTGCGGCGGCGGCCATCTTCGCAGGTCAACCGGGCGAGGTGTTCGTGATCGTCAAGGTTGGGATCGCGTCCATCGAAATGTGCGGTCACGTAGTTTGCGCGGTACCGCGAACCCACGTACCGGCTGATCACTTTCCTGTCCTGGAGTTCCTTGATTTTGAACTTCAGATCATACGAGTGGGTCCGAATCTCGAGGCCGGTAGATTCGTCCCCTTCCAGCTTGATGAGCACGCCGCCCAGGCGGCTGTAATTCTCCCTCGGGCGCCAGCGCCAGCCTGGCCCGTCGAGAGGAATGAACCGTTCCCGTTGCGGTCCGAAAACACCGCCGAACTCGATCAGGGAACACTCGAGAATCCGGCCGTCCCGGGCCATCGCATAACCGTCCCAGGAGAAGTTGGAGTGATGAAATTCATGCTGGGCATACCACCACCAGTAGCCCCACTGGATCCGAACTGCATAGGCCTCCTTCATGGGATGAGGATGCCTGAATCGGCGGCGCGTGCCTAGCCCTTCCCGACTTTGAATATGAGCTTGCTCCAGGTCGGGCAAGCGGTCCATTGTGTCGTGCATGAAATCAGACCAGAAATCTCTTCGTTTCGGACTCATCGGCTGCGGCGGAATGGGCGCAGGCCATGCACTCAACGTGAAATACATCCCGGGCATGGAAATCGTCGCCTATGCGGACGTGGCGAAGGATCGCGCGGACCATTTCCTGAAAAATCTCGGAGGAGAATACGCCACTGACGACCCGGATAAGATCATTGCAGACGAATCCATCGACGGCGTCCTGCTCGTGACAGGAGAAAAACATCACCCGAGACTGGGAATCGCCGCCGCTCGGAACGGCAAGCATGTATTCATGGAAAAACCAGTGGCCGTGACCATGGAGGAAGCGATGAAGGTCCGGGAAGTTCTGAAGAATTCCCCCGTGAAATACCAGAACGGTATGTGCAACCGATTGGCCCCCATGGTGAAGAAGGCCAAGGAGGCGCTCCCGAACCCCTGGATCACCTTCGGCCAATGCACCGACCTGGTGTCAGGCCAGGCCTGTCACAATCTGGACCTGATTTGCCACCTGTTTCACCAGGCTCCGCTGGAGACCGTTTACGCAACCGGAGGCCACAACTACGGATTCGACGAGCATTTACCGGCCGACAGTTTTACTTCGATTCTGAAATTTGCCGACGGAACCCAGGGCACCTACATCCAGCACGGCAAGGCCTACAACAATTCGCTCCGGAAATACTCCTTCCAGTTCTTCGGAAAGGACCGCTGCGTTTATCTCGCCAACCGGTTCATGCGGTGCATCGTCAGCTCCGGCCTGGGCGGGGATGACTATGAATATGCCTTTCACGGACGGGAAGGCGCCCTCAAGGATGTGGGAAAAGTGGAAGAGCACGAAATCGATCCCCAGGGTCCCCGCGGCTACATGGGCCACTACGACGAACTGGTCGAACTCCGCGACGCCATCCGGAACGACACCACGCCCACGATGACCATCGACCATGCAGTGAACGTGCTCGCAGTGGAAAAGGCGATCTTCGAATCTATTACCTCCGGTGAGATCGTGAACTATCCGAAATTCATCGAACGCTGGGGGTTTGAACAGCCGTTTTGAAGAAGGTGTTCGGTGAAAAGCTAATTGACTTTCGATAAGACGCAACACTCAAACCGAAAACCGAAAACCGAAAACCGAAAACCGAAAACCGAAAACCGAAAACCGAAAACCGAAAACCGAAAACCGAAAACCGAAATGTCTTCCTACAAATTCCAATTCACTCTTTTCACAAAAATGTGGCCTGACAAATCGCTGCCCGAGCTCGCGGCATTTGTGAAGGAACTAGGCGTCGACGGGATCGAGTTGCCAGTGCGCCCGAACTACCCCGTGACGCCGGACAACATCGCGTCGGCACTCCCGGAGGCCGTGCGGATTTTCCGGGAAGAGGGGCTCAAGATCGGCAGCGTGGCCTCGGTGCCAAACGAGGAAACGATCGCTACCTGCGGCGAGGCCGGTGTGCCGATCGTGCGGGACGGGGTGTTCATCCCCGAGGGCGCGAACTACCTGGAAACGATTACGGACGCCCAGCGTGTTTGGGATGGCCTCCTTCCGGCGTTGGAACAACACAGAGTGGTCCTGGGCATCCAGAATCACTGCGACCGATTTCTGACCCACGCGATGCACCTGCATCATGCTCTCGCGAACTACGATCCGAAGGTGGTGGGCGCGGTGTTCGATCCGGCACACCAGGCGCTGCAGGGAGCGGATCTCGACATGGCACTCGATGTAGCGTGGCCGCACATCGTGATGATCAATTTGAAGAACGCATTCTGGAAACGAATGAATGGTCCGGAAGCCGAGTGGGCGGAATGGCGCCCCTATTGGACCACGGCGCGCCATGGCCTTGCCTCCTGGCCTGCGCTTGCCAGGGAACTGAAACGGCGGGGCTACCAGGGCGACCTCTGCTTCAGCGCGGAATACATGGACGAAGAATCAACCGACCGCCTCATCCGCGAAGACATCGCCGCGGCCCGGCAACTTTTTTGATCGACCTGCGCTATCGGAGCCTTGGAGGCATCCGCACCGGAATAGAGCGGTTTCGAAACCGTCGGTAGACTTGAAAGTCTCCATCTATCGTTAAAACGCAATAGTCATCAAACAACTCCGACATTCGAACCACGCAGGCATCAGCCAACGACATCGGGAGATCCGCGTATTTTGCAATGAGCCGGGAAACTCTGTCGGTCTCGGCAGAGAGTACGAAATCGATTTGCAGACCACCATTCCGCATCATCGCCCACAAGGGGGCCGAGCCGTGTGCAATTCCGTCCAGCAGAAAGCAAGCCTCAGAAACCACGGCCTCGCAGGTAACCAGGGGGCCCGAAAGCAATTGCATCTGCTCAACCGTCCAAGCGTGGTATCTGTCATTCCCATTGATTGCGGCTACCAATGGACCGGTATCAATGATTGCGCGTTTCATGCGCCATAACCGCGCATGTACCGCTTGTTCGAGGACAAGTCGCTGGGGCCGGCTACCTGACCGATATTTTCTTTCAGTAGGTCGTAGGCCGTTGTTTGACTTGGCGTCGGCACGTCATTTTCCAAGTACGACTCAAGCGCATTACGCATGAGGACGGATTTTGAGACGCCGCATTTCTCAGCGACTGTCTGCAACTTGCGGTTCAGCAGTTCAGGGACTTTTACTGTAATCGTGGTCATCGTGAGACCTCCAGTATTTTCAATGTATTATCGTATTACTTTCTTCTCTGAAGAAGTAATACCAAGAAGCAGCGTTGTCAAGAATTGAAACGCCCGAAAACTCCGAAATCGAACAACCAAAACCATCCCTACCCCGAATGGCTTTGGGCCTCGCCATGATCCATTCATTCCCGGGTACGGCGGGGACCGCCGTACCCAGAAATGTGCCCACATCTTGAAAAGCACGAAGACGTGAATTTGGAGACGGCGGTCCCCGCCGTATTGAGAACCGATGGTTCATGAAAGGACCCTCTCGGAGCGGCAGCTTGAGTCAGCGCCATTCCCCCTACCCCTTTATTCCCCCCAGCTTGATTCCCTCCACGAAATATCGCTGCCCGAAAAGGAAAACGAGAATCGAGGGAATCATCACCATCACCGATGCCGCCATCAGCAGGTTCCAGTCGGTGCGATAGGTGTTCTGGAACGCGGCCAGGCCGATGGGCAGGGTCATCATCTCCAGGTCATTGGCCATAATCAGCGGCCACATGAAGTTGTTCCAGGATCCGATAAAGGTGAACACGCCCAGCGTCGCCATCGCCGGCTTGGCCAACGGAAGAATGATATTCCAGTAGATGCCCAGTTTGTTGCACCCGTCAATACGGGCGGCGTCTTCCAGGTCGGTAGGGACGCCGAGAAAAAATTGCCGCAGCAAAAAGGTCCCGTACGCTGTGAAAATTCCGGGTATGATCAACGCCTCGTAGGTGTTGATCCACCCCAGCCATCGCATGAGGACGAAGGTCGGGATCATGGTTACGGCGGAGGGGATCATGAGCGTGCCGAGATAGAGCACGAAAAGCTTATTCCGGCCGGGAAAGTGAAGCCTGGCGAATGCGAAGGCGGCCATTGAACTGGTAAGCAGCACACCGAATGTTTGCGCCACTGCAATGACAATACTGTTGATGTAGAACATCCCGAATGGAACGGCTTTCCAGGCCTCCACATAGTTGTGCCAGACGGCCGGGACCGGCAGCCACTTCGGCGGATACTCGAACACCGCGCCGGTTTCCTTGAGCGATGTCGAAGCCATCCAGAAGAGTGGGATCACCATGGAGATAGCCCCGAGGATCAGCACAAGGTACCAGGAGGCGGCACCCCAGGTCTTCCTGGATACTGCTGAAATCATGTCACTCGCCACTCCCCTCGATCATCACACGTACTCCACTTTCTCTTCGCCGAAGCGCCAGTTGATGAGAGTAACCACAAACACGACGATAAACAAAACCCAGGCAATCGCAGACGCGCTGCCCATTTTGAGCCATGCGTAGGCCTTGTTGTAGATGTAGTAGTCGATCGTGGTGGTGGCGCCGGCCGGCCCGCCTCCTGTCATCATGAATGCCTGAAGAAACCCGCCCTGGAATCCACCGATCACGCTCATGATAAATACGAAAAAAGTCGTGGGCGAAATGCTCGGCCAGGTTACGTAGAGAAACCGCTGCCACGCATTCGCACCGTCGATCGAAGCCGCGTCCTGCAGATCGCGTGAAACATCCTGTAGTGCCGCGAGATAGAGAATTGTGTTGAATCCACCGAGCCCCGCCCAGAGGCCCATGATGGCGATGGCCGGTTTCGCCCACGCCACGCTGTCCAGCCACTCCGGACCCTGAATCCCGATCTTCGCCAGCAGAAAATTAATGAGTCCGAAATCGGCATTGTAAAGCCACTTCCACAGTACCGCCATGGAAACCGCCGAGCAGATGGTGGGCAGGAAATAGAGCGTCCTGAAAGCGACAACCCCCGGCAGTTTCCGATTGAACAGCAGGGCCATTCCGAGGGAGAGGCCCATGGAAACCGGAATGAAGAACATGTAGAAAACGGTATTCCACATGTACTGCCAGAAGCGCGGATCGTTTGCCTCCCACCCCGCCGATCCGCGGCGGAACCCGAGCAACTCAACGAAATTATCGAACCCGCAAAACTTCGGAGGCCACGTCAGCAGGTCCCAGACCGTAAAGCTGAGAAGCAACGAAGCCAGCACCGGACCAACCGTAAAAGCGAGAAAGCCGAGGAGGTTGGGAAGGAGGAAAAGAAGGGTTGTGAAGAGATCGCGACGGATTCCGGATTTCGGATTTCGGATTTCCTGGATTTCGGTCGGCACGTGATGACCGTATCTGATGATCGCAAACGTGGCAATTATCGGAAGGTGATTTCGCAGCTACTTCAAGACCCAATCCCGAATGCCGATGCCGATGCCGATGCCCCAAATCCGAGATCGGAGATTCGAAATTCGAAATCAAGACCCTTGTTCTTTCCTGATTTTCCGATACTGCGCCTTGATCTTCTTTGCGGCGTCTTCGAGGGTTTGCCTGCCGAGCAGGACTTGTTCGAGCTCCGGTTTGCAGAAGTCCAGCCATTCTCCCTGGCCCGGGAAGGTTGGGATGGGGCTGGCTCGACGCAACTCGCCGATGATCACATCATTCTCCGCCCGGCGGCCATACCCGTCGCGGAACAGATTTGATTCGGCGACGGAAATTCGCACGGGACATTCAACTTTCACTTCGGTGATCAGTCGTTGCGCTTCGTCCGAAACGAGAAACTTCAAAAATTCCCAACACGCCTCGGGATTTTTCGTCCTGCTGTTCGCCGCCA
>Ga0310121_10002033_pt1 | contig 19737 bp, 17 predicted proteins | sample CB27_Tmax_986_MG_FD_203504 | JGI IMG/M metagenome (GOLD analysis project Ga0310121, IMG submission 203504) | Marine microbial communities from Western Arctic Ocean, Canada - CB27_Tmax_986 | ecosystem: Environmental > Aquatic > Marine > Oceanic | place: Canada: Western Arctic Ocean | collected...
TCTCGCTCTGGGCTTCATGGACATCCCTTCGCGGGAGTCCGCCATCGCGGCGACAGCCTACGAGAGCGCGGAGTAGTTCGTCGAGCGTTAGGCCGGGGCAAGAGGGTCTTCAGAACAAGCTGGTCGGAGGTCCTCATCAACGCGGCCATGGATCTAACTGTACTCCCGCCGGACTACCGATCAGGAGACGTATGGGAACAGATCATCTAGTAACGATAGTGCTCCGGTTTGTACGGTCCTTCCCTGGGGAGTCCCAGGTACTCTGCCTGACGCTCAGTGAGCTCGGTTAGTCGCACCCCCAACTTGTCCAAGTGGAGCCTTGCGACCTTTTCGTCGAGGTGCTTTGGGAGCGTATAGACTGCACACTCGTATTCGCCGCTGCTGCGATGTAGCTCAATCTGCGCCATGACCTGGTTGGTGAACGATGCGGACATCACAAAACTCGGATGACCTGTAGCACAACCGAGATTCAAGAGGCGGCCCTCAGCCAGGATCAGGACGCTGTGTCCGTCCGGAAAGATGAACTCGTCGAGCTGAGGTTTTATGTTGTTTCGCTCAATACCCTGCCCCTTCAGACCCGCAATGTCGATCTCGTTGTCGAAGTGGCCAATGTTCCCCACGATTGCCTTATCCTTCATCCGAGCCATATCCTCTACCCTGATGACATCCCGGTTCCCAGTTGCAGTGACAAACACGTCGGCGGTATCGATCACGTCCTCCAGACGGGCTACCTGGTAACCCTCCATCGCGGCCTGTAGCGCACAGATCGGATCGATCTCGGTGACAACCACCCGAGCGCCCTGCCCGCGAAGTGCCTGGGCGCACCCCTTCCCTACGTCGCCATAACCGAGAATGACACACACTTTCCCCGCCAACATCACATCAGTGGCACGCAAAATACCGTCCGTGAGCGAGTGCCGGCACCCATACAGATTGTCGAACTTGGACTTTGTAACCGAGTCATTGACATTGATCGCGGGGAACAAGAGCCTACCATCCCTCATCATTTCATAGAGGCGATGGACACCAGTTGTCGTCTCCTCGGAGACCCCTCGGATTTCGTCCGCAGCACGGGTCCAACGCGTCGGGTCTATCTCCTGAGTCTTCTCGAGAAGATCGAGAATCACTCCCCACTCCTCAGAATCGTTCTGAGGATCGAAGTCCGGAAGACTTTTCGCCTGCTCGAACTCAGCTCCGCGATGGATGAGCAACGTGGCATCTCCCCCATCATCCAGGACCAGGTTCGGTGCACCTACATCGGGCCATCTGAGTGCCTGATCCGTGCACCACCAGTACTCTTCCAGGGTTTCTCCCTTCCAAGCAAAGACAGGAACGCCCCTCGGACCCGCTGGGGTGCCAGTCGGCCCCACCACCGCCGCAGCTGCCGCGTGATCCTGCGTCGAAAAGATATTGCACGACGCCCAACGCACCTCAGCCCCCAGGTGAGTCAGGGTCTCGATGAGGACCGCCGTCTGAATGGTCATGTGGAGCGAGCCCGTGATCCTCGCCCCTTCCAGCGGGCAGGAGTCGCCGTATTCGTCACGGAGTGCCATCAGCCCAGGCATCTCTTGCTCGGCTAGCCTGATCTCCTCACGGCCTAGTTTCCAGAGACCCAGGTCCTTCACCTTATAGTTGGGCTCTCCGTCGGATGAGCGGGCGGCAAGCGGACGATTCGCTTCAGTTGTTGTCAGCATTCTTCGTTTCCCTGCGGTTCATGGTCCGACACCTTCGAGGTTGGTCGATTCGCTCAGAGCTCCAACATCCTCATCTTACCGCCTGCGGGTCTTAGACTGCGTCTCCTACTATCCGTCCGAATTGCACGAATCAGGAAGAGACGCGGGCCAGCCACCTCGGGGTCCGCCGGTAGCGGTGACACATGGACTGCACCAAATCCCACTTCCTCCAGAAGGTCCCTCAGTGCGTTAGGAGAGAAACCGAGCCAGACATGGCCCATCTCATCACGAAAGCTCACCCTGTCGTGCTCCTGCATCTCCAGAATCAGGATGCGGCCGGCCGGTCGAAGCACCCGATGGACCTCAGTCAGCGCTCGGCCGAGGTCCACAACGTAGTGGAGGACCAAGGAGAGAATCGCCAGATTTAGCTCTCCGGATTCGATAGGAAGAGCGTTCAGATCCCCCTGCCTAACCTCTACATTCTCACAATCTCGTAGCCGACGACGGGCCACATCCAGCATCGCAGGTGAGCGGTCAATGGCGACTAACCGCCTGGCAAAGGGAGCTAGCAGCCGGACCAGATGACCGCTGCCGCAGCCCAGATCTCCGATGACCTCAGTCCCGTGAAGGAGCCCCGGAAGAAGCTTCAGATCTGAGCTGTCCCCGAAAAGTTCCTGCCGAAGGTGGTCCCAGCGGCCCGCCTCAGACAAGAAGAAGGCCCGGGACCGCTCCGTCCTTGCCTCGAGAACACTCCGGGCTCGCATCCGGTCTTCACGCACCGTGGCGGTGACGGACAATTCATCGCGGATCACAGCCCAAAGCTGCTTCGCGGAAGTTTCCAGTGTCGGCGAAATCCGGTAGTGGCGGCTGGTCCCCTCAGACCGCACAGTCAGCCAGCCCTCCTGCGCGAGGATCCCCAGGTGCCTACTCACCGTGGACTGTGGTATCTGGACAATCTGACAGATCTCTCCGACCGTAAACTCGTTCGTCTCCAGCAGGAGAAGGATACGCGTGCGCGTCTCGTCGGCCAGTGAGTGGAGCCGATCGAGAACTGGGGCAACTGAGGAGGTGGTATTCGGTAATTGCATCAGAAAAGAGAGAGTTATTATCTATTAATCCGTTTATCCGGATTAATAGATACATATGGGTATTCATGGTCAAGAGACAGAAACTATCTGCCGGATCCGGAGGAGAACCCGCCCGTGACGGATTCTCCCCATCACCCCCCTACGTCCTCTGGTCCGTGGGCCGAACTAGAATCTCGTTGACGTTCACGTGGCGAGGCGTCTGCACAGCGTAGAGAACCGCCTGTGCCACGTCCCTCGCTTCTAGAGACCTCCGATCTTTCCAGAAAGATTGGAACGACTGGCGCGCTTCGTCGTCCTCGATGCGATCGATGAGTTCTGTGTCTACCACACCGGGTTCAATGTCCGTGACCCGAATACCGGTCGAAGCGGATAGCTCCATCCGAAGGCCCTGGGATATGGCACGGACCGCAAATTTCGTCGCGCTATAAACAGCCCCGCTTGGAAACGGCCGACGCCCGGCAAGTGACGAGATGTTAACGATATGCCCCGAGCCTTGGCGAAGGAGGATAGGAAGAACTGAGCCAACGGCGAAGAGTACCCCCTTCACATTCACATCAACGGTCCGTTCCCAGTCGTCGACACGGACCTTCTCGAGAGCAGACAAGGGCATGATGCCCGCGTTGTTCACGAGGAGATCGATCCGTCCCCAATGTCCGAGGCAGGCCCCTGCCACCCCTTCCACCGCCCGACGATCCGTGATGTCTGCAGGAAGTACGAGCGCGCGTTCTCCCGTAATCGACCCTTCAGGACTCTCCGCTATCCGAGCGGCGACTGCCTCCAGACGATTGACTCGGCGAGCCGTGAGTGCGACGCAATACCCTGCCGAAGCGAGCGCGACCGCTGTCGCTTCCCCGATACCGCTAGATGCGCCAGTAACGAGGGCCACCTGCCTTTGGCGGCCCTTGTGCTCAGCAGACCACCCTTCCTCAGCCAACGATCAGTGCCCGAAGTGCGCCGTGAGGGTTGCAGTAGCAAGAACATACCCCGCCATCGCCTCAGTGAGATCGGTATGGTCACTTTCGAGGGAAAGGCCCTCCAGTGCGGGCACGTCCAATGCATATAAGGTGAATTTGTAGGCGTGCGCCTTCAACTGCGGGGGGGGCATCAACCCGTACACCGGCACCTCTTTACCGAACGGGACATCGGGATCAACTAAAGTGAGAACGAAGCTCTCAGTACCCGTCGGAGCCTCGCTCCACTCGAGCGGGGGTGAGACGTTGTCTCCATCACCCGAGTAGCGGATCGGGATAACGCCGTTCTCCACAAACGCCGGAGCGGTGAGCACAACCGGAGCGTTGAAGGTCGGGGAACTCTGTGCCTCGGCACTCGGGGCTCGAACCATGATAGGGACTTCTCTCCGTTTCGTCCGCCGTTACGCCTGGCGGTCCTGTGCGTCTCCTACCAGCCAGGCCGGAAACTTACACCCCAATGGCCACCCTTTTCGGGTCTCTGGAAGGGAACGGCATAGTATACTTCCAGGACCATGGCCCCAAAAAGGGCCGCGCGCGCGCTCACTCCTGCACTGACAATGGGAGTGCGGGCCTCGGAGTTCGGATCCCAGATAAACGAAGGATCGTCACCCTGATTCCAGGCCACACCGGTATCGACGAACCCCACCAGGTCCGTGGGGAGGTACGGGAACGAGATCAATCCGAACCGCTCGCTCCCGAGCAGGGGTACTCGGACCTCGAGGTTGACGACTCCAATCCGCTGGCCGAGAAGTCGATCAATCGCAGGGCAGGTGGTCACAAGTTGAGGACACTCTTTGATGTCGATCGAGTTAGCAGAGTATCCCCTCACGAAATAAGTATCGCCGAGGAACAGGTCGCCGATGATCCCGAAATCCTGGCCCGTCGAGGGAATTCCGTAGCGGCCGTGGTGGTAACCGCGGACCGCGAAACTGAGCATTTGCAGCGGAGAGTAGTAGCGACGGACGTCCGTGAGAACCGAGGTGAAGGTTTCGGTTCCAATGGTCCGGCCTACTTCGAGGCGGGTTCTCCAACCGCGGATCGGTCCCGTGAAGCCCGAAAAGCTGTTGTCCTCGACAAAGGCAACCTTCACCTCGCCCAGGTTGAGCGGATCGGGGGTTTCACCGGCCGTCTGTCCGAAGTCGATCCACTGCCCAAATTGATCATAATCGTACCTCTCTACTTCCATATCGAAACCGTAGCGGTTGAAGGCAGTCTGGAGCTCTACGCGACGAATCGAAGAGAGAGGATAGCTGATCTGAGCCATCGCCTGGCTCATGAAAATTCGCTGGTCGAGGAATTCTATCGACTGCCCACCGCTGACCTGTGGCTCGGCTCCGCGGAGGGAAATGTACCTGAAGGGCACATGCGTCAAGCCCGTGCCCCAATTCCACCGCCTTCCGATATCCTGATAGAATACCTGCCCTCCGATGTCCTTCAACTCCCCCTGTGCCTGTGCCGAAGTATAAAGATTCCTATCCCCCAGAATGTCCGAGAATAGGGCGGATACACCACCGCCAGCGAAAGTCCCGTACCTATCTGTTCCCACCCCAATTGAGGGTTGGCCTAGCGCGACCAAACTCAGGCCTTGATCGACAGGCTCTGCGTTAGCGGCCGAGTAGGTACCCGTTGACACGAGCCCGACCTGCGAGTTGTTCAGTAACGGAGCCACCCGGTCGGCCCCTGCCCCAGGCGTGGGAGCAAGTAGTGCGCCCGACTCCGCGACACGCTCATCGGAGGTCAGAGGTGACCCCTCGGACTCGACAGCAGTCAACGCGTAGACATGGTACTCGGCGTTGTCAAACACGGAGAATGCCACGGTCCCCGTCTGACGAGCTACACTAAGCGCGGGCGTGGCCTCAGTCACACCGCTCACCCCTGTAACGATCCGGGTGACCTGCCAGACTTGGCCGTCCTCCAGCCCGAGGCGGTAGATGTCCCGGAAGCCCTCCTGGTCAGCGAGGAAGTAGAGGCCTTCCCCGTCAGGGGTGAATTGGGGGTTCCAGTGGGCAGTCTCACCTAGCGGTGCCACCCTCTCGATATTTCCGGTCGACAGGTCCATGAGCCCGATGGTCATCGGGCTGAAGGTCAGCTGATCAAAGTCCGTTCCCGGGCCCTGGTCCGTGACAAATGCGACCCGCTGTCCATCGGGCGAGAAGGTGGGCTGAAGCTGGGAGAACCGATCGTCGGTGAGTTTGGTGGGATCTCCGCCCTCGAGATCCATCAGAAAGAGGTCAGTGACACCCCCGCTCTGACCCGAGAAGACGAGCTGAGTGCCGTCCGGTGAAAAGCTGGGATTTCGAATCTCTCCGATCGTGACCGGAACTTCGATAACTCGATCCCGAGAACCGTCCTCAGGGTCGTAGAGCTGGATCTGGTTACGACCTTCCGAATAAACGACCACGGCAATAGCCGACCCGTCCGGCGACCACGCCCCGGAAGAGTCAAGGAATCGAAGAGCGTCGAAATGGGCGTCCCGGGTCGAACTCGTAATAGAGCGGAGAACTTCCCCTGTCCGCGCGTCGGCCAGGTAGAGTTCAATTGTGAACAGGTCCTGCTCAGAGAGGTAGGCTAGGTAGCGACCATCAGGACTCAGCGAAGGTGCAAGATTCTGCGCTCCAGCGCCGGTTGCGGGTGAAAGCAGAAGAGTCCCGGCCTCTTCTGGAGGGGTCCGCCCTACCATGAGCGGAGAGTAACGAGCCTCTATCTCCTGCCTCCACTCCGCGGCGAGGGTGTCCGGAGACATCCTGAGTACCGCGGCCACAGCGGGCAGCCATCCTGACCTTGCTGCACTGCGCATCATCATCGTCACGGACGGGTCCCCGTATCTGCTGGCGACATAGGCCCAAAAAGCGTGCCCGAAGCGATAGGGGAAGTACCGCCGAGGATCTTGGCTCATGTCCTCAAGGGTGGGAAACTCTCCGTGTAGGAGTGCATCCCGAAGCCACATTGCGGTCAACGGACTTTCCTGCCCGACCGATATGTACTCAGCCATTCCCTCGATGAACCAAAGGGGAACCTGCATGAGGCTCTGAAGGCCTGCTCCCTGATTTCCGCTCGCCATGTCGAACTGAAACGAGTGGACGATCTCGTGCCCAAGGACGTGATCCGTATCTGCGTAGGAACTTCCGAGGGGCAAGATGATCCGATCCTGCATGCCTTCCGTCACTCCACCTGTACCCTCTCCGACACTGCCTGTGAGTATGTTCGTCTGCTCGAAGTCGGGGTGATCAGCATAAAGGATCAGAGGTCGGGGCTCACGGATATCATGCTGGAAGATCCGAGCAATTCTCTCGTACCAGCGTTCCGCCATGCGAGCAGCGTCCTCGACCGGCACCGTCGCCTCTGGATAAAAGTGAATATTGTAGTGCGGTGTGGGGAGAACGTGGAAGTCAAGGGTCTCGTATTGGACCTTGTTCCTGCCGAAGTATTGAGCAGTCGCGGGCACGGGAAGGACGAGGGCAACAGCTATATACAGGACGGCGAGACGAATAAAAGAGTGAGTCACAAGGTCTCCAAGACAGTAGAGCGACACATTTCATTATGAGGAACGGAACCCGCGTCCGGGTGACCCCGGGGCTTTCTCTGATAATTGAACACCATGGAAAGTTAAATGGTTCGAGTCAGCCTCAGGAATGGCTGGTCTCAAGGCCCCGCCAGTTTGCTTTGGTGGGCAGTAAGCCCGAGGATTCATGAGAAGAAGTTCCGACCGGTAGAGTTAGCCGCTCCAGGCCCACCCGTGGACGATGAACCTAGTGGCAGGACTAGTGAGATGACTGACATTCTGACTCGTGTGAAGGTGTACATCGTCGGAGCGGGGCCGGGAGACCCGGAGCTAATTACCGTAAGGGGAGCCCACCTCCTCGAACGCGCTGATGTCATACTGTACGACCGACTGGTTCATCCAAAGCTTCTGGAGCTTTCCCGACCGGATGCGATCCGGATCTTCGTTGGGAAACGATGCGGCAGAGCATCGATCACTCAAGAAGAGATCAACCGAACCATGATCCGGCACTCACGGTCTGGGAGTCGGGTCGTGCGTCTCAAGGGGGGAGATCCATTCGTGTTCGGGAGAGGTGGAGAGGAATGCTTCGCGCTCGCTCGAGCGGGAATCGGGTTCGAGGTGGTTCCCGGAGTCTCCAGTGCCATTTCCGTCCCTGCGTATGCAGGGATCCCGGTCACACACCGGAACGTCGCCGCAGCATTCACTGTAATCAGCGGTCATCTTGATGGGAACAGTGATCCCTACGATTGGCAGGCCCTGGCCGCTTCTCCCACACTCGTCATTCTGATGGGTCTGAGGAATCTTCCCGAGATTACCTTCCGACTGATTGCGGCGGGCAAGCCGACAGATACTCCCGTAGCAGTCATTCGATCGGGAACGATAGAGGATCAGCAAACGACGAGGGGGACTCTGGGGGTAATTGCAGAACGGACCCGCAACATGGATCCACCCGCGGTTATCGTCATTGGACCAGTCGCGGCATACCACGACCAGTTGGCCTGGTTCAACTCTGTTCATGCCGCAGCGGAATCTGCCGAAGCGGCGACATGAGTCATCCGGCCGGGTCTCGACCGATAGCCACGGCAGAACTGTCCGACAATGATCCCTCGAGGCTTTCGATCACCGGGCTATACGTTTCCCCCGGCCACAACTTCTTCGGACATCACGGAAAACCTCCCGGAAAACATCCCCTCCTGGGGGTAGACGAGATCTTGTGCCGGGCCGGTCGTGGAATCGAGGGAGACCGCTTCTTCGATCACGGGAGGGACTACCGGGGTCAGATCACCTTTTTCTCACTGGAGGTCTACGATGACCTCTGCCGCTCCCTGGAGGTCTGGGACAAACATCCAGGCGTGCTTCGGAGGAACGCAATCACAACCGGTGATGACCTGAACCGATATATTGGACATGACCTCGAAATCCAAGGTGTCCGCTTTCGAGGCGTCGCGGAGTGCTCCCCCTGTCACTGGATGGACGGTGCGTTCGGACCGGGATGTGCGGCACACCTGAAAGGCAGAGGCGGACTTCGAGCCCGCATCCTAACAGACGGTGTGCTCAGGGTCCCCCGCACCTGAATCATGGAACCAACGGGGGTGGGGCATCGCAAGCGGTGGCAACCACTCGAAATAAAAGGGGTCGTCCTCGCAGGTGGGAAGTCGTCCCGCATGCGTCGGGAAAAGGCCTTCCTGCCCTCTGAAGGAACTGGATTCAAGACCCTCCTCTCCCGCCAGGTAGAGTTACTTAAGGAGGTCGGGTTGAGTGAGGTCCTCGTATCACTCCGCAGAGACATGATCAGCCCGGATCCGGGCCTCAAGGTCATCTACGACGCAACTGAAGGCCTGGGGCCCCTGAGCGGGATCGTAGCGGCTATGCGCCTGGCGCCGGAGCATCACCTCCTGGTCCTCGCAGTGGACCTGGGTTGCATAGATGCACATTTTCTTCGATCAGTGATTGCACGTTCGTCCGATTCCAGAGGGGCCGCACCAAGGGTATTGGGCCGTTGGGAACCGCTCTGCGCGGTCTACCCGCCCCATGCTCTGTCGAGTGCAAGGGCGATCCTGGCGAGCCGGATACGCTCCCCCTCTGCACTTATCGCACGGTTGGCAACAGAGGGGGTTATGAAGGAATACCTCGTCCCGACAGGAGAGCGCGATCGTCTGAGGAGCTGGAACCTTCCGGAGGATCTCCCGGCTAACGTACGCTACCGATCGGAGCAGGTTCCGTAGCGAGGCGACATGTGCCAGAACGACGGGAGAGATGGCATCAGTTAAGCTCTATCCTAAGAGTTAAGTTCTATTACTACTAATCCATAGGGGTGTGTATGACTGTGCCGAAGTCCGTGATTGGGGTCATCGGGGGTAGCGGGATCTACGATATCGAGGGGCTGTCGAACACCCGGTGGGAGGAGGTCTCGTCGCCTTTTGGCGAGCCTTCGGACGAACTGTTTTTCGGTGACTTCGAGGGCCAGCTCATGGTGTTCCTACCCCGGCACGGCCGCGGTCACAAGCTACCCCCCGCCGGGATCAACTACCGCGCCAACATCGACGCGCTTAAGCGCTCCGGTGTCACCGATATTTTGTCCTTGTCCGCCGTGGGTTCGTTCAGGGAAGAACTTTCTCCGGGCACTTTCGTGCTCGTGGACCAGTTCATCGACCGCACAATCGGACGTGATAACACTTTTTTCGGTTCTGGTCTTGTGGCCCATGTGTCCATGGCGCACCCTGTGTGTACACGTCTTGGCAGGGCTCTGGAAGCGGCGGCCAAATCTGTGGACGTGAGGGTGGTCCGGGGCGGCACGTACCTGGCCATGGAAGGTCCACAATTCTCAAGCTTAGCCGAATCCGAAATGTATCGGACGTGGGGCTGCGATGTGATCGGCATGACGAACATGCCCGAGGCCAAGCTCGCCCGGGAAGCGGAGATCTGCTACGCCACCGTCGCCATGGTCACCGACTACGACTGCTGGCACCCGGACCACGACCATGTCCAGGTGGCCGACATCATCCGCGTGCTTACCGCCAATGCTGACCACTCCCGGGCGTTAGTGAGGGCAGTGGCGCTGGACCTAGGTGATCGCCCCGCCGTATGCCCCGTTGGGTGCGATCATGCCCTGGACACTGCCATCATCACATCGCCGGAGGCCCGCGACCCGGCGATGGCGGCCAAGCTGGATGCGGTGGCAGGCCGCGTCTTAAACTCGTGACAAGGCAAGGACCATGCCACTGAAATCCCGCATCCGCACGATCCCGGACTACCCAAAGCCCGGCATTCAATTCCGCGATATAACCACGTTGCTGAAGGATCCGCTCGGCTTCCGGAAAGTGGTGGATGATCTGGTTCAGCCCTTCGCCGGAAGGCGCATCGACGCCGTGGCGGGAATCGAGGCCCGGGGTTTCATCATGGGCGGTGCGGTCGCCCACCAACTCTCCACCGGCTTCATTCCGGTGCGCAAGAAGGGCAAGCTGCCATGGAAAACTATCGGCCAAGATTATGAGTTGGAGTACGGCACGGACCGCGTCGAAATTCACCAAGACGCGCTAGCCCATGGCGAAAGGGTGCTGGTGGTCGACGACTTGATCGCTACCGGCGGCACAGCACTCGCCACCCTCAATCTTCTGCGACAGGCAGGGGCGGAAATCGTGGGCTGTTCGTTCGTGGTGGATCTGCCCGACCTAGGCGGCCGTAAGCGTTTGGAAAAGGCAGGCGTGAGCGTCCTGACCCTCGTGGAATTCGAGGGCGCATGAACGTCGGTGGCACGGCCTATCGTACTATCTGGAGGGGAGCAGAAGGTGAGACGGTCGAGATCATCGACCAGACTCGTCTGCCCCACGAATTCGTCACCGTCGCCCTGTGCACGGTCGACGATGCAGTCCACGCCATTCGCTCCATGCAGGTGCGGGGTGCTCCGTTGATCGGCGTCACCGCGGCCTATGGTCTGTGCTTGGCCTTGGGCGTGGACGAGTCCGATGAGGCACTCAACTCAGCATACGACGCCCTGTTGGCCTCCCGCCCCACGGCCGTCAATCTGCAGTGGGCGTTGAAGACAATGCGAGGCGTGGTAAGTGGAGTGGCACGAGATGATCGAGTGGCGACAGCCTACGAAACGGCGGCGAAGATAGCCGACGATGACGTGGCATCATGCAGGGCCATTGGCGAACACGGGGCCCATCTCTTCGCTGAACTAGCCAGGGAAAAGGAAGAACAGAAAGGCACCGAGCCCCTCAACATCCTCACCCACTGTAATGCAGGCTGGCTGGCCACAGTGGATTACGGGACGGCGCTCGCCCCGGTCTACACCGCTTTCGATGCGGGATTGGCCGTGCATGTATGGGTGGATGAAACCCGCCCCCGTAACCAGGGCGCCTCTCTTACCGCATGGGAGCTAGGCCAGCACGGAATCCCACACACAGTGATTACCGACAACGTCGGCGGCCACCTGATGCAGCGTGGCCGCGTCGACGTTTGCATCACCGGTTCCGACCGTACCACCGGTACGGGCGACGTGTGCAACAAGATCGGCACTTACCTGAAGGCACTGGCCGCACACGACAACGGGGTGCCCTTCTATGTGGCTTTGCCCCACTCCACCATCGACTGGTGTCTTTCCGATGGCATCGCCGAAATCCCCATCGAGGAGCGGGACGAACGCGAAGTCACCCATGTTTCCGGCCTGGGGGAAGATGGCTCCGTCACCACGGTTCAGATAACTCCTCATGGCACCCCCGCCGCCAATGCCGCTTTCGACGTGACGCCGGCTCGCCTAGTCACCGGCTTGATAACCGAGCGCGGCGTGGCGGATGCAAGCGCCGAGGGGCTTGGGGCCCTTTACCCTGAGCAAACCGGATGAAATCCGCCTGGAACGACAAAGAAGCCGCTGAAACTGTGGCCCGGTACATCGATGAGGGGGTGAACGAGGATCTGGCGCTCCGGGTCTACACTACCCGCCTGCTGGGCCGGAACCCGTTACTGGTTCTCCACGGCGGCGGTAACACTTCCGTGAAGACCACCGTCACCGATCTCCTGGGCGAGGACACCCAGGTCCTGTGCGTCAAGGGCTCCGGTTGGGACATGGCTGATATCGAGCCTCCCGGCCTGCCCGCCGTCCGCATGGAACCCCTGTTGAAACTGCGCTCGTTGAAGGTGCTGTCCGACGAGAATATGGTCCACTTCCACCGCAGTGCGCTGCTGGACCCATCGTCGCCTACCCCCTCCGTCGAGACCCTACTGCACGCATTCCTACCCTGGAAATTCGTGGACCACACCCATTCTACTGCGGTCCTGGCGCTCACCGACCAGGCTGCGGACGAGCCTCTGTTGCAGAAGGTGTATGGGGACCGGGTGGCCCTAGTGGATTATGTGAAGCCGGGGTTCGATCTGGCCCGGGAGGCGAGCCAGGTCTATGAGGCCCACCCGGGCGTTGAAGCACTGATCCTGCGCAAGCATGGCATCTTCAGCTTCGGCGCCACGGCACGGGAAGCTTACGAACGCATGGTGGATCTGGTCACCCTGGCGGAAGACCACATTGCGGGGGTGGGGGGGGGTATCTTCCCCAGCGCTGAGCTGCCCACGGAGCTATCCCCTGTGTCTGAGGTAGCCCCTATCGTGCGGGGGCTATTAGCTGTACGGGGTGACGAATCGTTGGCTGATCCCCTCCGCATGATATTGAATTTCCGTACGTCCCGGGCCGTGCTGAACTACGTGAATGGGCTCGAGGTGGACCGTTACTCACAAGTGGGCGTTGTCACCCCTGACCACGCCATACGCACCAAGAAGACCCCTCTTGTAGTTCCGGCGCCTGAGGCCGGGCGGGGCAAGGCGTTCCGGGAGGGAGCAAGCGAGGCGACAGACAAATACGTGACAGCCTACCGGGCCTATTTCGCCCGCCATGATGGGGTGCGCGAGCCGCCGAAGAAGGCGCTCGACCCGATGCCCCGAGTGGTGCTGGTACCGGGTATGGGTCTATTCGGCGTCGGAAATTCCGCTGCTGCCGCCCGCATCGCCGCCGATCTTGCCGAGAATACCGTGAGGGTCATCACCGACGCGGAAGCCATCGGTGCATACCAGCCGGTAGACGAGGCCGCCACGTTCGACATCGAATACTGGTCGCTGGAACAGGCCAAGCTGTCGAAAGCTGCGGAAAGGCCCCTGGCACGCCAGGTAGCCGTGATCACCGGGGGCGCGGGCGGCATCGGTGCTGCCACAGCAAGGGCGTTTGCCGTCCAGGGTGCAGAGGTGGTAGTGCTGGACCTGGATGGTGGCGAAGCTGAGAAAGTGGCGGGGGAGATCTCCGGTTTGGGCCTTAGCTGCGACGTGACCGACGGTGACGATGTGCGGACCGCATTCGATACGGTGTGCGAGGCCTATGGGGGTGTGGACATCGTGGTTTCCAACGCCGGGGCCGCCTGGCAGGGGGAGATCGGAGAAGTGGACGATGCGACCCTGCGAAAAAGCTTTGAACTCAATTTCTTTGGCCATCAGACAGTGGCACAGAACGCAGTGCGAGTGATGCTGGCCCAGGGCACGGGCGGGACTCTGTTGTTCAACGCCTCCAAGCAGGCGGTGAACCCCGGCCGTGACTTCGGCCCCTATGGGTTGCCCAAGGCGGCGACGCTGTTCTTGGCTAAGCAGTATGCGTTGGAGTACGGGCACGCCGGCATCCGCTCCAATGCCATCAACGCGGACCGCGTCAATACCGGCATGTTCTCGGACGGCCTCCTGGAGGAACGTGCCGGGGTCCGGGGCCTGAGCCCTGAAGAATACCTGCGTACCGGCAATCTGCTGAGACGCGAGGTTCTGGCCGAAGACGTGGCCCAAGCCTTCGTTGCCTTGGCCCTGGCCCGTAAGACCACGGCAGCGACGCTGACGGTCGACGGCGGTAATATCGAGGCAAGCCTACGGTAGATGTGTATAGGCGTGCTCGCCGAGGCCTCATCTTGTCCCCATTTTTGAGAGTGTGTCCCATATCCTCGAAAATTCTTACGGGGACCACTGGAGCCGCCCTGGGTCAGATCCTCACCTGTCAAGCCGTTTTCCTGTCAGCGCAGGAGTGCCTTGAGGTCTTCATGAGGAACCCTGCTGTGCACAAATACACAATCGGACATATCGGTTCTCTTTGTTGCGTCCCTGGTGAGCGTCTCTCCAGACAGATAGTGTAGCGTGTACCCAGCCGGCTCAAGCACGTGGTTGTACTCAGTGGCTCTGTTCCGGAATCGTTCTATCCCGGCCCGATCTTCTATGAAGATGACGCCCGGAGGACTCTCCTTCAGTACCTTCTTCATGCCATCCAGGACCTCCAATTCATACCCTTCCACATCAACCTTCAGCAGCCTCACATCTCCTTGGACAGCGAAGTCATAATAATCCAACGGATGAACCTGGATCTCTTGGGACTCTGTAAGGTCCTCGGTGATCGGTTCCCAAGGAAGGTAATGGCTAGAGTCTCGCATTGCCTCTGACCTAAAGAAGGAATGCGCTCCCGAATTCAACGGGTTGACATGGAGTGTTGCCGTCTTGCTCGTCTCCCCCACTCCCACGTTGAAGAACTCCACGTTATGGAACTTGTTTATCGCCTTGTTAAGGCTGCAAATACTGTAATTGAGTGCTTCTGGCTCGAAACCGTACACTTGTGCACCGAGGCGGGCACAGTGCAACGAGAAGATGCCCACGTTAGCGCCGACGTCGATAACGAGGTCCCCAGGTCGCACAATGTGATCCGCGATCAAGAAATGAGATGTGAACACCTGCTCAGCCTGAAACGCGAAGGCGATGCCGCCATATTCAGAAATATCGAGACACGTGAGGAAGCCGCGGATCCTGCGAGTAACGAACTGCATCTCGTTACGTGGAAGACGACGCAAAATATATTCCTTCATGGCACTGCTTAGGTGCCGTGAGAAATAGACGCCGTAATGATTGTTAGCGAGGTACAGCCCTATCTTGAATACGAAGCGTCTGGCGAGATGATAAGGGGTCCGAAGCGGGGCTTTGAGTAGATCGACGACTAGCAATACTCCTCCTTCAGGCAGGCCAGCTCTGACGTGATACCCCCCTATCTCGTCGGGGTATGCGGACGCATGGTCGTCCTCAAAAAAAGGATCTTGTCGCCGCTGACCCCACAGAAAACGCACTGGGCAATCTTCATTATTATATGCGGTAATGGGCCACGTGGTAATTGCGGGGTCGGACCACGCTTTGTTCATCGTGTTCGCACGTAAGCTGGACCCTGAGACCTTCGTTGCCTTTTCGACTGCAGTGGGTCTCCACATTCTGGCTTGGGTCATTGCGGACGGCAGCGTCTCATACGTAGCACCCCGTGAGTTGGCTACTATTGCCAACAGACGGGGCGGCGCATTGGGGGGTGCCTTTCTCACTCTTCGCGCGGGCCCGTACGTGGTGGTGGCTACCGTGGGGGGGGGCTTGCTGTGAAATTTGCTTGCCGAAGATGCGCTCGACCGAATTTGCGGTAGCCGCGTACGCTGATTATGCCCTCCCTTCGATACCGACCCCCTCTTGGCTCCCGCACGCGAAGCGACCAAGTTGAGGCTCCCAGTAGAATCTCATTGAATTGCGAAGTTCGGTTTCATCATTTCATGATCGTGTTTTTTGGGGATGTTGAATCGCACGTTACCGGTCAGTCGACACCTGTAGAGCCGGCGGCAGGATCAAAGGCGCGGGAAGAGAAAGGTGAGGTATCCAACCTCATCAAGGTTGGCCAGATTAGGGGGAACTAACACGTGGATCTAGGAGTGACGCAGGTGAACCCGGATTCGGTGTCGGACGATGGCGAGATTTCGCTTTTGGACGTAGCGAGTTTCGTTCTTCGGCGACGCCGCCTAATACTCCTCGCGACATTCGTGGGTGCGCTGTTTGGACTTGTGTCTGCTCTCAGGTCAACACTCGATTACACGGCAACCTTTTCGTTTCTACCTCACGGAGGAGAACAGGGGGTGGTCTCCGGAGTGGCTGGACTCGCGTCACAGTTCGGACTCTCAGTTCCCAGGACGAACAGTGCTGAGCGATCCCCGGCGTTCTATCAGGACCTCATTACGTCCAGAGAGATTCTCAATGGCATGGTCAGGTCGGGTGTGGAGGTGGTCACGGCCACCGGTGTGACCAACGTAGATCTTGCCGAGCACTTCAGGATCGACGGAGAGACACCTGAGGAGCAGAGTGCGTTGACACGCCGCCGTCTGGCCGAGAGCGTCCTCGAGGTGAGTTTTAGCCCGGCGACTAGCGTGGTCACGGTGGGCGTCCGAACCGATGAGCCCGGATTGTCCGCCGCGGTAGGGCGTCGGCTCCTTGACCTGATTTCGGCGTTCGACCTCGAAACCCGCCAGTCACAGGCGTCGGCGGAGCGGGGCTTTGCGGAGGAGCGTCTCGAGCAACTGCAAGGGGAGTTTTTGACGGCCGAAAGTTCGCTCGAATCGTTCCTGGTCGAAAACCGGCAGTTTACCAACTCCCCGCAACTCACCTTCGAGCATGATCGTCTAGTGCGTCAGGTGACCATGCGGCAGGAACTCATGACCGCAATGGCCCAGGCCTACGAGCAGGCTCGTATCGATGAGGTTCGGAATACTTCCGTCATCACTGTGATCGATCAGCCCGAGGTCCCAACGTTACCGAATCCGCGCGGCAGACTAGTGACGCAGGTTATGGGTGTGATCTTGGGGATCATGGTGGGCTTCGGCCTTGCCTTCATCCAGGAGTTGGGTGAACGGGTCAAAAATGCAGAGAGTGAGGCCTACAGAAAATTCCGGCAGATTCTGAAGGACATAGGATGGGATCTCTTTGGTCTACGTCGATCTGGCCGACCGGATCCGAGTTCGACAGATGGTCGCTAACTAGGTGGACTGGCTCTTGGAGGACTTCCCACCAATGTGAGCGGGCCCTCTTGTAAGAGACAACATTCACGCGAGCGAGATGTTTTGAATGTTCAACAATAAAGTGGTGCTGGTGACGGGCGGTACTGGCTCGTTTGGACAGCAGATGATTGAGACGGTGCTGGACCGATATGAACCGAAACGCCTGATCGTCCTGAGTCGTGACGAGTTGAAGCAGTTTCAAATGGCCGAGCGTTTTCCCGTCGAACGCTACGACGCAATGCGGTATCTCATCGGCGACGTACGTGACCGTGACCGGTTATACCGCGCGTTCGACGACGTCGACGTAGTGGTCCATGCCGCAGCCATGAAGCAGGTCCCCGCCTGTGAGTACAACCCCATCGAGGCGATTCGGACGAACATCATGGGTGCCGCCAACGTCATTGATGCCGCCATTGATAGGGGTGTCGAGAAGGTGATCGCACTCAGTACGGACAAGGCGGCCAATCCCATCAATCTATACGGCGCAACCAAGCTCGCCTCCGACAAGCTCTTCACGTCGGCCAGCGCCTACGCGGGAGCACACCGTACGAGGTTCTGCGTCGTCCGCTACGGCAACGTAATCGGTAGCCGTGGAAGCGTGATTCCTCTCTTCCTTCGAGCGCGCAAGGAGGGTGTCTTACCGATTACGGATCCTCGAATGACGCGCTTCTGGATCACTATCCAGGAGGGAGTCGACTTCGTGCTTCGGGTTCTTGAGATGATGCGGGGTGGTGAGATCTTCGTGCCTAAGATCCCCAGCATGAACATCATGGATGTAGCGGCTGCGGTGGGCCCAGAATGTGAGACTCGGGTGATCGGAATCCGGCCAGGAGAGAAGCTTCACGAAGTGATGATCCCGGAGGACGACGCTCACAACACGTTCGAGTACAGCGACCATTTCCGGATTCTATCCAGTACCCCCGAGAATCGGAGCGGAGATGGATCGGCCATGGACGGGGGCAACCGCTGCGAAGACGAGTTTAGGTACAGCAGTGACAGGAATGACCAATGGCTCTCTCCTGACGATCTCCGGGCGATGTTGGATTCCGGCGAGACACTGCGAACCAGCACCTAGACGAAACAGAGTGAGCGTAGGAATCAGATGGGTTAAGCCAATCCAGATGAATGCGCCCCAGGCTGATCCGGGTGATACAGTGTCTAATTACCTGCCCTGTAGCAGGCAAACTATCGACGAGGATGACTGCCGGGCAGTCGTCAGGGCTCTCCGAAAGACCCTTCTCCCCCGTGTCTGACCGCCTGGCTCTGGGAACAGCTCAGTTTGGGCTTCCCTACGGTATCGCGAATACCAGAGGTCAAATGGGCCAGGAAGAAGCTGCCGCCGTGCTCAGGGTGGCAGCGGCAGCGGGGATTGATACTCTGGACACTGCCATTTCCTACGGAGAAAGTGAGGCCGTGCTGGGTCGAATCGGGGTTTCAGGGTGGAAGGTCATTTCCAAGCTGCCCGGCCTCGGGACAAATAGCGATCCACAGTCCTGGGTGTCAGAGGCAGTATCGGCCTCACTGGGGCGAGTAGGCATTTCCCAGTTCCACGGATTACTACTGCACCGCCCCAAGGACCTCTTTGGGCCAGCAGGATCCGCACTTCTTGAGGCAATTGGGAATGCGAAGGATCAGGGCTTTACAGCGAAGGTTGGCGTTTCAGTGTATCGACCAGAGGAGCTGGAAAGCATTTGGAGGGTGTTCCGTCCCGATTTAGTGCAGTTTCCTCTTAGCATTCTAGACCGCAGGTTCATCACATCCGGATGGCTTTCTCGTCTTGCGGCCGAGGGTGTTGAGACTCATGCGCGGTCTGTGTTTCTCCAGGGTCTACTCCTGATGGATTCGGGCAGGAGGCCTCCAACCTTCCGGCGATGGCAGCCGCTTTGGCAACGTTGGGAAGACTGGTTGGCGGGAGCTAGCATTGGGCCACTACGGGCCTGCCTTGGCTTCGCGTTGGCTCACTCAGAGCTGGACCGGATCCTCGTCGGAGTTGATGGACTGACGCAATTGGAGGAGCTGCTTTCAGGTGTTGATGGCCTCCCGATCTATCCACCCGATAATCTTGTCAGCGAAGATCCTGATCTCCTAAACCCCTCGAACTGGAAACGTTCGTGAGGACGGTCGCGGTTGTTCAGGCCCGAATGGGCTCGACTCGTCTACGGGACAAGGTCATGGCGGAGATCGTGGGTACGCCACTGATCGGCTTACTCCTAGGGCGCCTTTCCAGGGCCAAGCTTGTCGATCAGGTGGTTCTGGCTACCTCGATGGATCGCCGAAATGATCCACTTTGTGAGTATGTGGGAGGGATGGGTTTCCGTATCCACCGCGGTAGCGAGAATGACGTGCTCGATAGGTACTACCGGGTGGCGGAAGAGACTGATGCGGAGACGGTAGTCCGGATTACCGGTGATTGTCCATTGGTCGATCCGGAGCTGGTGGATGAAGTGATTGCCAAGTTAGTAGAGTCGGGAGCAGACTATGCAAGCAACACGCAACCCGCGACCTACCCCGATGGGCTGGACGTCGAAGTGTTTTCCAGGAGTGTCCTCCGGACGGCATGGCAGAACGCGACAGTTCCGGGAGACCGCGAGCACGTCACTCCCTTTATCAAGAACTGTGGGGACTTCGAGTGTGTGAGCGTCA
>Ga0310121_10002034_pt1 | contig 19736 bp, 16 predicted proteins | sample CB27_Tmax_986_MG_FD_203504 | JGI IMG/M metagenome (GOLD analysis project Ga0310121, IMG submission 203504) | Marine microbial communities from Western Arctic Ocean, Canada - CB27_Tmax_986 | ecosystem: Environmental > Aquatic > Marine > Oceanic | place: Canada: Western Arctic Ocean | collected...
AATAAAACTTCTGAGCCTCTTCGTCGTACAGAAACTCCACCGTGCCGGCGTTAACGTACTTCACTGACTGCGCCGCCTTTACCGCCGCGCGCCCAATCTTACGCCGGACATCCGCGGCGAGAGCCGGACTCGGAGATTCCTCCAGTAGTTTCTGATGTCTTCGCTGAATGCTGCAATCCCGTTCGCCGAGGTGCACGATGGATCCGTGCTGATCCCCCATGATCTGAACTTCGATGTGCCGGGCACGCTCCACGAACTTTTCCAGGTAGACGACATCGCTGCCGAACGAGTGCATCGACTCCGTTCGTGCTGTCTGAAATGCGTTTGCAAGGTGCCGCTCCTCCTTCGCCGCGCGCATCCCTTTTCCACCGCCGCCGGCCGCCGCCTTGATCAGGACCGGATAGCCGATTTTTTTTGCTGCCTGACGCGCGTCCTCTTCTGTATCGAGCGAACCATCACTCCCTGGAGTCACCGGGACGCCGGCCTTGCGCATGGTCTCTCTCGCCACGGACTTTTCGCCCATCTTGCGAATCTGCTCGGCAGTGGGACCAATGAAGACGATGTTGCAGTCGTTACAGATCTCCGCGAAATGAGCATTCTCAGCGAGGAATCCATACCCCGGATGGATAGCGTCCGCGCCAACGATTTCCGCGGCACTAATGATACTTGCAATTTTCAGGTAGCTGTTGGCGGCTGCGGGGGGGCCGATGCAAATCGCTTCGTCGGCCAACTGGGTGGGCATGGAATCTTCGTCGGCCTCGGAATAGACGACTACAGATTCGACGCCCAGTTCTTTACAGGCGCGAATAATTCGCAGAGCGATTTCCCCGCGATTGGCTATCAGCACGCGTTCGAACATGAGATCAGGAGGGATCGATCTGGAACAGCGGTTGGCCGAACTGGACTGCCGCGGCATTCTCCACGAGGATTTTACGAATCGTTCCTTTTACCTCGGCCGTGATCTCATTCATTACCTTCATGGCCTCAATGATGCAGACCACGGTGTCGGTATCGACGGGCGAGCCAACCTCGATAAACGAATCCGCATCCGGAGCGGGCGAACGGTAGAAAGTGCCGATCATCGGCGAAGTAATCCGCTCCATTCCTTCATCGCCAGCGGAATTGCCATTTTCCAGTGCCCCACCGGGATTTTCTCCCGGGGATGAACCGCCGCCCGCCGCGGGCAAGCTGGAGCCAGGGACCGCAACGGAACCGGCAGGGGCGTGCGTCTGCGTAACAATCTGCGGCTCAACCCCGTTCTTCCGTTTAATGGAAATCCGGAAGCCCTCTTCCTCCAGTTCGAATTCGGTAAGCTCGTTTTCTTTTATCAATTCGACGATTTTTCGAATTTCTCTAATCTCCATATTCAGATTCTCCAGTCTGCCGGGCGTTTTGTCTAGCCCGCATCTCTCACACTTTTCGTCGCGAGGGCGTGGAGGTTGCGGCAATTCATGGAGTTAGCGGGCTAGTTGTAGATCAGGCGGGGTTGTGGGAAGCGCGGCCCTGCGCAATGAACATCCCCTCAAATACGGCCTGGGTCTCGACATTTCGCTGAAGCCGATCCAGCGCCTGATCCACCGCCTGGATGTTCTGGATCGCGCTCCCGTATCGCTGCCCCCCCGCGAGACCACGCAAAGTCTGCTCATCCCGTCCGAAATGAAAAGTGGATTGGTCCGCCCCGACCACACACATCAAAACGTCACGGTGCCAGTATTGTATGGAGCGAAGGACTGATTCCAGCAATTCCTTGAGCCGCGTTTTTACGCGGGCATCGATGACATCGTCATCCAGATCTTCGCCCTTGTAGGCTGCCTCTTCCTCCTTCTGGTACTGCGCTGTCATGGCCTTCAAAAGCCCACTCACACGCGCGGCTCTCGATAGGGCCGACAGTGGGTCATCCGGCGGCCCCTCCCTGAGGATCGATAACACGTTTTCGAGCCACGGTTCATCGTGTGGCGCCGATGTCGGCTCGTGCAGAGAAATCCGCTGACAACGCGAAACAATCGTGGGAAGAAGACGTTGCGGCTCCTGGCTTAGAAGCAACAACAGCGTCTTCGGGCTCGGCTCCTCCAACGTCTTCAGAAAGGCGTTCGCGGCCGCAAGATTGAAGCACTCAGCGTAAAGAAGGACCCCCGCTTTCCAACCTCCGTCCAGTGTCGTCCGAAACATCCGCTTGTTCAACTCGCGGATCTGTTCAATCTGAATCATTCGGCCCTTGCCTGTCGGTTCCAACCAGGCAATATCGTGATGACGGTTTTCAGCGTACTTGCGAAACAGGCTGTCGAAGTCCGAATCCTCCGGCGGATTGCCCAGAACCGTGCTGAGCAGGCCCAGCGCCACTTCCTGGGCAACCCCCCGGACGGTACCGGCGAGGAGATAAGCATGAGACAAACGCCCCGCATGAAATCCCCGTCGCAGGTCTTCCAGCACGCCGGAATTACTGGTTGTCGACGTCTTGTTCAATGATCTTCCAGATCCTCTGTTCGATACTGCCTGCCGAACCACTGCCGTCGATCACCACAAAGCGGTCCGGTTCCGCATTCGCCAACTCGAGATATCCTGCGCGAACTCGCGCATGAAACTCCCCTTTTTCCCGCTCGATCCGGTCCGGACCGATTCCCGCTGATTGGTTCCGGGATGCGAGACGATCTCGCGCCTCCGCTGGATCAATATCAATTAGAAAAGTCTGGTCGGGAACTGCGCCGTTGATTGCAAATTCATTCAACGCCTGCATTCGCTCTACGCCAAACGATCTCCCATAGCCCTGGTAGGCCGTGGTGGAGTCCGCGAACCGGTCACAGAGAACCCACCGGCCCTCCTCCAAGGCTGGAAGAATCCGGGTGTGCACGAGTTGCGCCCGGCTCGCGGCAAACAACAAGGCCTCCGCTTCCGGCGCAATGGCTTCCCCGGTTACGTCGTGCTGGAGAATATCCCGGATTGCTTCCCCGGTCTGCGTACCACCCGGCTCCCGGCATACCAACACCGCTACGGCTTGGCCCTGAAGCCGGGTCATGAGGCGCTCTATCTGCGTCGTTTTTCCGCTACCTTCTGGGCCCTCGAATGTGATGAACCTTCCCCGCCCGCTCACGTCAAAGCCTCTTAAGTTTGGGTCCGCTGGGCGTGTCCTGCACGGTCCAACCCTTTTCCGCAAGTTCGTCACGACAGCGGTCGGCAGCTTGGTAATCCCGCGCCGCGCGCGCCGCAGCCCGCTTTTCCGCAAGGGCGAGAATCTCGGAATCCGGTTCTTCGGTCTTCGAATCAATCAGTGCGAGCACCTTGTCCATGCGAGTCAAGACCCCCAGTACCCCCGCCGCGCCGGCCGCATCGAGTCCGCCTTCATCCATCCTCTTATTGCCGGCCCGGATAAGATCGAACAGGGCGGCCATGGCATTGGAAATGTTCAGATCATCGTCCAATGCTTCCCCAAAATGCACCAGCTGCGCCGCGGCCCACTCCGGTGGGTCCCCGGAGTCCTCGCCCAAAATTCCACGCAGCCTGCCCACAAATTCATCGATGCGGCCCAAAGACGCCCGGGCGGCGTCAAGTCCCTCGAAGGTAAAGTTGAGCGACTGCCGGTAGTGTGCGCTTTGCAAAAGAGCGAAACGAACTTCGCGGCCCCAGTACCCTCGGTCCAGGATGTCTCGAAGCGTAAAAAAATTACCGGCCGATTTTGCCATTTTCTTGCCGTCGACAATGAGGTGAGCGTTATGCAGCCAGTACTTCGCAAAAGGTTTCCCGGTCGCGCCCTCGCTTTGAGCAATTTCGTCCTCATGATGCGGGAAAATGTTATCGACCCCGCCGCAGTGAATGTCGAACGACTCGGTTAAGAAGTGCATGGCCATCGCGGAACATTCAATGTGCCATCCCGGGCGACCGCGGCCCCACGGAGAATCCCATCCCACGTCTCCATCGTCCGGGCCCCACGCCTTCCACAGCGCAAAGTCTCCTACATGTTCTTTCTCATACTCATCCTGATCAACCCGTGCTCCGGGCTGTAGCCCTTCCAGGTCAAGATGCGCCAATTTCCCGTACTCCGGATATTTCTGAATGCTGAAATAGACGGATTTGTCCTCCGACTGGTAGGCCATCTCCTTTTCGAACAGGCGTTCAATGAGGACAATCATGTCGGCGATGTGCTCGGTCGCGGACGGGTAGTGATGCGCAGGCAGAAGGTCCAAGGTGGCTACGTCTTCAAAAAAGGCATCCTTGTACTGCTTTGTATAGTCACCCAGCGCAACCCCGGATTCGCGGGAGGCCCGAATGGTCTTATCGTCGACATCGGTGAGATTCATGACGTGTAGCACATCGAACCCGCGATATTCCAGGTGGCGACGCAATAGATCTTCGAATACATATGCGCGAAGATTTCCGATGTGCGCGAAGTTGTAGACGGTTGGGCCACAGGTGTACATCCGGACAAGCGGAGGCTCCGAAGGCTCGAAAACCTCCACTCCGCGCGACATCGTATTGTAGAATCTGGTTGACACTGCAGCTACCAATTATACGGAAAACAGTTCTCCGAAGTCAGGCGCGCATTATAGGGATGCTGCGCAGGGTTTCAATGACGTACTCGAGATCAGGGTAGATGGAAGCGCAAACCAACGGCTCTCTTGCCCTTTATTCACAGGGGAAGTATAGGTGACAGCCCAAATGCCACTCCGCAGGATCTCAGTCAGAATTCGGCGCCCAAGAATCCGGGAATCGATGCACGGTGAGGATTGATCGCATGATTCAAGAACTTTTCAGAGTGCAAGGATGCCGTTTTTGCGCAGCGGGAATCGGTGCGCTTTTGGGCTTCGCCGTTGCCACACAACCGGCGGTGGCGTGGCCTGGCGATACTCAAAAGAAGGAAGGAAAAGCTCCCCTTCCGGGAAAACAATCTTCCCTGAACAGCGTGACTTTCGTCGCGTTCGACACCGAAACGACTGGATTTAGTCCTGAAAACGAGAGGGTGGTGGAGATCGGCGTGGTTAAATTCAAGGATGGCGACATTCTCGAACGGAAAAGCTGGCTGGTGAATCCCGGACGGAAAATACCGCCTCATGCCCGCAGGGTGCACGGCATTTCCGACGAAATGGTCGCAAACCAGCCGACGTTCAAGGAAGCATACCCGAATTTCGAAGCGTTCATCGAGGGATCCGTACTGCTCGCCCACAACGCGCGTTTCGACATTTCATTCATTCGGGAAGAGACCCGCCGAAACGACCTTACGCCCCCGGCCAATGAAGTCATCGACAGCCTGACCCTTTTTCGCCGGTGGTTTCCGGACTCTGAATCACACTCCCTGGAAGGGCTGGCGAAATACCTGAGGCTTGGCACCAACGGGTTGCACCGGGCCGTCGCAGACTCCATGGTGATCTACCAGATCCTCAGCGAGGGAAAAGGAAAACACCCGGCGACCAGGACGCTCGGCGATTTGCAACAGTCAGCCGGCGGAGTCAGGAAGTTCTAATCGCCGCTATGCGGTCTTGAACCACGTGCCTACTTCTCCGATATCCAGCTCGTCGAGCTGATCGACGATGGCATTCACGGAGGGAAACGCGAACCTGCTATGGGTCCCCGTGACGGCGACGGTTTTCATATTGCCGGCGATAGCCGCCTCGATTCCCATAGGCGCGTCTTCGAAAACGACGCAATTCGCCGGCTCCCGGTCTATGCGTTGCGCGGCCTGCAGAAACACTTCCGGATCCGGTTTTCCGCGCCGAACATCTTCCGCTGAAACGATATGCTCGAATGCATCAAACTCGCCGGTGATTTCGAATACGATACTCACGTTTTCCAATGGCGCGGAGGTTCCGATTACCCGGGGAATACCCGCCTGGTCCAATCGCTCCAACCACTCGCAAACGCCCGGGAGAAATTGAATGCCCTCTCTTCGGATCTGCTCCCGGTACGCCTCTTCTTTCTCGTAGGCAAGCCTGGCAACCTCGTCCGGATCATCCGTCCACTTCAGGATAGCAGGAATAGAATCCTGGTTTCGCTTTCCGAAGGTGAGCTGAAAATGGTTCTCGGGAAGCGGCAGGTTCTCGCGCTCCGACACGATTTCCCAGGCGCGTTCATGATGCGCAGACGAATCGATGACCACGCCGTCCCAGTCGAAAATCGCTCCCCACCCATGCGCTAAAGTACTCACGGGCAAAACTGGTACCAGAGCTTGGCCGACATGACAAAACGTTTTCAAGGGAACTTCTGGATACCGGGAATTTCGGGAGGGAAGTCGCAGCCCGTATTCGGGCTTTGACAAAACCGCCGATCTGCGCCATAATCAGCGACAATTAATGAGTGAAGACGACAGTCTGCCCGATAATAGCGATTCCCTTCCTCATCGGCAGTCCGCCTCCCCGCGATGCGGCCGTTCGGCCCATTCCATTTTGATTCAAAAAGCAACCTGACCAGGAGACCCCGATGACGTTACTCATCACCGTAACACTTTTGACCCTTGGAATTTCCGCTCTCTGCTCTCTTTTCGAAGCGGTCCTTTACTCCACCCCCATCGGATCCATCGAAGCAGCAAAAAACGAGAGCGAGAACGGCAAGGGAATTGCCGACAGGATGTTGGAACTCAAAACGAACATCGCGGTGCCGATTACCGCAATCCTCGTTCTCAATACCATCGCCAATACTGCCGGCGCGGCCCTGGCGGGCTTCATCAGCCGGACAGAACTTACTCCGCTCGGCGTCGCGTCGTTTGCGGTGTTCCTGGTTCTCGGTATTCTGTTTCTGTCGGAATTGATCCCGAAAACCATTGGTGCAATTTACTGGCGGCGACTTTGGCAATGGATCGTCTGGCCCATTATTATTCTTCGTGCAGCGCTGTACCCCATTGTGTGGGTGGTCCAGCGATTCACCAATATGATCACCCGCGGAGCATCGGCGGCCGCAGTGACGGAGGAAGAAATCGTAGCCATGGTCAATCTCGGGGAGAGCGGCGGTAACTTGAGCGAAGAAGAGGGCGAAATGGTTCGAAACATCATCCACCTGGAAGACAAATCCGCAAAGGACATCATGACCCCGAGAGTGGTCGCGTTCAGTCTGGATGCGGAAATCAAAGTGCACGACGCCATTGGACGCCTGAGTTCAGTTGGTTTCAGTCGGATTCCGATCTATAAGGAGCATCCGGAAAATATTTCAGGATATGTACTGCGCAGGCATCTCTATTCGGTAGATCCTGAGAACCGGACAAAACGAATCCAGTCCCTGGCCAAACCCATTTCATTTGTACCGGAAACGGCGAACTGCCTGACGCTGCTCAACCAGTTTCTCAAGCATCGATGGCACATCGCGATGGTAGCAGACGAGTACGGCGGCCTCGCGGGCCTGATCACCCTGGAGGATCTGATCGAAACCCTGCTGGGATCCGAGATCGTGGACGAAACCGATCGCTTCGTCGACATGCGAACCGCCGCGCGACAGCAAAGCCAGGCCAAGACCAGACGAAAATCCAAACCGGGTCAGGAATCCACCTAGCCCGCATATTTCATGAACTTTCGTAGCGAGAGGGTGGAGGTAGGGTCACGTGCCGGAGCTGCCCGAAGTTGAGACCGGTCGAAAGATCGCCGAACAGGCGCTTTCCGGCCGGAAGATCGCATGCGTTACTACGGTGCAGGATCCGATCGTGTATCACAAGATCTCGCCGCGCAAACTGGCCGACGCCGTGTCGGGACGCACCGTTGTCGGGGTGCACAGGAAAGGCAAGCAGCTATGGATGGAACTGGATCGCAGGCCGTGGCCTGGATTTCACTTCGGAATGACGGGGTCATTCCATGTGTACACAGCAAAGCGGGACCGCCCTGCATTCTGGAAAATCGAACTGGTTTCCGATACGGGGCAACGGCTGGCAATGGTAAACAAACGGAGGCTGGGGCGCATCCGCTTGTTCGACGATCCGCTTCGGGAAAAGCCCATTGTCGACCTGGGTTTTGACCCGCTTTACGAAATGCCGAATGCGGCAGTGTTCGCCGAATCCGTTCGCAAGCGAAAGATCCCAATCAAGGTCCTCCTGCTCGACCAGTCCTTCGCGGCCGGAGTGGGCAACTGGATTGCGGATGAGGTTCTGTACCAGGCGCGCATCGCTCCTCAGCGGCGGGCAGACCAACTCAGCGCGAAAGAGGTGCAGTCAATACGATCCTGCATAAAACGAATTATTCAACGCGCGGTCGAGGTGGATGCCGACGCAGATCGCTTCCCGCGAACGTGGTTGTTTCATCACCGGTGGGGAAAGAAGAAGACGGCAGTGACTGCCCGCGGGGAGGGGGTCCAGTTCGATACCCTCGGCGGGCGCACTACCGCGTGGGTGCCGGACCGGCAGGTGTGAGGAGTTCACCGGTCAGACATAATCGTACGACTCCTCGTGACCCACTTCGAGATAGCTCGTCAACAACTCGATTCCAGCCTCTACGTCGGACTGGTGGATCATTTCATTTACGGTGTGAATGTAGCGGGTGGGCAGGCTCAGGGTAATGCTTGCACAACCTCCCCGGGAACGCTGCATCGCGCCGGCGTCAGTGCCCCCTCGCGGTAGAATCTCCATCTGGTGCGAAATGTTGCCGCGCTCGGAAATTTTGCGAAAATGCTCTACCAGCTTCGGATGACAGATCAGCGACCCGTCCATAATCTTGATGCCGACCCCCCCCCCCAGTTTTGTCACCGTATCGGCGTCGGCAGGGCCCGGATAATCACATGCGAGCGTGGTATCGAGGGCAATACTGACGTCGGGATTCACGGTAAACGCTGACGTCGTGGCGCCGCGAAGCCCCACTTCTTCCTGCACCGTGAACACGGCACACACGTCTACCTGGTGTTCTTTCAACCGACGAAGAGTTTCTATCAACACAAACACGCCAACCCGGTTGTCGAGGCACTTCCCGACCAGGCAGTCTCCGCACTCGACGCAGGCACGGTCCATGGTGACCATATCGCCGATCGATATCCGGGACGCAACCTCCTTCGCGGGAAGACCAACATCGACAAAAAACTGATCGAGCTTCGGCGGCGCCTTCGATTCCTCCGGCGTAAGCAGATGCGCAGGCTTTGTGGTGTACGTGAGCACCCCCGGCAGGGGCCCTCCCTCGCGCGGGAACACCTTCACGCGCTGCGCGAAAAGCTGACGCGGGTCGAATCCACCGAGCTGCTGTAATCTCAAAAATCCGTCCTTATCGATGAATCTTACTATGAATCCGATCTCGTCCATGTGGGCCGCGACCATGACGGTGCGCTGTCCAGCGCCCTTTCGAGTGCAGATTACGTTGCCCATGATATCGACGTCGACGGAGTCGGAAAGGGGTCGAACAACGTCCATGACCAGGGCCCGTACGGCGTCCTCGCGGCCAGGCACGGCGGAGGTTTCACTGAGTTGTTTTAATAGAGACCAGTCCATATCGCATCATTTTCCCTTCCGGTAACAGGGTTCAAGGATTCCCAAAGCCCTGACCATTCTATATATCCCTCCCCGATGGCAAGCAGCGCGTTTCAGCTTGCATCACGAGGATGGAATGAAACGGACCCGAAAATCAGGAATCACCCCAGTGCATCGACGAATCGCGTGGATACTCCCGGCATGCTGCGCAGTGATCATGGCGGGCTGCCGTGCCGGTCGCACTGCAGAGTCGCAGCAAGTCCACACGGCCAGGATCGCGTTCGGATCCTGCTTGAAAGTGGACGAGGAACAGCCGGTGTGGGACATCATGCGCTCACGTTATCCGGATCTCTTCATCTTCCTCGGCGACAATGTGTACGCCGATACCCGCGATACCGAACAAATGCGAGCCACCTATGCGCTTCTTGGCACCCGGCCGGAGTACATTCGCTTCAAGGAGGAAGTTCCCATCCTCGCCACATGGGATGACCACGATTACGGCGAAAACGATGCGGGCGCCGAGTACCCCATGAAGCAGGAATCCAAGGAAATTTTTCTCGACTTTTTCAATGAGCCGGTGAACTCATTGCGCCGGCGTCACCCCGGGATATATCATGACCGGCGAATTGAGCTGGCGGGGCTCGACGTTCAGTTCATCCTCCTCGATACACGAACTTTTCGCGGACCCTTGGTACCGCGCAATTCCTCCACCGGGGACGGAGGGCCGTACACCGCCAACGAAGACACGACAACCACATTACTCGGGGATGACCAGTGGTATTGGCTGGGGCAAAGACTCCGGGAACCCGCGGACCTTCGCATCATCGCGTCAAGCATACAGGTTCTGGCCGAGGAGCATCACTGGGAAAAGTGGATGAACTTTCCACACGAACGCAAACAGCTCCTTCAAGTCATGGACGACACCGGCGCAGATGGAGTCATTTTCCTGTCGGGTGACAGGCACCACAGTGAAATTTCCCGTATGGAAACCGCATGGGGAGTCCCATTGTATGACGTCACATCGAGCGGCATGAATTGCGGGATGCCCGACAAGTTCATCGAGCCGAATCGATATCGCGTTCACGAGATGTTCCGGGAAGACAGCTTCGGCACAATCACCATCGAAAATCGCGGCGGCATGGTCACTGTAAGTATCGGACTCCATAGCATAGACGGCACCCGGGTCAGGCAAGAAAGGGTTCCGATTTCAAGCCTGCGGCGCCCAGCTACCCCCCGAGAAAATCGGTAAACCCCGCTACGGTAGATGCGTCCAGTCGTTCGACCAGCGCGCGCACCAGGTCCATGGCGCTACAGTAATCACGGATATCGATCATCGCGTTGTGAGTATGAATATACCGGGCGGGAACCCCGAGAACGACGACCGGGCAACCCACGCCGGCATACTGAAACGCTGCTGCATCCGTCCCTCCTGAACGCCGGACCGCGATCTGATGCGGAATAGACATCGCGTCCGCCACGCCTACGGAAAATTCAACCAACGCCTTGTTCATGATCGCAGATGGATCGAAGACGCGAATCTGGACGCCACCGCCCAATCGTCCCTGGAACTCTGATGGCGATCCTCCCGGCCTGTCATCCGCGGGCGGACCTTCCATAATCAGCGCCACATCAGGTCGCGCCGTTTCGCCGGCAACTTTCGCACCGCGCATCCCCATTTCTTCCTGGGCGGTCCCCACGCCCATCAACAAGTTCGGGTGGCTCGAACCTCGAAGTTTCTGAAGGCTTTGTATCGTCAATGCCATGCCTACGCGGTTGTCAAAGGCCTTGCACAGAATCCGGTTCGGGTTAGACATTTGGGTGAAAGTACTGCTGGGCGCTATCGGATCTCCCAGGCGAATCCCAAAGTCCCCGGACACTTCCCCGGCGCTCGAAGCGCCGACATCGATGTACAGTTCATCGATATCCGGAACGCGAACCCGGGCGTCTTTCTTCATCAAGTGAGGCGGCGTCGAGGCAATGACGCCTTCTACCATGTCTCCGCTTCGGGTTAAAATGCGGACGCGTTGCGCCGGCAACGTCTGCGGCACCCAGCCACCCACCGGACGAAACCGGAGAAAACCATCCGACGTCACCATCTGCACAATGAAACCCACTTCGTCCATGTGACCGGCCACCACAACCCGCGGCGAATCGTCCGTCCCCCCGGTTTCCGCAAATACGTTTCCAAATCGGTCGGAAGCGGGGGAAAAATCCGACATTTCCCGCTTCCAGATCCGGCGAATGGCCTCCTCGTGGCCCGGCACTCCATGGGCTTCGGCAAGCTCTTTCAACAAGTCAATCGCTCGATCTCGCATTGTTGTCCTTTCGCAATCGTGGTGCCAGTATTGCATGGCGCAGGAATCAACTCAACCCGCACCCTCACGAATCGCCCGGTAGATTCTGCTTAAACGCGGATCGATCTTCCCCCTCCTTCATGGCGGCACGCAGGTGATCGCTCTCCTCCAGAATATATTTTTCGATCGCGGATCTGAATTCAGGATCCGAAATCCAGTGCGCGCTGTAGGTAGACACCGGAACGTAGCCCTTCAGGAGTTTGTTGGGCCCCTGGGCACCGGCTTCGACCCGCTGAAGACCGTGCCTGATCGCATACTCGATCGCCCGGTAGTAGCAGAGTTCGAAATGGAGGTACCGATAGTGGCCACTGCAACCCCAGTGTCTGCCGTAAAGGATCGGTCCTTTCTGGAAGTGCAGCGCGCCTGCCACCCATTCCCTTGCTTCCCTGGCCATCCATAGCACCACGTTGTCCTTCATGGTTTCAAAAATTTCGCAGAAAAAATCGCGGGTCAGGTACGGCTGCCCCCATTTCCGGTCGTAGGTGATCACGTAGAACCCATACATCATTCGCGCGTGCTCTTCTGTCAGATCATTCCCACGCAACTCGCAAATCTCAATCGGCAGTGCGCTCACAGCTTTTCGTTCCCTGCGGATCTCATGCCGCTTCTTGTTTTTCAGCGCGGCGAGGAAATCCTCGAAGTCCGAGTAATCCCGGTTGTGCCAGTGAAATTGCATACTACTGCGGATCATCATGCCCGGGTCCCGAAAGAACGCCTGCTCCCCATCGGGAATAAACAGTACGTGAAAAGACGAGAGGTCGTTCTCCCTCGCGACATCCAGCGCGCTCCGGAGCAGCAATTCACGGATTTCCTCTACCGGTGCCCCGTTCCGGCACAATATTTTCGGTCCCGTGGCGGGGGTGTACGGCACCGCGGAAATGAGCTTGGGGTAGTAAGGAATGCCGTGGCGCTGAAAAGCCTCTGCCCACGCCCAATCGAAGATATATTCCCCGTAGCTGTCGGTCTTGATATAGAGGTACATCGCGCCCAGGAGCGTATCTTTTTCCATCGCGCAGAGGTAAAGTGGCTCCCAACCGGTATCGGCGCCGATCGAACCACTATTTTCAAGCGCGTGAAGATACGAATAGTCACTGAATGGAAACGAAGGATGGGAGATCGCGTCCCATTGGTCACAGCCAATCTCGGAAATCGCCTGCTCCAGTCGGATTCTCATGGATCAGGGTTTCTGCTCAAACGATTCTGACGGAAACAAAAACGAGCCCACCACGCAGATGAACAGGTTGACGCCGAGGCCGACAGTGCCGGGATGAACCCACGCCCACTTCGGATCCAATGCGAAACCGGCCACTGCCACGGCACATCCGGCAGCAATGCCCACCAGGGCGGTACCGGCGCCAAGGCGGGGAAGATATAGCCCCAGAATAAACGCGGGAGCGACTTGGACGAGCAGGTCAAACTTGATCACCAGCAGTCGGAAAAGGGTTATGCCCTGGAGTTGCAGCGCAACCACAACCACGATACCCATAAGCACCCAGGACGAAATCTTCCCCAGTTTCAGCAGCTTCTCGTCGCTCGCCGAATACCCGATTGTTTTGACGACAATATCCTGAATGACAATCGAAGACAGACTCAACAAAACTGAATCGGCAGTGGACATCATCGCTGCGAGCGCTCCCAGAAGCAACAGCGTGACGCCGAAATAAAGCACGGGCCCCTGCGTGGAAATCAGGTCGAGCATTCGGGTCATCACCTGGTCGCTCTGGGCTTTTCCCAGCCCGGGAAACTGCTCGATCGCCATGATCCCCATGAAGTAGGCGAAGAAAACCGTCAGCAGCGGAAGAAGCACCATGGCACCGAGTGACCATCTCAGAACCCGCGTGGATTTCGCTGCGAATATTCGCTGAATTCCCTGCGGGTACATGGCTCCGCCGAGGCCGGCCAAGCATAGAAAACTCAACCACTTAACACATACTTTCAATTCAGGCGGCCGCACTTTATCGGGCTCAAGCTCCAGGATCCTTGCAGGCAGCAGCGCCAGCTCTTCATGTTGGGTCAGGAGATACCCCCCTAGAATCAGGACCGCAACGAACATCATGATACCCTGGAGCGTGTCGGTCCATGCAACCGCCCGCATTCCGCCGACGGTTTCGTAAAGTACGATCACGACCGAAAGAAACAACACCCCGACAGCAAAGCTCCCGGGCCTGCCGGTCAATCCTTCCACCGCATTCCCCATCGCCAGCAGCTGCGCCAGCAGATAGTTCAGCATTGCAATGCACATAAGCACGGCACACACCGACGTGAGGCCCCGGTTTCGATATCTGTCATGAATCCAGTCGCATGGCGTCACGTAGCCGCGGAGAACAGCCCGGGCCCGAAGCGCGGGGGCGTACAGAAGGTAAAATGTCACGATACACATCATGAACGTAACGCTCATCATGTACGCGTAGCCCATGCGGTACGCTTTTCCCGGAAACCCCATGAACGTATTGCCGCTGTACTGCGTGGCGAAAAGGGTACAGATCAGAACAAGGAATCCGAGTTTGCCTCCCGCCAGATAAAAATCGTGAGGCGTCTTCGATGTAGCGCGGCGGCGTCCAAGCCACGCGAGCATCATGAGGATGCACAGGTAAAGGCAGAAAAGAACAAGCATCAACATTCGTCGTCGCCGTCCTTCCACCGAGAAATGATAAGGAGCGCGGTGGTAATCGAAAAAAGAATGCTGATGCCGAATGAAAAAGCCGCCCAGGAAGGCATCCCCAGCACAAACGGCTCGACCTTGTCGTCCGGCCAATACCAGGGCACAGAGAGCACCACGAGGCCGAGCAGCAACAGCCAGTGCCGAAGTTTCAGGAAATGGGTCGGGTTCTGCTCCATGCCCGGAGCCTAACCTGCCCCGGCCCACAATGAAAATCGCGAAGTTGGACGAAAATCACTCGGTGGTGACAACGACCCGGTACGATTTGGAACCCGTTTCACCGGAGAAATCGGAAAGAACCTGTATTTCTCCGTTTCCTTCCGCGGCCGCCCCGGTTGCGCTCCACACGGGGGAGACGCCGGTATCTTCCGCGAGCTCGAGCGGGGATGTGGCACAGGTGGCGGTCAGAACTTCGACACCCGGCAAGGGCTGAACCTGGGTGAGGGCGATGTTTACCGGCAACAGGATAAACACCGCGACGGGATCGCCTTCCGTCGCCCGCTGATCTCCCGGTAGTATTCGGACGCATTGAATCCGTCGACTCCGACGGACCGGCCAGCGGACCGATTGTCGGAAATGTTGCCGCGACCTGATCGATCGGAATGGTATACCATGTACCTGAAAATCGAAATCCTGCCGCGACTTCCGCGCTGTATTGAATCAGCACATTACCCCGTTCGGGCGGGGCGCTCCCGGAAGGCGCTTCAAATGTCGGCAGCGTCTGTCCGCCTGTAGGCGGCGGTCCGAATGCTCCCGGAAGTTCCACCACCGTTGCAGGACGCACGGAACCATTGGTCGTGCTACAGGAACAGGGGTTCCAACCGAACCGGATATCCATCGTGCAGTCTCTCGCAATAACAATCTCCCGACCGGCCGGCACGCGTGCAGGGAGAATCAGATTCCCCGACTGACCGGCAAGCGAGGGGAAGGGCTCCAGGTCGCTGCTGAGAAATGTTGAAGTAGCGAATGCTGTGTCGAGACCAAGAAAGTAGTCCACCTCGTGGGCAGGCGCAGGATCCTCGAAGGGTCCGTAGGCGAAAGAGCAGAATAGCTCAATGTCCTGCGTCACCTCGCCGCCGCGGCACATCAGGGGTGAGAGAAGGAGTGCTGATATTCACACCTTGAGGACCACTGCACGACAGAGCCTGATTCTGGGGCGGAAACCACCCTTATCGTAAAGTATCCAATCCATGATGCTGCTCCGGATCGATGGAACCCATTATTATACGAAACGATCCTAGGCAATTACGGGACAATCATGGTAGGGTTCAGGTAGCGAAAGGGGTCTAATTCCGTATGGCGACAAATGTTTTGGGAGAAGAGCTTGCACCTTGCAGCCAGGATCCTGTAACGGGATTTTACCGTAATGGATGTTGTGAAACCGGCCCCGGGGATCACGGTATTCACACGGTATGCTCAGTCATGACGGAGGATTTTCTTGCTTTCAGCGCCCAGGCAGGAAACGACTTGAGTACCCCGCGTCTCGAATTAGGTTTTCCCGGATTGCGCCCGGGCGACCGCTGGTGCCTTTGTGCGCCCCGTTGGAAAGAAGCCCTCGACGCAGGGGCAGCTCCGCTAGTCGTGCTGGACGCCTGTCACATGCGATCTCTCGAATTCGTCTCGCTGGAAGAATTGAAATCTCACGCGGTTCAATCCTAGCTACGGCCTGGAATTCGTGTCCAGATCCGCGGCGAGTTTGCGCACTGCCCCGAGGTCGAGCTTCCCCGTGGCAAGCACCGGAAGATCGGCGACTTCATAGAATGATTTTGGCGAGGGGCGCCAGAGATTAGGCAGATCGCTTACCTGAAGAATCTGCTGGAGCTTCTCTGCGCCTCCCGAGTCCGCCGTGTGCAGGACGATAAGCCTTTCGCCCCGTTTCTCATCCGGAACTGCCGTTACCGCCAGCACCCGCTCTTCGGTATCCAGGCCGCCCAGCAGCGCATCCTCGACCGCAACATGCGGAACCATCTCGCCGCCGATCTTGCTGAAGCGGGCAAGTCGATCCGTAATCGTGATAAACCCGTCGCGATCGATGTAAGCAACATCACTCGTGTTGTACCACCCGTCCTGGAGGACCTCTCGAGTCGCTTCAGGATTGTGCAGATACCCAATCATAACGTTGGGACCACGAATCCACATCACCCCTTCTTCTCCATGCGGAACGGGTTCACCCGTCTCCGGATTTCGAACGCTTACTGCGACACCCGGAATGGGTTGACCAATGCTTCCCGGCTTCGTTCCCATGATGATGCGTCCGTATCTTTCGACGTTCGGTACGTTGACGCACGCCAACGGAGACAACTCGGTGGCCCCGTAGCCCTCCAGGGGGCGAACTCCGAATTTCTCTTCGAATGAATCGGCCAGCTTCGGCTTCAGCTTCTCAGCTCCCGCAATACAGTGGCGCAGGGTGCTGAAATCGGCGGCGTTTGCGCGCCGCATATAGGAAACCAGAAAAGTCGGTGTCGAAACGAGAATCGTGCAGGAATTTCTGCGAACCATTTTTGCAATCCCTGCTCCGTCCAGTGGGTTAGGGTGGTAGCTCGCCGCGCACCCCGAAAGCAGTGGCAACCACATGGTGCAGGTGTAACCCAGCGCATGGAAAAGCGGTAAAGTACCACACAGGGTATCGTTGCTGTTCAATCGCAATAATTGGTCTGAAGCTTCCACATTGGACTGAATATTGTGGTGACTTAGCATGACTCCCTTCGGAGAACCCGTGGACCCTGAAGAAAACAGAATGGCGGCAGGCGAATCTCCATGGAAATTCCTGTAATTCACCAGCAAGCCTGCGGGATAAAGCGTTGCTCGTAGCGCAGCTCGGATCTTATCCCACGCACCTGCGCCCCGCAGAATCTCCTCCAACGCCACGAATTCGCATCCCGAATCCTTTACGTCAAGACGATCAAGGAATGCGCGAGCGGAGATGATTTTCTTTATTCCACATTGATCGATCGCGGATTGAAATACGGCCTGGGAAGCGGTGAAGTTGAGGTTGACCGTGACCTTGCCGAGCATCGAGACCGCAATGTTGGTCAACGCACCTCCCACCGATGGCGGCAAGAGAATGCCGACGTATTCATCGTCACCCAGTCGATGACGCAGACCTTCCTTGAGCACCAGCGATGAGATCAGCGCCTGCCCGAATCGCAGCCGCTTGCCGGTTGAATCCATCAGGGCAGTACGCATCCAGCTGCTTCGCGCACGGCGGACAAACACCTCCGGCAGGGGTCTGCGGTCCGGGCGCTTGTCTTCGAAGTAGTCACAGGAGAGCTCCTGCACTCGCATCCGCGCCTCAAACGGAGGCGTGTCCGGCGGCATAGGCTCTCCGAACACAATGGTAACCGGATACCGAAGTGTTGTGGGCAGCCGGGAAGCGATCGCACCGTAATAGTGACTAAATATGCTACCCCATTCCCCGCCGAGATAGACTGGAATTATCGGGTAGCCGGAGTCCTTGACGATCCGCGCGAAACCGCTTTTGAAAGGCCGAATCATTCCGGTCATGGTGAATCCCCCTTCAGGGAAAAGACAAACAACGAAACCCTGGTCGAGCTGGACCCGAGCTTCCATAAGCGACTCGTCGATCTTTTGCCTCGAATCGTGTCCGGAAACGGGGATAACCCCGGCCAATTTCAGAAATATTCTCCAAATCCCCATCGTGTTATACATTTCCCGCGACATGAGGAAACGGATGCGCCGTGGCTGGGTGCTTATCAGAAGAATTGCGTCCGCCCACGATGCGTGATTCGGCAACAGCAGGGCGGGCCCGTCCACCGGCAGATTTTCGTGCCCGACTACCCGCACGCGGTAGAATAATCGCGAGATCAGCATCACCAGGAACCGCAACAGAAAATCCGGAAGCACGAGGAAACTGCCAAGGATCATCGCCAACGTCAGCAACCCCACGATGAGATAGCCGTTTTGCGCGCTAAGCCCCTTGCCATAGCCAAGATCGCCGAGGGTCATCAGACCGCGAATCATCAGCAGGCCGCAAATCACAAAAAGGACCCGCTTCACTGTCTGCCGCCTCCCTTGCTTTCGAAATACTTGCATTTTGACCTCAAGACCATGTTCACCTTCCGTGAACTCAGAGCACTATTGCATTGCATATGCCAAGACAAACCCTCAAACCACAGCATGCTCATTTATAGGCAGTTATGATTGCTCTGCGAAGAATACACATCGGCGTTAATGCATTCGTTGATCACCCACTGTACTTTGTGTGCACAGAACCCTAGTAATTAAATATGGCATCCCAACGACTCTCTACCGACGAGCGAACTTTTTTCCGGCTGGTTGCAGATGCAGCTCTCGCAAACCCGTTCGGCCCTGAGTGGCTGGAACTCGACGGGGCAATAGGAAACGCTGCACCAGGTACGCCAAGGGAAGAAACCGTCCGCAGGATTACCCACGAAATTTCGAGCCGAATACATGCGCTGGATCGTTCGGGACACGCCGATCCTGCCCGGTACGGCAAGGAAGACGGGGATCTGCTAAGAGCCTCTTTCCTCTTCCATACATACCATCAGTTTCTCGAAGATTTCAACCGCCTGATTCAACGTCAAACGGAAGCCGGGAAAAAGAGCGAGCCGGCACGATTTGCCGTACGAATAATCGAGTCCCTGGAACAGAGAGGCTTTACCCACGAAGAGTCAGTCCACTACTTGTGCCTGTTTTATCAACTACGCCGCGCTCACTTTCTCATTTACCAAAGCCTGATCGGACGAAGCCCTTCCATCAGCCGGCTACGGCTGCAACTCTGGCAAAATGTCTTCCCCCGCAACGTCCGGAGGTTTGATCAGCATCTTTGGAACCGGATGGAAGTGTTCTCGACGCTCCTGCTCGGCGAAACCGGCACCGGCAAAGGTGCATCCGCCGCCGCAATCGGTCGTTCCTCCTACATCCCTTTCGATGAATCCAAGCAGCGATTCGAGCCTGGTTTCCACGCCACCTTTATACGCGTCAACCTGTCCCAGTTCTCCGGAAACCTTTTGGAGTCCGAACTATTCGGCCATCGCAAAGGAGCATTCACAGGCGCAACAGATGATTACGAAGGAGATCTGGCGCGGTGCATGCGTCACGGCGCAATCTTCCTTGATGAGTTGGGGGACATCTCTCCCGCGGTTCAAACGAAGCTGCTGAAAGTGCTGGAAGACCGAACGTTCACACCGGCGGGAAGTCACGATTCCTGCCGCTTCGAAGGCCAAATTATTGCCGCTACAAATCGCGATCTAAATAAACTTCGCGAGCAGGGTGTATTTCGGGACGATCTCTACTATCACCTCTGTTCCGATGTCATCCGGATTCCGCCACTCCGTACTCGAATCCAAGAGGACCCACGGGAATTCGACGACATGGTTACCCACCT
>Ga0310121_10002035_pt1 | contig 19733 bp, 16 predicted proteins | sample CB27_Tmax_986_MG_FD_203504 | JGI IMG/M metagenome (GOLD analysis project Ga0310121, IMG submission 203504) | Marine microbial communities from Western Arctic Ocean, Canada - CB27_Tmax_986 | ecosystem: Environmental > Aquatic > Marine > Oceanic | place: Canada: Western Arctic Ocean | collected...
TACAAGCATCGATCTTGGCTCTGGACGTTTACCGAGATCGAAGGCATCGAACCGACGAACAACACGGCGGAGCGGGCGCTGCGTCCAGCGGTGATCTATCGCAAGCTCAGCTTTGGAACGCAAATCGTATCGGGCAGCCATTTCATCGAGCGGATATTGACGGTATCGGAAACCTGCCGACTACAAAACCGCTCGCCATTTCAGTACCTTGTGGCAGCGATGAAAGCGCACTTCTCGCAGCAGACTCCGCCCTCACTATTGCCAACAAAAGAGACGGCCCCAACAAAAAAGGCTGCCTAAAACACTGCCACCCCGTGAACAGTTACCACCTTGGAGACACACGATTCGCTTCTCAATCATGCGAAGGAATATTTGCGGTATGTCCTTAACGACACGGCCCCGGATTCGGTGTTGGCGGTGGCCTGGGATGAGTTCTATAAGATGTACGATGACGTTATTCGGCGGTTTGCGATTTCCAGGGGTGTTCCCTATTCGCAGCTGGACGATTGCGCCCAGGAGGTTTGGTCTGACGTCATGCGACGCTTGACCCTGTTCGATCGGCCGTGGCCGGCTCGCAGAAGGCACCCGCCGCCAATGCTTTGATGAGCTTACTCACACTTAAGCTGCTCGACAAGGAACGACTCAGCCACATCGATGACTTCAATTGTGATGAAGCCCTCGGCCTGTTCGCCGGATTGAATATCTTGCCGAAGAAAAGCTTTGCCACCGACTATTCGTACCGCACCACGCGAACTTAGCAGGTAGCGCTGCTAAAGGGATGGGTCAATAAGTTGTCGCCTTTGCTGTTCCCCGAGGCCAATTCCTTTTCGTTGGACTTCCATGCCAATGGCCATCGCGGCGAGGAAACCGACTTGGAAAACCACTATCAACCCATGCGTGGCGAAGCCGGACCAAGTGTGCTGACTTTCTTCGCAATGGAGAAAAAAAGCCGGGTTTTTTGCTGTGCGAACGCCGATCTGACACGTTCTCAACAGTCAGGCGAAGTGCTCCGTTTCATTGACTTCTGGCGGAAACTGATGGGTAAAAATCCAGAATGGTTGTACTTTGACTCCAAGCTCACCACGTACGCTGAGTTGTCACAAATCACGAAAAAGAAAGATATCTGGTTTGTCACAATCCGGCGCCGCGGCAGCAGCATCGTCCGCCGTTTGTCAGCGTTGCCCGAAAGCGACTGGGAACAAGCGGTGATCGACATTCCGAAGCGGTGTCACAAACGAATTCGTTACGTGGATGAACGTGTCACGTTGCGGGATTACGAAGGCGAATCGCGTCAGATCGCCGTGAAGGGACTAGGTCGTGAACAACCGACGCTGTTCTTGACGAACAACTTCGAGGCCAGGCCTCGCGAGTTGGTGATGAACTATGCACGCCGCAATGGTGTAGAGGATGCTTTGGGAAGCAGCGTGAACCTTTTTTACTTGGACTGTCTTTCCAGCGAAGTTCGTTTGAACGTAGCTTTGGATACCGTGCTCACCGCGTTGGCGAACGGTTGCTACTGCTGGCTAGGTAACCAACTTCTCGGCTTCGACCAAAGTAAACCAAAAGCACTGTATCGCAAGTTCGTCGAGACATCGGGCGCCGTGGAGATCGAAAATGGGCGTCGGATTGTGGTATACTTCGACCGCCGCGCTCACAACCCCATACTGCGCGAAGCACTAATCGACCAACCCATAACGGAGATCCCCTGGCTGGCAAATCATACTTTGGAATTTGTGTACACCTGAACATGTAAATTGCCATCGAATTTTGCTTCGCGGAAATCGGCGTTGAATGTTCGTTTCTCGGACTCATGGTCTAAGTGGCCTGTAAGGCGAACGGCAGATGAGAACGTACCACCTTGAACCGTGGGCTAGCGCCCTGCGGGTGATTTCATCAGCCGGCACGCGCTAGCGTCCGGTTTTTTGGGCGGTAAATTCTCACTTGCCGCTCGCCTAACATGGTAGTTCGGCCTTTAACGAAGCCACCTTGTTCGTCTTAGCGGTAGCGTAGACGCGTAGCTGAACTCGTAAGAGTTTGGCCATTACGCTTTCCATCAAAGAAATCCGACGACTTCACCCACGGCCGTCGTGAGCATCTAACGTCATGATGGGTTGGTTGGTTCGAGCTCGGTCGCCAAAGTCTTACGACTTCAGCTACCAGTCGACGGCCGCCGTGGCGACCCTTGCTAGGTCGCGACGTTGGCCTTTCGCGCGGCCCGCAAAGCGCGTGTTTGACTTCGCACGTAATCTCTTTTGCGTTGTTGCGTTACAGGGTCGCCGATGTAGTCTTCGAACTCGTCCCGAACGAGCTTGCGAACCGTGGGGTCCACGTCCAAGCCGCGCATCCGTAAATAGAACCTGGGGTTTAACGGCAATCGATAGATCTGCGACCCCACCCTCTGAAGTAGCGAGTAATCGACAACCCGGTCCAAGATCTGAAACGGATTCGACGTGCAATTGTTCGTGCCGCAGAATCTGTACAGGTAGTACTGCTCATTTGCCCCAGCGCAATGGCTGCGCAGCAGCGACTGGATGAGCAGAGCTCGTTTCTCCCGCTCATCAATTGGCAGCGCCGGGGACTCAGTCACATATTGGCTTTGCACAACGATCCGCTCGAACACCATTTCTTGAGTTGACATGAATCGATGGGCGCTAAAGAGGTTTCCAGCCAACCCGTCTCGGATGTTAAAGGTGACACCGACTGGTCCGACAGCCTCGAGCGAATAGACGAAGTCGTCCACCCGGTGTTCGGGCTCACCAGATGGGTCCCTTTCGGAAGAAAAGAGTTCGACATAATGACCCATTTTCAGGGTAAAGCGGCTCTGCACGTGATTCAGCATCCGTACGGTACGTTTGGGCACCCCCTGTTTGTCTCGTACGATTTCCGGTCCGTCGGGACCCGGTTTCGTCTTGGGTTTCGAGAAGTTGAATGCCTGGCCGAAGACTTCGTTAACGGCATCCAACGGAACGACCGCGTTCCAAAAGGTCCCTACATGGTAGAAGTCGCCAAGGGTCACGGTCGCGTCGTCATCTCCAATCTCCGGATTCGCATCGCCGAGTATCGTGATCGACCGACGACTCGAATCATCAAGCGGTTGGCCCGCATATCGGTTGCGATTGAACATGGAGTGAGCATCCCTGGCGAGTTTCTGCCTGGCGACTTTGTGTATGGTGTGGTATTGGGTGCTAGGTTTGTACCACTTTACCGGCCGAACGGCGCTTGGCGATAGGACAATTCGTCATCGTTCCCAGTGGTTAGATTTGCAGAAAACGCGTCGTTGAAGAACTGACCGAATTAGCCGAGATTATGCTTTTTCTCGAACTCAGCGTCCGCCTCATCGACCGACCGGTTACGATTCAACCACTCTTGTCAGCGTTTGCGGGCACGTCGATAAGACCTTACCTCGGTGGCCACGAAAACATTTTTCCGGTAGAATGGTAGCGGAGAGTGGATTTCAGGACCGTTAATATTATTGTGCGTAACATCTATCACGATAATTCGGTATCGGTGCCGGACTATGTTCACACACTCGATGGATTCCGAGAGTGGGTTGCGTCGAACGAGTATCCAGAAAGCGGCCTGGTCGCCTTGTTGGGCAAGGAGTTATTCATCGACATGAGTCCAGAACGCCTGCAGACCCACAATAAACCGAAAACCGTTGTGAACAGCGTCTTGTGGAACCTGGTTAACGAATGCGATCTTGGCGAACTCTAACACGATCGGCTTTGGCTGACCAATGACGCCGCTGGCCTGTCGACAGAACCGGACGGCACTTTTGCGAGTTGGAACACGATCCAAAGTGGCCGCGTAAAGATCGTTCCTGTTGGTGATGACGAGGACGATGGTGTCGAGTTACGGGGTTCTCCGGATTGGGTATTGGAAGTCGTCAGTAAGACTTCAGAGCGTAAGGACAAGAAAGTACTTCCCGAATTGTATCATCGAGCCGGCATTTGCGAATATTGGCTGATTGACGCCCGACGTAACGAACTACAGTTCACGGTTTTTCACTACACAAAAGACAAATACGTTGTGGCTGAACCACTTCAGGGTTGGTTATGGTCCGAGGTATTTCAGAGAGAGTTTCAGATGGAACGGATCCGCCATCAACTTGGCCGTTGGCGGTATCTATTGCACGTTCGTGCCCGCACTAGTTAGTGAGTGGCCCACCCTATCCTGGGAACTGACTACTCTTGGTAGCAGCGCACCACGAAAATCGCTGCGTAAACATCGCAACTCGGAGGGTCGATGTCGATACGCTGCGCACTGGTCTCGACAGGCGATTTCAGTTGAATCGTGTTTCGCGTCTGGACCATAGACCATTACATCCGGAGGCTAGGCATCGTATTCCCGGTCGGTGACCAGACCCGGCATTGGCACCGGGTACTGGCCGTTTTCGTCGGCCGACACTGGAGCAGGTCCGTCGAGGGTCAGCTGTTCCAGATCCGGGGCGAACTCGTGCTCGTGGTTGAGAATTTGATCGCGGGTGATCTCTTTTCCCGTGTGTGCGGCCATTCGTCCCATATTACAGGCCAGACTCGCCTCGACCCCCCGACGTACCTCACTGTAAGGCGTGTCTTGGCGGATGGCGTCGATCAGATATTGCCATTCGAGGTCGTAGGGGTTGGGTTCGGGACCGGAAAAATGCCACACCAAATCGTCTTTGACAAAGTTGTGACCTTTGTAGATGCGGCTCTTGGCAGGTATGTGGCCGGATGTGGAGACCACTGCCGAGCCCTTGGTGCCGTGCGCGTAAGTTGCGAACAAGGGCTTGCAACCGCCTATGTTACGACCGTTGAGAAAAATCTTGGTGCCGTCCGCGAAATCATACTCAACGGAATAGGTATCAAAATTCTGGTCGATACTTTCACCGCGGTAGTGCCGGCCACCACAGGCCCTGGCTCGGACGGGAAAATCATCCTTCATCCAACAAGCTTCATCCGTATTGTGAATCAAAAAGTCATTAAAGCATCCGCCGCTCGCCCAGAGGAAACTGTGGAATCGTCGAATTTGAAATTCCACTTCGGACATTTCGGCAGGTCTTTGATCAGAAAAGGCAGAGCCTATCGGACCGCTCATGCGGTAAGCTTGCAGGGTGATAAGGTCGCCGATTTCCCCGTTCTGAATGCGATCGAACAATTCGCGACGCGCATCGCAGTGGCGGCACATGAGGCCCACACCAACCTTGAGATTCTTTTGATCGGCCAAATCGGCCAGGTCGAACATTCTTCGCGAAGTTGGGCCATCGACTGTGACCGGCTTTTCCATGAAGACATTCAATCCCCGCTCGATCGCGTACGTGAAATGAACCCAGCGAAAAGCTGGCGGTGTCGCTAAAATGGCAATGTCGCCCGGACGTAGGCTATCCATGGCATCACGGTAAGCATCGAATCCAATAAAGCGGCGAGTCTCTGGAACGTCCAAACGATCCGCGTTGTTGGTTTGCAGTAGGGAAAGGCTCTGGCTCAATCGGTCTTCGAACACGTCTGCCATGGCAACCAACTTGACAGGCACTCCCTTCACGGAGAAGGCATTCACGGTGGCGCCGGTGCCCCGACCTCCGCACCCGATCAAAGCTAATCGCAGTTCATTTTCTTCACCAGCGTGAACACGAGGCACGATAATGCCTGCCAAGGTGGTCGCCGCGGCCACCGCACCTGAAGTGGAAAGGAACTCTCGTCGTGATTTCGACGGTTTCGTTGGTTGCGTCATTTGATACGTCCCCGAGATATTGAAAATGCAATCTGAAAGCAAACTGTGTGCCGTGGAAAGACTGACTAGTGCTGTCTAAGTTATTTCTACCCCATTTTCCCAGTGATTGTACCCCCGCTAGCTTTCCGCGTTAATACAAGGCCCCCCTCACACCTTCGTCTGTTTCCAACCCCCGTGGAGAAACCGCCACAGGATGAGCGCCGATCGCAGGACAACATCCGCGACCATCGCCCCCCAAGCGCCGACGGCACCGAGTCCGATTCCATGTAGCGTGACATCGGTAAGCGGCAAATCGAACGTTTCGGTGGCCAACCAAATCCCGATTGGGATGCGAACTCCTAGCAGACCGGCGAGGTTGATGGCAAATGGCCAGCGCGTGTCGCCAGCACCGCGCAGTGCTCCGCTGAGGATCATGTGGATGGCGAGCGACGGCATGGCCAGGGCAGCCAGCCGTAAGAGGCGAATGGTGAGTTCCGCGGCGGGCGTGGTCGACGAACGAATGAAAATCTGGGTCAGCCATCCCCCTCCGAAATAAAACAGGAAGCCGGCCCCGATCATCAGTGATCCTCCCGCTGCCAGCGCCGAGATGGTACCGCGAAAGGCGCGATCGTGGTCCTTGGCTCCCAAATATTGGCCAGCCAACGTGGCGGCGGCGACCTGAAACGCGGTGCCGGGTAGGTAGGCAATCGACTCGATGCGAATTGCCAAACTGTGCGCCGCTGCCGATACCGTACCCAGGCCGTTGATGATGCCGAGAAACCACAGGTGGCATGTGAGGATCGTAAGCAGATCGACGCCGCCAGGTATACCGACCCGTAGGATGCGGCGAATCATTTCCAAATCGGGTCGCATCTGTTGTGGGCGCAATCGTATTCCGGCGCGACCGGCCATCAGTAGACCGAGCACGATCAACGCACCAATCACGTGCCCAATTGCCGTGCCCAGCGCCAATCCATCCCAACCCAGTCGCGGCGCTGGTCCGAGTCCCAGTACCAACGAGATGCTGATCAAAACGTTCACGGCGTTCATGACCGCCATCGCCACCAGACCACTTACCGTGTCCCCTGCCCCGCGCAGGCAGGACACGCCAACCGATTGCACCATGATGGCCGGTATGATCGGGATCATGTACCTCAAGTAGCGGCTTGCCAAATCGGCGGCTTCCTCTTCCAAGTTCAGCAGCGCCACGAAATTTTCTCCAGCGACTCCAAAGATGAACATGACCGCTCCAGCTACGACCGCGCCGCAAAGCAGCGCCTGATGAGTCGCCTTTGTCGCCATGTCGATTTTCCGCGCGCCGACGTGTCGGGCAACCACCGCTGTGGCGCCGATAGACACCAAGGAGAACATGCTCGGTATCAGCCAGAGCGTATAGGCCATCAGTCCGATGGCGGCCAACGGCGCTTCGCCCTCGAGATATCGGCTTGCCAGACCGGTGTCGACAAAACCGACCAGCATCACGAGTACCTGTTCGCCCAAGACGGGAATGGCAAGCCGCCACATAGGACGTGTTACGCTGAGTCGGTCGGCGAGAGTGTTGGCCAAAGTTAGGTTCCACCCCTCAAGCAAACAGCTCCCGAATAACCTTGCCGCTATTGGCGATTTTCATTGGTCGACCGTTGCGGCTGGTAAAGTTTTGATCCAGCCGAATACCAAGGGCCTGACAGGTCGAGGCCATCAGATCTTGCGACGTATACGGTTCGGTGTTTACCATCGTGCCGTCTTCGTTGGTTTCGCCAATGACCTTGCCTCGGGCAAATCCAGCCCCACCCACCACGACACTCCAGGCGCGGGCCCAGTGGTCGCGACCGGCATCGCCGTTGATCCGCGGGGTCCGACCAAACTCACCCATGCAAATAACGGCGACATTATCCATCATGCCGCGCTGCTCGAGATCCGCCATCAACGCGCTAAAGGCCTGATCGAGCCTCGGTAAACGTTGGTCTTGCAGCGTTGGAAAGATGTTCGTGTGGTTATCCCATCCGCCGAAATCAACTTCGACAAAAGGCACACCAGCCTCGACTAATCGACGAGCCATTAGGCATCCACGTCCAAAGCCACTGGTCCCATATAGATCGCGAGTGGCTTGATTTTCTTGATCAATCTTGAACGCTTGCAACTGCTGGCTGGTCATCATCTGATAGGTCTTGTCGAGGACTTGGGCATGGTCCTCGGCAGCCTGGCCACGACGTTGGTCGATGAAGTTCTTTTCCAGCACCCCTAGCGTGCTGATGCGTCGCGCCACCCGATCCTCGCTCAGTCCCATTTTCACGTTTCGCACTTGTCCATCGGAGTTGACTACGAACGGCGCCCATGACATCCCCAAAAATCCAGGCCCGACGCTCCCACCACCGACGGCAACGAAAGGTGGAATTTCCAACTCCGGACGTTGTTCCGCCAATTGATGGGCAATCACCGACCCGTAACTGGGATGCTCGACGCTCGGATTGGGGACGTAACCGGTGTGCATGTAATAGCGTCCGCGATTGTGATCGGCTTCACGCGTGCTCATGCTGCGGACAATGCTCAGGTTGTGCATTTGATTGGCCATCCGCGGCAGGTACTCGCTGATCTGACCCGCGCCTGACGTGCTGATCGGCCGGAATGGTCCCCCGGTCCCAGCGCCAGGCTTGAGGTCCCACATATCAATGGTCGAAGGACCACCACCCATCCAGAGGAGAATGGCGGCTTTGCGGTTCTGACTCAGCTCGGCCGCCTGGGCTTGGATGGATCGAGTCAGCGTAATGGCTGGAATGGCCATGGCGGAAGCGCCCGCCAGGTGGGACATGAAATGGCGTCGACTCATGCCGTCGGAAGTGTCGAAAGATAGCATCGCGCACGCTCCTCAGTTGGGTAGATATAAAGTGCGATTCGGCTTTGTCGTTCTGCTATCGCGTATCCTAGAATGCTTGAACGCACTTCCGTGATTGTTCTTTCCTTTTCTTAATCTTAATCTTAATCCTAGTCTCCCACATACGGATTAAGATTAATATTAAGAGGAAGATTAAGAATCTAGGAATTTAAATCTTTTCTGCCAGCCTCTAATGTACCAGGATAAACTCGTTGCTATTGAGCAGCGCCCACCAAATGTCCTGTAAGGCGGCCGTTTGTGGATCGGGAGTTTCATCCCAATCACCTGGGGGCCGTCGTCGATTGGCGGCGTCGGTAATTTTTTGTGAGACGTAGGATTCGAGCAGGCGATTGGCAATACGGAGCTCTTTGGACGTCGGTTTTCGGGAAAGTCCTGCCATGAACAAGTACTCAATTTTACGAGACGGCCTGAGGTCGCTAGCCGCCATCTTGCCAAGTAGGCTGCGCGGCTTGACGCTGGTCGATTCTTTCATCAATCGTCCGTTCATCATCATCAACGACTGGGAAATCGTTCCGTTGAAGGTCGTCATTTCGCCACCGTCGTCAGTGCCAAAAGCGCTGTTGAACTGTGCCAGCCAGGCGCTGCGATTGGCCTCTTGTTGCTCGTAATCCGCCGAGTTTCCGTCGGCTTGGGTGGCCGCCAACAGCGAGGCATACAATTGCTCAGCTCGCATTTGGCGAAGATAAAAGTGGCTGAAGCGTGGGGGCTCGCCGAGCGTCGGATCGTCTTGCTTGTTGCCCGCCTCCATGCGGCTGGACAATCCGTAGGGTTCGCTGAGCGTGATCCACCGATACAGCTGCTTGAGCAAAAAACCATTGGCACGAAAATCTTTACCAAGTTGTTCTAAAATCGCCGGATGCGATGGCGGGTTGTCGGGTCGCATATCATCGACCGGTTTAGTGAATCCATAACCAAAAAAATAACCCCACATGCGGTTGACAATCGCTTTTTCGAAGTAAGGCGAATCAATAATTAATGGGGCCAACTCAGTGCGCCGATTCACGTCGTCGGCGTATCCACTGCGGTTTTTCAACTCGGTGCCGTCGACAAATACCGGATAAGCCACTTCGAGATCGCCGTTGCGGCGTTCGTAGTAGATCTCCGCTTCCGCAGGAGTCGAGCCTTCACCGGGGAAATCTTCGTTAACCAATTCCACGAATGTAATGTCGTTGTCCTCATTGAATCGCCGTAAGGGGGCGGTTTGTCGAAAGAAAGCGTTCATCTCCCAGAATTGATTCTGTTTCCAATCGTTGAATGGATGGTCGTGACATTGTGTGCATTGGACCTGGAGGCCCAGAAACAATCGAGACGTGTCCGCCGTGGCTTGTGCCGCCTTGTCTGCCAACTTCATCGTCAGAAAATTGGTCGCCCCATTGAAGTTTTCCCTGCCCGGTGTGTTGGCGCCTTCCGCAGTGATCAGCTCATGGACCAGCACGTCATAAGACTTGTCTTCTTTAAAAGTTTCATAGAGGTAGGAGCGCATGCCGGCACGACTAATCAGCGAATTGTCTTCAGTCCCTCCAGTTCGACCAATTAACCAATTCGTCCAGATGGTCGTCCAATGTTGGGCGTATTCTTCTTGATACTCGCTCGCGTAAAGTAATTGGTCGACCAATCGAGCACGAGGGTTAGCGGAACGGTCCTTGCGAAAGGCGTTCAACTCGGCCACCTTGGGGATGCGACCGATGAGATCCAGAAACACCCGACGACACCACTGGCCGTCGGTCGCCGGCTTGGACGGCTTGATTCCGTACTCGTCCCAAACGACTCGGACTTGCCCGTTGATGAATTCAATTGGATCCGTTTGTTCGGCGGGCGTTTGATCTGACCAACCGGGCGGTACGTTCCAGACCAGCGACGTGAAAAACATCGCGACCGCCATTGCGGCGATGGAAGAGTTAAAAGCAATTCCGAGAGAGGTTGTTTTGCACATCGCCGAATTATCTACCTCCGTGAACGACGCGTTACGCTCGGAAACGATCGTCCGATGGCTACTGGTTAGCTTAACACTGAATCGTCGCGGAGGTTCACCTGAGCCCCGCTACCGGTCCGCAGGAACGGCCGCCAAAAGTGCCGGTTAAGAAAACTTTTTTAATACTACTTTTGGCTTACACGGTTTCTTAGCTAGAAATCCGTTCGATTTTGCTACAGTGTAGCAAAATAGCGCAGTAAAAAAATAAAGGTGAGTCGAATGAAATCGACTCACCTTTGAAGTAAACGAAGCTGAGAATCAGGTCAGCCAACTCTTCTCTGTCCTGAAAACCCTAGGGCTTTTGCCTCTTCCCCGTGGATTTTCGACCGATTCACTTTCGTTCTTTCCTCTTCTCGTACCGACCCCAGCAAAAATGTGCCTCATTCTCTGTTACGGCCCGTACCAGTCGTCGGAATTTAAGTGCAAACCCTGTTCCAAAAAGTGAATCGGACTCGCGAAAAGCTCAAAGTGGGAAGTTTGCGAGCTATGCGGAGGCGCGGAATTGGATTTTTTGGAGACGACGGTACACGTCGCAGCGCTGGATGAGTTGATCGTGCGTTCCGACGTCCACGACCTGACCGGCGTCCATTACCAGAATGCGATCGGCCAGTGAGAGGGTTTCCATTCGGTGGGTGATCATGATGGCCGTACGGTGCTGGACAAAATCAGCCAGCACTTGACGGATAAGCTGTTCGCTTTCGACATCAATCTGGCTGGTCGCCTCATCCAAGATCAACAATTCTGGATCTCGTAGGATAGCACGGGCTAATGACAGTCGTTGGCGTTGTCCGCCGGACAGCAATTTACCAGTGGAGCCGATCACGGTGTCGTAGCCGTCAGCCAGTTTGTTTTCGATGAAGCCGTGTGCGTGAGCTTGTTTGGCCGCCACGACGACCTGCTCATCGGTGGCGTGCGGCGACCCATAGCGAAGGTTGTTCATGACGGTATCGTCAAACAAGAGCGTGTGTTGGGTGACGACACCACATTGTCGCCGAAGTTGCGAGGGTCGGAGATCGCGCAAATCGGCTCCGTTCCACAAAACGCTACCGGAGGTCGGGTCGTAGAATCGGGGGATCAGGTTGACCAGTGTACTTTTGCCGCAGCCATTGGGGCCAACGATGGCCAGCGTTTCGCCGGCGTGAATATCGAGATCGACATTGTTCAGCACAGGACAGTCGGCAACGTACTCAAAGTGAACTTTCTCGAAGTGTATTCCCCTCAGTGGCAAAGTCACTGGCTGCGGATGGGCTGGGGTCGCGATAGTGGGTTGACGATCAACGAGAGCGTAAAGTCGGTCGGAGGCGGCCGCGCTGGACTGGATAGCGTTGTAGATTTCGGCTGTTTTGCGAAACGGGTCGCTGACCCCAGCCAACAGTGCAAAGAATGCCATCAAACCGCCAAAGGTCATTGGCCGATGGCACAGGCGGAGGCCGAGCAGATGCGTCTCCTGGTAAAGCACCAGATATCCGCCTGCCAGGATGGCGAGTCCGACCACGCCGATGCTCATCAGTTCGGTGCTTGGTTTCGTGAATGAGTTGTAGAAGGCAATGCGCAGTTGTTTCCGCATGTATTCTTTGGCGGCATGGTGAAATCGCCGCCGTTCGGCGCGTTCCATCGTGAACGCCTTAACGGCCTGGATACCGGACAGGGATTCGCAAAGTATTCCATAAAGGTCTGCCATTTTGTCCATGGCGCGACGATTGGCCCGCTTCACGGATTTCGCCAACAGATTTATCAGGTACATGGCGGCTGGCGTGATTATCAAGCAAAACAATAGCAAACGCCAAGAGACCAGTGCGGCTCCGGTGAGGCAGGTGACGATCTTCAGCGGTTCTCGAATGGCCCGACCATAGACCGTCTTCAGTCCGATGCTAGCCCATTCCATGTCGTGCGTGAAATGACTGAGCAGTTTGCTGGTTCGCTGTTCGCCAAAACTGTCGAGGCTCAAGCGAAGAGTCCGGCGGTAGAGCAATTTGCGCAGATCGAAGGTCACCAGTTGCGTGATTCGATCGACCATGAGGACATTGGTAACGAGGAAGACGGCTTTCACCATAGTCCCTGCCACTAAAACGACGACGACCAAGACCAGTGTGGGAAACGGCTCACCAGGCAAATAGTGGTGAATCCAGGGTTGCAGCTTACGAAAGCGCAGCAGCGCAGTTTCTTCCGCCGTGATTTGAGAGGTCAAGTACGACAATCGTCGTCGCATGTTGGATGGAAGGTCCTGCTGTTTGGCCCGGTGCTCAATCTCGGACTGCGTGGAGCGCAATATGACCAGCTCGGACTTGGTCTCCTCGATATTGTCGTCGACCCACTCACGCAAAGAACGGCCCTGGAAGACGACTTCCACAATCGGATAGACCGTTGCCAAATTGGCGCCCCAAAAAAAGGCCACGATCAAGGATGACACGGCAATCATGCCGAGCGTCCAGCGGTAGCGAAGGCCCAGACGGAGGGCACGGGCAAAGTTCTTCATGAGCGGAGTTTGTCAATGTGATTACGCAGCGGTACAAAAAACGATGGCAAGGCTCATGATGAATGCAACGGGAACGCCATGCGGACGGAACTTGTAGCAAAACCACAGTGTGGCTCCAAGAGCGGCCGTCGAATTGGCGCTTAACCCGAATACCGTTTAACGAATAGCATTTCCGTTGCGAGGGCGAGGCTCCCGCCGAGCCGTGACAGCAGTGCTTCATTCAATTGTATGGCGGTTAACGAAGTCCGCTCATCTCCGCTGTCGCTAGCAGGGAGCGGCTTGTTGGCTGATCGGCCGATTCCTGCTTCACTCCCTAGGCCGCCGGCGGAAGGCAGCCCGAATCAGACTGAGAATGACCACGGTCAATGGGGGCGCGGCCAATGTCAGGATGATAAACACCGCGGAACCGGAGAGACCACTTCTCCACTGGCGGTACATGTAGAAACCGCCGGCGGCTGTGATCGCGCAGACGGCATACAGCAGCATCAGCCGAGTCAGGCTGATCTGCAGGCGTCCGTACCGATGCCGACGGCCATGGGGCCGCGTGCGAAGAGGTTGCTGGCATTGCCTGCGGGCTAGGCTTCCGATGATTCGATCCAACCTCCGCCAAGGACGCGGTCCTCTTCATAGCAAACGACCGCTTGCCCGGGTGCCACTCCATAACACGGGTCATCAAACACCACGCGGAACCGATCGTCCTCCAAAGGATACAACGTCGCCGGGTGCGCGTCGCTGTTGTAGCGGATTTGCGCCGCGCATCGTTGCGGCTGGTCCGGTGGATCAATCAACCAGTTGGCTTGATTGGCGATCAAACCGTGACGAGCCAATTCGTCGCGCCGGCCGATGATGACCTGACGCGTTTTCGGATCAATTTGCGTCACGAAGCGGGGTTCGCCCAGTGCCGTGCCCAATCCTTTTCTTTGGCCGATCGTAAAATTCTCGTAACCTGCGTGGGTCCCCACGACCTGGCCGTCCGTTGTAACGATCTCTCCCGCCGTCTCCACGCCAGGACTTCGTTGCGAAACGAAATCTCCGTGTTGGCCCGAGGTCACAAAACAAATTTCCTGGCTGTCACGTTTATCCGCGACGTCCAGCCGGAGATCGCCGGCAATCCGACGGATTTCTGCTTTATCGAAATCGCCCACCGGCAACATCATTCGTTGGAGGTAACGTCGGTCGATGCCGAACAGGACGTAGGATTGATCCTTCTTGGCATCCCTACCACGTCTGAGCGCGAAATCGGAATCCATTGCCGTATCCAGGCGGGCGTAATGGCCAGTTGCCACGAAATTTGCGTCCACGCTGTCAGCGTAATCAAACAACCGACCGAATTTGATCCAGTTGTTACACATCACACACGGGTTGGGGGTCCTCCCGGAAGTGTACTCGTCGACAAAATAATCCACGATTCTCGCGAAATCCTCGTCAAAGTTGACGGCATAAAAGTCGATTCCCAGCATCTCCGATACGCGACGAGCGTCGGCCGCGTCACTGGCCGAACAGCAGCCCTGTTTGTGTTCAGCGCGGTTCGTCACCGGCCCGGAAACAATCGGCAGCAGCTGATCTGTGGCGTCGCAGGACTCTGGTTCAGCCAGCACACCATGCCGCATGAAAACGCCGATGATCTCGTGTCCTGCTCGCTGCAGCAGGTGAGCTGACACACTGCTGTCAACACCTCCGGACATTGCTAGTACTACACGTGCCATGATCTACTCGGGTGGCGGCTGGCCAGGATTCACATTGGGGCTCGGCGCAAGCCGGCCGGCGGAACCTTGATTTTGACTGATTTTTTTGACTTACAAACCCGGTTAAAGAAAAAAACGGAAGACTTTTTGATCAAATACTAGACAGACTTCTGGTCATCGGTAAGATGCCAAACAACTCGTTAACGCGCCGGCGTCATTGAAAATATCGGCTATGAAGGGGAATTGGCAAGGTGAGTCGGGAAGATGAGTCGGGCGAGATGAGTTAAACCACCTAGAAAAACAGAGGATTCAAACTTTATCTGTGACTTTTCGTCGATCACCAGCTTTAACGACCGTCTCCCTCGCTGCTCCAGCTGTGTCACCGTGTCTCAGAAAATGGGGGCTTGGACCACTTCACCGAGGGGTGCTCGGTTGTTCAAATTTGTTTTTCCAAAAACGCTTCTGGCGGGTTGCAAATGGTTCATCGAGGGATAGGATAACCGACCGAATCTTGTGCAAACATACCAGCTTAACTTCTTCTTAGGGTTACAGGTTCTTAGGGTTACAGCGCCTACTCTAGAGGGGCGAGAAAATAAACGCTGGGTGACAAAAAAGCATAAATCTGAAAAACCTGTTTTATCGCAAAAATTTATCCACGTGTTAAATCTCTGAAGAATTCTCGGCAATTATTCTCGCCAAATTTTTTTGCTGTGATTTCTTCGATTCGTGGTCCGTCAATTGAACGCTCAAAGACACAGTTATTTTTTAGGTTCCGTACACGGTTCGTAAGTGCCGCCCGGTTGCCCATCAGATCCAAGTGCCTTGCCGCGCTAGTGGATGTGCCTCACCTTGTGGTTCGTGCGGCGGATGCAGCACGACTTGCGGCTGCTAATTCGTTGTCGCCCCTCGGGCGGATTTGATTAATCAATACAACAGGCCGAGATTGGAAATAAACTCGGCCTGTCTTTTTGTGCCCAACTAGCGGCCTGTGAGCATGCGGGCTAGTCTCGTAATCCACATCTCCCTTAGAATACGCGTGTCTAACTGAGTCCCATTAGTAGTAATGTCTTACCGAGGATCACCAGCATGGAAAAGGAATGGAAAGACCGTCTTGATGCGATCGAGCAGCGACTAATTGAACTGCGCGACAGTCTTTGACCACGCCGACAAGAAGAAACGAATCGAGGCGATCGACAAGGCAATGACGGCTGCGGATTTTTGGAACGACCAAGAAAACGCTCAACAACAAGTCATTCAACGCAAAGGTCTGCTGGCGGTCGTCCAGCCGTTGGACCAAGCCGGCGCGGCGGTCGACGATTTGTCCACCATGTGGGAAATGGCGGAGGAAGATCCGGTGTTTGCCGAAGAGATTCCTGTCGAACTCAAGCGGGCCGAAACCCTCTTGGAAGGGCTGGAGATGAAGGCCTTGTTGGGAGGGCCCCACGACAACCTCGGGGCCATTATCGCCATCAACGCACGTGATGGCGGCACCGATGCCAACGATTGGGCCGAAATGCTGTTGCGGATGTACACCCAGTGGGCTCAGAAAAATAGTTGCAAAATCGAGCTGTTGGACCGCAATGACAATGAGGAAGCCGGCATCAACAGCGCCACGATCGTCGTCCGGGGTCCGTTTGCCTACGGCTATCTCAAAGGGGAAACCGGCACGCACCGTCTGATTCGGATCAGCCCGTTCAATTCCGAAGGCAAACGGCAGACGAGCTTCGCTGCCGTCGATGTGTCCCCCGAAGTGAGTGACCGCGTTGAGGTCGAGATCGATGACAAGGACGTTCGCGAGGATACCTTCCGGGCCAGTGGCGCTGGCGGACAGCACGTCAATAAGACCGATAGCGCCATACGTTTGACTCACCTGCCAACAGGGATTGTCGCCCAATGCCAAAATGAACGCAGCCAACACAAAAACCGTGGTTCTGCCTGGAAAATGTTGAGGTCGCGGTTCGCTCGCGTCGAAGAGGAAAAGCGCGAGGCCGAACAGGCTGAAAAATATAAGAACCAGGCCAAAGTAGGATTTGGTTCGCAGATCCGCAGTTATTTTCAACATCCCGATCAACGTATCAAAGACGCGCGCACCGGGCAGGCAGCAACCAATTTTCAAAACGTCATGGATGGTGACATTCAATCTTTCCTCGACTCTTTTTTGAAGTGGCGCGTGAAAGAGAGAGGCTAGTGACCAAGAATCAAAGGGCAGGCAGGTGAACGATATGGTCCGTGAGGAAGTTCGCGTGGTCAGCTGCCTTAATCAGGTATTGTTCGTCCGCTTCACCCAGCACCAGGATCGGATCGCACACTCGCTGTATTGGCAGGACGGTCGCGATTCGGTGATGTTGCTGGAATCGGTCGAAGACAACGGATTGTCTGAGTGGCCCACGTCTCCACCGATTCAGGAATGTCACGTCCAGCAACTGGGCGACGACAGGAAAGTCGTATTTGGCGTTGGCATGGCGGGACAGAGTCATTGGTCGATGACCGCTGAAACCGCGCAAGATCCAGCGGGCATTGTCTTCGACGTCGCTTGTCGAACGGGGCAAACACCACAACGCTTGGGGTCGAGCTATCGTGTGCGACGTGGCCAACCTCGGGCGGCCTCCGGCGATCTGGAGATTACATTGACGTCGGGACGGTTACGCATCGAACTAATGGAGGGTCCGGCGAATTGGGAAATCTGTGATAACGGGCGATTTCAAATATTTCCTCGGTTGCCGGCAAATTTGAGTCTTCCGCGAACCGTTCGCTGGCGCTACCGTTGCCGGCTGGTCGAGTAGAGAGTCGTACAAAAATAGCCCTTGCAACTCCAAAGCAGAGTTGTCACCTGACTTGATTTCAAGTCAGCCTTCGGGGAAAATCATCCTTTTGGCAGATGTACCCTTTCAATGGACAATCCGGGTCGCAACCGACCAGGTCCAACCCTTTCACTCGGCGGATGGTTTTCACTCGGCGGATGGTGGCGAATCATGGTTTTTGAACATATCCAGAAGCTTAAACGGGAATACACCGACAAGTACGTTGTCGTCAGTGAGGAACCACTGGAATTGCGCAGATTCATCGGCCAGACTGGTCAAGTCAAAACGGTGAACATGAGCGGTCGGGCTCTGGTGCAGTTTGATGCCTACGAGAATATCGGCTGGTACGACATCGAGGTCGACTTTCTCAAGATCATTGACAAGCCGCTACCGAAGGAAGAAAAGCCCAAGCCGGCAGCCAAAAAAGCACCGGCTGCGGCCCAGGAAAAGAAAACGCCCGTCAAAACGGCGCCTGTCGAAAAGGCAGCGTCCGCTGGAGCCGTGTCCGCCGCGGACATCCTCGCCGCCGCGCGGGGAGGCGGCCAGCCGGCGGCCAAGCCAGCAGCAGCAGCCGGTGCAGTGAGCGCTGCGGATGTGTTGGCCGCCGCCCGTGGTGGCGCTACCGCGCCGGTCAAAGCGACTGCGGAAACCACCAAAGCGGATGCCACCTCGATGTCCGCGGCAGATATTCTTGCCGCCGCCCGTGGTGGCGGGGTACCGGTCACCGAACCGGAGCCCGCTGCGGCAGTGCCAGCTGATGAACCGGAACCTGCGCCAGAAGCAGCTGTTGAAGAAGCACCTGCTCCAGAGCCAGCTGTGGAAGAAGCAGCGGCGCCCGCTGGCGACCTGCCGACCGATACGGCAGCTATCATTGCCTGGTGTAAGCAGCGCGACGGCTGATCGCCACTAAATCACCTTGAGCATCCGCTCTAGTGCAACCAACGACCACTTGGCCGTTTCGTCATCCACGTCGATCGTGTTTACAGGTGTTCCGGCTGCCAGGTTTTCCAGGCTCCAACAGAGATGAGCCAGATCGATACGATACATCGTCGCGCACATGCATATGACTGGTGAGAGGAAATGGATTTCCTGCTCGGGGTGTTCCTGTTTCAATCGATTTACCAGGTGCAATTCAGTGCCGATGGCCCATTTCGTGCCCGACGGTGATTCTTCCACGGTACGGATGATCGTGCCGGTGGAACCCGAGACGTCGGCTAGATCGTTGACCTCCTGCGGGCATTCCGGATGGACCAGAATTTGGATGCCGGGAATTTTCTCACGAAGCTGATGTACGTGGGCCGCTTGGAACATCTGATGCACACTACAATGTCCCTTCCAGAGGACCACCTTGCTGGACTCCAAAGCGATCTCCGTATTCCCACCAAATTCGTCGGCGTTCGGATCCCACACTGGCATTTGGTCCTTGGCAATTCCCATCTTCAGCGCTGTATTGCGGCCGAGATGTTGGTCGGGAAAAAACAGCACTCGTGAAGTACGCTCAAACGCCCAATTGAGGACCGCCGGAGCGTTGCTGGAGGTGCACACGATGCCACCATTCTGACCACAGAATGCCTTGAGGCTGGCTGCGGAATTGATGTAGGTCACGGGCGTCACGTCCGCGGTATCGACATATTGCCCCAGCTCATCCCAGGCGGTTTCAACCTGCTCAATGGCGGCCATATCCGCCATGGAACAACCGGCCGCCATGTCCGGCAGAATAACCGGAATGCGGCGACCGTCACGCTGGGCGAGCATTTCCGGGCGATTGGCCAGGATGTCGGCTGTTTCGGCCATGAAGTGGACACCGCAGAACACGATGTAACGGCAGTCGCCACTCTCGGCGGCCATTTTGCTTAGCCGGTAACTATCACCGCGCAGATCCGACAAAGCGATGACTTCGTCCTGTTGGTAATGATGGCCCAAGATCAGCAATTGAGGGCCCAACTGGTCGCGAACAGCTTGGATTCGAGCATGCAGCTGGTCATTCTCCAACGATTTATAAGGAGGAAGCTCGAACTGGGGCGTGGGAATTTCAACTGTGGACATGATACGCGAGATGGTCTCCTACTCGAAGTTTCTAAGCAACTGAGTGTGGCTAGTGGCTAGTGGCTAGTGGCTAGTGGCTAGTGGCTAGTGGCTAGTGGCTAGTGGCTAGTGGCTAGTGGCTAGTGGCTAGTGGCTAGTGGCTAGTGGCTAGTGGCTAGTGGCTAGTGGCTAG
>Ga0310121_10002036_pt1 | contig 19733 bp, 16 predicted proteins | sample CB27_Tmax_986_MG_FD_203504 | JGI IMG/M metagenome (GOLD analysis project Ga0310121, IMG submission 203504) | Marine microbial communities from Western Arctic Ocean, Canada - CB27_Tmax_986 | ecosystem: Environmental > Aquatic > Marine > Oceanic | place: Canada: Western Arctic Ocean | collected...
GTGGGTCCTTTCCGAGGTCTGAATATCGAGATACGTGGATCAGAATCCACTGCACTGTCTGCCAAAACGCACAATTTTATTACGCTTGTCAAAGAAAACCTGACACGAATCCAAGACGCCAAATGACGACGTATGTTCAAGGACTTGTGGGATGCATGCAAGTCTATAGGATCAGCCTTTGGATTTGCCGGGCGCATCAGGCGTCGGCACGGCAATCATTGCGATTCCACCGCGCCGCGGATCTCCGGCTGCGTTGAATTTTCCGTTCGCGTCGGCTCCAGCCGCATGCACCCCTCCAAAGTACAGGTTGGTCTGGTCCCAGCGGTTGATGTTCATCCCTTTCTCCTCTAGCCGGTCCACGATCGTTGTGTCGATCCCGGGTTCGATGTCGAGAACACCATTTTCCAGGTGCACGCGCGGATGTTGTGTAGCATCGGCCATGGATTCGTTTCGTGCCAGGTGATGGAGCACAACCTGCAAGATGGCGGAGCGTAGGCGATTACTGCCACCGCTACCAAGCGCCACAATGCGTCCGTCGGGTGACTCGGCGATTGTAGGTGCCATCATGGAGGGAAGACGCACACCAGAGTCATAACGGTGGAACGAACCGGGGTGGAGATCTTCTTCGCCCAACATATTGTTTATATGAAAGCCGAGTTCGTCGATCCATACGGTTGATCCTTCACCGTTGCTGGTAGTCACGGAGCAGACGGTCCCGTCGCTCGCTACAACGGAGATATGGGTTGTACTCCCGACGGCCGATGTGGGGATTAATGTGGCCATACCCTGCGGATTTTTAACCCATGTCTGGTATCGGGATCGGTATTTGTCCTGGATATCTTTGTCGCGATGTTGCTGGCCCCCATAGCCGGTGAGAAGAAGGGGATCGACGATCTCAGACCGAAAGGAATCGGTCGCGGCCTGTGCGGCGGCGAGACGAATGATGGCGTCTCCATCGAAGTCTCGTAGACGTTCGATATCGGTCCCCATGACATCCAGCGCGAAGGATATCAGGGGTCCTCCGAGTCCGGGTGCCGGTGGCATATGGAGTCGGATGTTTCCCAGGGAGCTCTGTTCGGATGGGGTTTGCCTGACGCGGTAGGAGGCCAGATCCTCCAGGGTGAGATACCCTTCGTTTGCAGTAACCACGTCTACCAACTGTCGGGCGATATCCCCCCGGTAGGTGGGTTCCGCACCCCGCTGCGCGAAATCCTCAAGATAGGTTGCGGCCCCCGGTAATCGTAGGCGGTCACCGGACCTTGGCAGGGCTCCATTCGGGCAATAGAATTCACGGCCCATGTCGGAACCAATGGCGATATCCTGGAGGATGTCCACCATCTGCGCGAGGGCATCCGTGACCAGAAACCCTTCCCTTGCGACACGAATGGCCGGTTCGACCAGACGGGACATCGGCATGGTACCAAAGTGTTCACAGAGATGTTCGACACCCAGGGGAAGGCCCGGTACTGCGATGGAGCCTCCTCCTACGTGGAAAACCTGGTTCGTATTACCAAAGTCGATGTCGATCGGATGAAAGCCACGTGTACGACGATCCAGGGTCAGTTCTAGACCGAGACCAGGCGTGTTGACGAAGAAATCAACCGTATGCATCTTGCCATCTGGATCTCGCACGGTGGCATAGCCACCACCTCCCAGACCCGTCAAAGGGCCTTCTGCGACTGTGCTTACCAGGATCGCGGCGATCGCCGCATCGATGGCGTTCCCACCCTCAAGGAGGATGTCGCGAGCGGCGGCGGCGGTATCCGGATGGCCGGCGGCTACAGAGCCCAATGCTCGTCCCTGATCGTTCTTCGCCATAGTGAAAATGCCAGCCTTACGTCAACGTAACGAGCGTAGGGGGGAGCAACCTGCGTGTCAATTTCGTTAGACAGCGTTCCGCGCGTCAGCGCCTCTTCTTGGGACCTCTTCGAACTACGAGTTCAAGATGATCGTGTCGGGCGTCGCCGGCCGGGCCTTCTGGGGCTTCACGTATTCCTCCGCCGCCGGTCTGCGCCGCTTTTTCAGAGCGTTCGAAGAGCCAATCCAAACGAGTACGGAATCGCTCGTCTGTGTCCAGGAATTCGGTCAACCAGGGGATCATCTCATCCTTGACGGTCTCGCGAATGCGTACAGGCCAGCAGGAGCGCCAGCCATTGGTCAGTCGGTCTACATCGATTGCTTCACGTGTCGGCATCACCCGCATCAACAAGGAATCCAAATCCTGCAGCACCTGGCGAACTTCAGACAGTGGAACAGATTGTTGATCGTCGCGCAGTTGTTGTTCCATCTGAAATGTGGAGGTGAGAGTCTGGCGTGCTTTTGCGCGTTCGGTACGGGGGATCTCCTGGACCCGTGCCGCGAGATCTTCTCCAAATGCATGCAGAAGATCGGCGATGTCACAGGGTTTCATGACCCCAGACCGTTGCCACCACGAATGATCTCTGTGAGGTGGCTCAAGAAAACACCGTTCTCCTCCGGCGTGCCTATCGTGACCCGAAAGGCTGCTGGCAGATCAAAGGCCTTTAGACCACGCACAATGACGCCTTTTCGGAGCAGCTGTTCCACGAGATCTTCCATGGAGTCCGCATCCTGGCATGGAACCATCAGGAAATTACCTGCGGATGGAAGGGGCTCGAACCCCAGCTCGAGGAGACCTTCCATTACCCGTACTTTTTCAGTCCGGTTAATTGCCAGGGTACGTTGCGCGTGCTCCTGGTCCTCGAGGGCGGCGACGCCAGCCGCAAGAGCGATAACACTGGGCTCGAAGGGGAGGCGTACCTTGCGAATATGGCTGATGAGGTGCTCATGTGCCAGGCCATAACCCAGGCGGAAGCCCGCCATTCCGTACGCCTTGGAGAAGGTGCGCAGGGTAATGACATTGTCCAGGCGGTAACGCATGGAGTCGGGCAGATCCGTTCGATCCTGCGCGTACTCAAAGTAGGCTTCGTCCCAGATCACCAGAACATGTTTCGGAACCCGTTCCATGAATCGGGTGAACTCGTCCGTCGTGACGTAGGTCCCTGTGGGATTGTTGGGATTGGCCACATAGATGATCTTTGTCCGGTCGTTGATGCGGTCTGCGATTCCCTGTAAATCGAATCGGAAGTCCGGGGTCATGGGTACGCGATGAGTGAGAACACCACGTGATGCGATCAGAACGTTGAAACCGATGAACGTATAGTCACTGGTGATGGCCTCATCATCATCGAGAAGAAAGGCCCGGATAATACAGGCCATGATGGATTCACTACCCGATCCGAGGACCAGGTTTTCCGGCTTCACCCGAAAGTGTTTGGCCAGCACTGTTCGAAGTTTCGATTGGCCCGCAGACGGGTAGCGGTGTACGTTCCCGAGTGAATTCTGAACGGCCGTTTTTACGCCTGGCGAGGGGCCCTGGGAAGACTCATTAGAGGCGAGCTTGATGACCTTCGACAGGCCGTATGCGGAACGGATCTCCTGTTCGGTTCGTCCGGGCTCGTAAGGACGAAGCCTGGCGACGGCATCGGGTACTAGAGGTCTTGAACTCATGGCGCTGACCTTATGACGATCGGCTCGATTTTTCCAGTGGTTTCGGTCGTTTGCCTATCACGACCACGCCGATTCCAAGAATGAGGATTGGACCACCAATCCACACCCCCTGGCCGGGGATCTCAGCTAAGATAAGCCAGGCCAGAAGTGCGGAGCCGATGGGTTCCGCCAGCAACGCCACAGCAACCATCTCGGTGCGGATGTAGCGCAGTACCCACGACAACGAGCCATGGCCGAGGAGCTGCGGGCCCAGAGCCAGCGCAGCAAAGACGAGCCAATCCCGGCGGGGGAAGCCGTGAACGGGTGTCTGGGTTGCGAGTACCGTCACGGCTAGAACGCCCCAGGCCACCAGAAGTGTTGACGATGTGTAGGTCCATATATCCAGAGAGGGACGGACTTTACGTCCAAATAAAAGATAGCAGCTCATGGCGATCGAGCCGATCAAGGCGAGTATATTTCCGAGGGCGGGATTGGAAAACTCTCCCGATTGAAGGTCCATTCCAACGATGGCTGTACCGCATAACGCCACCATAATCCCGAGCCAGGTGCGACGGGGTAGTCTTTCTCCCAGGATCCAGGGACTCATCAGTCCGACCCAGATTGGATTCGTTGTCACAAGTAGAACGGAGGCAGCCACACTCGTATAGGCGAGACTCAAGATCCATGTGGCAAAATGGACTCCGAGGAAAAAGCCCGCCCCGATAAGGGACCATTTCTGGCGCCCATTCAAGGCCCGGATAGCCGCCCGTCGATGGGGGCGCAGCCATACGGGTAGGAGCAGCACGGCTGCAAGGGTAATACGCCAGAAGGCGACGCTCAGCTTCGGGGCCTCCGCTAGTCGAATCAGTACCGCCGCGGTGCTGACGATGGCCACGCCAAGGATGAGAACACTTACGCTCCTGCGTTGCATTTTGGGGTTGTGTTCGAACACCGGATCGTCTTGTGCTATTTCAGGGGTGGGGGCAGAGGGCCAGAGTCTAAGGGTATGGGCTGGTGGCTCGTATCATCGCCCAATAGCAGAAGGTCAAGTCGCCACCGTCCCCGTTCTCGAATCATCGGAAGACGAAAGAGAGTGGAGTTCTGTTCGACCTCTACGTAGGTGATTCCACCACCTACCGGCACAAGCCGGTGGATCCGATAGGGACTGACGGTTGTGGGAAGAGAGATGGCGGGAGCAGCTTCGCCGTATTCCAGGGCCAGGTTGAGAAGCGGAAGGGAACGACGGCTTATGCGTTCGCGCAGCAATTCTGTATCCTTTGAATTGGCGGCCTGAATCAGCGTATGGACGGCGTGTTCCGGCGTGTCCGTACAGCCCAAAACAAAAAATACCGCGAGCAGAAAAACGGCTCGCGGTATCGCAGTGCGAGAAGAGGGACTCGAACCCTCACAGCCTTGCAGCCACAAGGTCCTTAGCCTTGCGTGTCTACCAATTCCACCATTCTCGCAGGCGGTCGCTCTCATAGTCTGCTTTATCATTGATGTCAAGGCAGGCACCGCACGGAGAGATGGGAAATTCATGGAGAATACCATGTGAAATCAGTCTGTTATGGGAGAGGGGCCCCGGTTATGTCGAAGCGGGTTCCAGCCTGTAGATTTCCAGCGTCGAGATCGGTGCCTGCGATCAGTACGGGACCGGCGTCGAGGGTGCGGATCCAGTACAGATTGTCTGGTAGAGGATTCTGCCTGGGGGTCTCCGGAAGAGGCTTGTCCAGCGCCAGCAGGACAGAAAGCCAGGGAAGGTTGAGACCAGCGGCCGTGTAGAAAAAATGGGTGGTTCCAAATCGGGCCGCATTGAGTTCTGTAATATAGGGGCGGTTGTTATCGTCACATTTAAAGTCAACGAAGACGACACCATGGACGGCTGGGTCCAGTCCGCGTGCTGCTTTGAGCCCAAGATCTGCGATGTCATCTCGATGTACCGTATGGCTCACGGCTGGTGCTCCGGTGATCCCCGATGGAGATATATGGGGAAGTATATAGCGGTCGCGCTCACGTCCCTGGCCTGTGATCAGTTCGCCGTTTCGGAACAGTCCGATCCAGGTAAGGTTGGCTCCCGGCAGGAACTCCGAGGCGATCATACCGCCCCAGCCCTTCCAATAGTCGACCCAGATACGGGCTTGCTCCGCGCTATCACAGGGTAGAGACGCGACACCGATGCCCCGGCCTGGGATGCCTGCGCCTCGGACCCAGACGGGGAGCGTGTCCACTTCGTCGAAGACGCGAGCGACATCCGTCGGCTCCTCGAGGAGCCATGTCCGGGGCACGGGCAGGTCTTGATCGCGCCAACAACGATAGGAGTCCCATTTGCTATTTGCCCGGTCCAGAAATGAAAGCGATGGAAGAACCATATTCGCATCAATGGACTCACGGTACTTGGCAAGGGCACGAATCTCGATGCTGTTGTTGGGCAGAATCACGTCCACCTGTCGGCTATGGACGAGCTGCTGGATTTGCCCCAGGTAGGCTTGCTCGTCGGCGGCTGGGGACACCAGGTGGATTTCATCGGTCTGTGCAAGGGTGGCAAAGGCACGATCGCAGTCGGTACCGATGAGATACACGGGATCGGGTGCTCTTCGAAGCGATCTGCACAGGTTGACCGTGCCTGGTCCACCGGCGCCTGGAACTAAGATTCGAATCGGGGTGGTCATGATCTCTGGTCCTGTCGAAGATTCTCTTCTTCCCACGGAATCGGCTACAGTTCAACGTCGGACGGGAACGGCACGGTCGTATAGGATTTCTGGAACCATCAGTTCGGCCTCTTCCGGAGTGATCCACTCACGGTCCAATAAACGTTCCTTCACTTGTTCGAGCCGCCGTATGAATTGTTGCGTAGTCCTACGACGGCGCCAGTTGCGGTAGCCGTAGGGTGGATCGGGCTTCAGGTTCATAATGTAGGTGGCTTCTACAGGATTCAGATCTGCCGGCAACTGCCCAAAATAAGTGTCAGCGGCTTGTTTGATACCGTAGATTTTGGGGCCGAATTCGATGCAGTTGAGGTAGAGTTCCAGGATGCGACGTTTGGGTACCTTCTGTTCTACACCCCATACGAGTATGCCTTCGACCAGTTTTCGGGCGAGGGTTTTTTGGCGATATAGAAACAGGTTCTTCACCAACTGTTGTGTGATGGTGCTACCCCCATATACGTACCGACCTCGGTCAAGGTTCAGGATGATCGCCCGTTTAATCAGTGAGGGCATGAAGCCATAGTGACTCCAGAACCCAAGATCTTCCGTCGCAAGGGCGGCCCCCCAGACATGTGTTGGAATCTCCGGGAATTCGGTCCAATCCCGGGTACCTGGGCCCACGAGCACCGGCTTATCCAGGCTCGGATCCTCAATCCTGTACACGACAGTATTTGAGGTCATGGCGTTGATGTCGAAGGCCCGCCCAAGACTTGTAATCCGGCAGCTTTCGAAGTCGGCGGCGATTTCCAGTTCCATATTATAGGTCCGATGGAAGCGCATACTGGAGTCGATGGTAAGTTCGGCTCTGCCACGAAAATCCGCTTGTTCCAGGCCAGGCATCATGGCGCTGGGTATGCTCTTGAAGAGGACCCAACAATCCTGCCTGGGGACCTCCAGGCGCAGACTCATGCCGCTCTTTTTTGGATTGGTTCGATTGATTTCCAGGGCCGAATGGAGTCGCAGGATTCCTCCTCGTTTCGCCTTGATCTCCAGGTTGGGAGCGAACCAGCGGGAACGTCCTGGTTGGACAATCCGTGTGAACGTACCGGCGAAATCGAGAGGGCTGAACTCGACCGTTTTGGGGGCAACCATCGGATGGTCGATCTGAATTTTCGGAAGGCGCCCGCTGAACGAAGAGGTGAAGCTGCCATCGTAGTTCAAGACCCCGGATCCTGCCACGCTCATGGAAATGTCAGTTGTATTGAACCGGACTTCGGCCTGGGATTTTTCACTGGCGGGAACCAGTACTCGTTGTTGGATACGGGCTTCGGACAGGTCAATGCGGCCATCGATAGTGAGGCGGCCCGGTCCGGATTGCCGGAAACCAAAGGAGCGGATGATGCCGTGGGCCTGCACTTCGGCATCGGGCATTGTAGAAAACTCGATGTCGGACAGATGGAAGCCAGGGATCGTATAACCATCGTCGCTCAAGCGGAGCAGCCCCGGCCCCCAGGTGGTATCAAAGAAATTCTGGTAGCGATTGTCCAGTTGAAGTGATTTGGCGCGTGCGAAACGCGCAAATCGATCTTCACGTTTCAGCTGCTCTTTCTTATCTTCTTTCTGCTCGTCGGTTGTTGTTGTCGGGGGACTTTTCTGGAGCCGCGGGATAGGAAGGCCTGTAATGGTCCCGTTTTCGGCGCGGACCTCTTCCAATAGGCGTGTGTCGGGATTCCACAGGGTACGCACACGTCCGAGATTGGCCACGAAGGGGAATCCGAGACCTTTGGATACAAGCCGGGCGTGTAAGACAGCGAGACAGCCATCGCCGCAGGGCTTGGCAGCCTCGGCCTGCGCGGTCAACATACGTGTCTGATCCCCGGCGGAAAGGCTAACTCCGTCGAGCAGATGGATGCATAGGGGCAGATTTTCGCAACCCGGTCGTCCACCTCGGCTGACCACCAGATCGTCCACCGATACGCGAACCTCCATGGTACTCGAGAGGCTACGGCGGTAGGAGGCTTTGCGTAGATGGATGCGACGATCTGCGTCGAGCTCCACTGAGCCTATCTCGGTCTTGGATGAGATGGTCTTGAGTGGTGGGGCCGAGGTTGCTTCGCTGGACGTGGTCCTTTCCTGGAGTTTGGTGAGGATGTTCCCAATGCTCGGCCCCAGTTGAGCGGATAGCTGACTCTCCAGCCGATGGGCGAACTCCCCACGCATTTCCAGCGGCGGGGGCTGTTCGACACGAGCCACGAGGGTGGAGCCGAGATGGAAGAGATTCCCATTTGCTGCGATCTTGAGGCCCGATTCATCGGCGAGGGTGACCGTAAACGCCCCCTCTGCGTCAACGGTCGCGATGCCGTCGAGAGCATTGGGGCGGTCCCAATTAGCGTCTGGCGTATCGAAAATCAACGCCATATCACTCATCTTAATGCGGCAGCCCCGGCCACAGAATCGCTTTAGAGCACGGCGTAATCGCCCGCCGCTTCGAGGTTGGGCTTTGTCGAGGCCGTCGTTTGGAGCCGCCGCGGCAATCCGAAGCTGACCACCGTGGACTCGGAATTCACCTTTTACCGGGTTTTTCCCCAGAACCACCTTGAAGAGGTTCAGGGGTACTTCCACCCGTTTGACATCCACTTGAATGTCGAAGCCCCCGACCGTCATGGGGTGGGCACGTTCAAGATTTCGAACCGTGACTCCGGATGTTATCGAGACGGAGACGTCCATAGTTTTCTTGAATCCTACGGACACCAGCCGTCCTCGAACGCGGGATCGAGCCATCGACAAGACGAGGAGATACAACAACATCAACGCGATGGCGACGAAGACTGTGATCGCCGCGGCAACTGTTTTCTTCGAGAAATTCATCAGGGTTTAGAGGTGTCTGTCGGCCGAAGTTGTTCAAGGGTTCGTAGGAAATTGGTCCCGAGGATTTTCTGGATCCGTTCCGGCACCCATCCCCGGTTCAGCATCGCTTGTACCAGACATGGATATCGTTCGGCACTTCGTAAGCCCCGGGGTGGCGTAATCATGCCGTCATAATCACTTCCGATCGATACGAAATCGTCGCCAACGGTGTCGATGACATGCTGGATATGTTCTACGACCATCTCCGCTCCAGTGGGCCCGCCGGGACGTTTGAGGAAGCCTTGATGGAAGATAATTCCGATGGTTCCATGGGTCTCGGCGATGGCGCGGATCTGCTTGTCCGTGAGATTGCGCCACGATGAGCAAACCCCATTAACCCCCGTATGCGTCACTAGCAGTGGTTGCGTTTTATCGTGTACATCGATCACATCCCAGAACGCGTCTTCGTGGATGTGGGCCAGATCTACGAAGATACGAGCCTGGTTCAGTTGTTCCACAAATCGGACGCCCGCTGGTGTCAGCCCATGCCCTCGGCGTATATTCTCGATGGGGCAGGAGGTTCCCCCAAAGGCGGATGGGGTGAGATGTACGAGCGTTACACGTAGGAGCAGGTCGTCTGGCACGGATAGGGGACCGTCTGGTGCAGCCTCCAGGGAGTTACCGCCCTGTATGGACAGAAAGCACCCATGGCTACCGCTGATCTGGGCGGCCCGATATTCCGCCGCATTTCGTACAAAGGAGATGCTTCCCCTGGAAGTCGCTACGAACCGTTGAAAGTGGGCAAGATTGGCCTGGAAGATTGCCCAGCGCGATTCGGCCGTAGGAAATGGATTGGTTGTGATGGACCACATGGCTCCGGACAGGCCACCGTCGCTCGCGCGTGGTAAATCCAGATGGCCCATATATCGCCCGCCAAGAAAACGGCTCCGATGACGGCTGGTTGGATCGTAGCCGTACAGGCGTACGGGGATGAATGTGTCCAGATGGAGGTCGATCAGATCCGACTCGTCACAAAGCTCGATAGCCTCCAGAGAGACCCCGAGTGCCTGGGCGCGAAGCTGTGGGTCGGCCGGCCGATTACGCGCACCGTCTTGTACCGTGGACGAATTGGCCGTGGTCTGTCGGGTCACACCTGCACCTCAGGAAGATCGCGCCGTGTGAGAATTTCCGGGCCGGACTCTGTGATTGCCACGGTATGTTCAAAATGTGCCGACCGGGCGCCATCGGAAGTGACGACGGTCCAGGCATCATCCAGGGTATGGACCGCGTCCCCACCGAGGTTGACCATCGGCTCAAGGGCAAGACACCAGCCATCTTTGAGTCTGGGGCCGGTACCGGCGCGCCCAAAGTTCGGGACCATTGGATCTTCATGAAGTTGATAGCCCACACCGTGGCCGAAATATTCGCGAACGATGCCGTAGCCTGAGGGTTTAATATGGGCTTCGATTGCCGCACCTATGTCGTATAACCGATTCCCAATCCGTGTTTGTTCAATCCCCTTGTCCAGGGACTCGCGGGTCAAATCGAGGAGGTACTCGTCTTCGTCGGAGATGGCTCCTACTCCCACTGTTACGGCGGAGTCTGCCACATATTGGCGACCATTCGCTTTGACCGTTACGCCGCAATCAAGGGAGACGATATCACCTTCCTTCAGCATTCGAATGCCGGGTATGCCGTGGACCACTTCTTCGTTGACGGAGATACAAAGGGTGGCAGGAAAGGAGGGGATCCCCCGGGCTGCATCCCCATAGATGCCCTTGAACGTAGGAAACGCCCCTTCACCTCGAATCCACTCCTCGGCCACAGAGTCCAGCTGCCGAGTTGTTACGCCCGGTTGGACTTCTTGTAGTGTTCGATTCAAAGCCCTGGCCAGAATTCGTCCAGCCCGGCGGATGTGCTCGATATCTAGTTTTGTTTTTTGATAGATCATGCCCTGCACTCATTACAGAAGGGCGTCTTAGCATCGCAGGATTCACGCATGCAAGACGTCGGCACCAGAGATAAGCAATACGAAGGACCAGCAGTGTGGCACCGCGCGGGTATTTGTCCGGTACAGGAAGCATTTATTGTTCCGATCTGTTGTATTGGAAGGCTTCTAATTTATTGGCGAATGGCTTGTTGAAAACGATGTATTCTCTTCCTCTCCCAGCTCCATCAAAGATTCGGATTCGGTGTTTGTACCGAGGGGTGTTCGGGCTCGTCGCAAGAAAAAGCCCGCTTAGGGTTGGTATCTCGGAGAACCCCCTCGTGTTCGACAGAGAAGATCGCTACTCTATAAGTATCGGGGGTCCGTCCACATCAGATTTTCCACCGGTCATTAGACGAGGTAGGCGATGAGTGCGGAACATGATCTCAAGTCTCTAGAGCGGCTCATACATGAAGTGCTGTCGGGTGACGTTACGGATTTACGGGTTCTAAAGATGCACCTGGACGAGCAGCCCGAGGAAAACCGGTGCCGTGTAGAGATCGAATTGAGTCCGACCGGAGGGGACAGCCCCACGTTAATAGAGGGGACCGGAGTTGGTGTAGTCGATGCAACGTTCAACGCGGCCAAAAGAGCATTCGCCAAGACCTATCCGTCGCTGCGGCATATTGTACTCGATGATTTCCGGGTCGTTGCGGATATGTCGACGGGGCGAGTATCCATGGGCTCGGATGTTGTGGGGATTGTACGGCTGGTTCTTCGAAACGATAAGGGCCGTCGCTTTCAATTTGAGGACAAATCCCGAAGTATGACCGCTTCGTCCGTTCGCGTCGTTCTTCGAGCCGTCAGCCACTTCATCAATGCAGAGCGGGCGGTTCGAACGATGTCCGATGCGATTGAGAACGCACGAGTTCGAAATCGTGGTGAGCTGGTGGAGACCTACTCGCTGATGCTTAGCGAACTTGTCAAACACGCCTCCTATGTGGAAGTGATTCAAAGCAGACAGACCGTCACCCAGAAGGGTTGATGGCTGAGACTGGAAGTTTTTTTCTGTTCGGGAGTCGTAATCATGACAGAAGGGCACGCCGCACTGGATGGTCCAGTGATACGTACGGCACATATCGTTCTACCCTCGCACGCCAATGCGATGGGAACCGTCTTCGGCGGTGTAGTGATGGGTTGGATGGATATTTGCGCGGCCATTGCGGCACAACGGTACGCCGGAACAGAAGCGGTTACGGCGTCCGTGGACGATCTACATTTCATTCGCCCTTTGAAGGTGGGTGATACCGTCTCTCTAGAAGCGACCGTCACGGCGGTGGGGCGGACCTCGATGGAAGTGTGGGTCGAGGTAAACCAGGTTCCCATGGAAAGGGGATTGCCGGTGGAACGAACGACACAGGCCTACTTCACATTTGTTGCCATGGGACCCGATCACAGACCAACAAAAGTGGAGCCCTTGACGAGGCGGGATGAAGAGGGGGCCACACCCGCTGGGGAACGTCGGTCGCGACGACTTGCCCGGCGAAATAAGCGCTGAATCGGGCGATTCCGTTTGTCCCATTTGCGCGGTGATTGCAGCGCTCGCGTTTGGCTGCTAATTTAGAGGTCTCCGGTGTCGGCGTGTGCAGGTGGCCTCCGTCGTCGGATAATGGTGATCTGTAGGTCGATTCCAGTTGCGATCGACGTAGGGATGAAGCCAGATCTGGAGGGGCATATCATGGCCCAGGTTACGCAATTTCCGACATTTCCCAACATTCCAGCCGTGCAGGTCGTGGAGCTGTTGAATCAGCTGTCGGGGTTGTTTGCGCGGTCCAGCCCGGCCTTTCGCGAGCTTCGCGATCTATTGCGCAAAAAGAACGTCTGGGAAAAAGAACGGACCGGATCGGCGCTCCAATTTGTCGGCGTGTCTTTGGCCGACAAGAAAGCCATCCAGGGAGGTAAGTTGATGGCGCGCCTCCATGAGCTTGATGACCATAGCAGCCGGAGTGAACTTCTATTCTCGTTCTTTCTTGATCGGAACCCACTGCTTATCAAGACGGTATTTTCGGCCCTTGATGTGGAAATGGATGGGCGTATTCAATCGACCAATGAACTCTATCGAATCGTCACGTCCTATGTGTATCCGGGTGAACATATAACACTCCCGGCATTTCGGGATTGGATTGCGTGGATGGAGTCCATCTCCGTTATACGGATGGTTGGGATACGCTGGGGTTATGGTGATCTGGGACAGGCGAAGTTGGAAGAGATTCGCCAGATGGACATAGATGAGATTCTGGAAGACGAGGCCGATGATATTCCCTCCCAATGGGATTCGATGGAGGTTTCGGATTCTCCGGCCCCGGAACCAGCGGAGAGTGCACCGGTTGCAGGCGATGAGGAAGAGATGCCCGACCTGCCACCGGAAGCTCCGATTCCGACCGAAGCTGCTATGCGAGCCGCCGAGGAGCAATTTGAAGAAGAGACTGGTGAGGTGGTTGCCCTACCACCACAGGGCGTGGCCGCGGTGGCGGCTTCGAAGAACCATCTACGTTCAGTGGCAGATGTGGGAGCACCGATCCGCCATGGGACGATAACTCCGGGTACTCCACCTCCGGCCCGTGTTCTACCGACCGAGATCGCTCCCGTTTTCGTGGCTGGAGGGACGACTCTTTTACAGCCCTTGTCGGATGAACAGAAGACTGCCAACGCCGACCGGGTGCGAGACTGGTGGAAGGGGTACGTCTTTCGGCATCCCCACCGCGCTGCAGACTTCGATATATCCTTTGATGAAGATCCGGATACCCTTCTCTTTAATCTCGCTGTGGCCTCCTTATACGCGTCGCGCCCGGAGGGTGGAACGGCCGCCCAGGCGGTCCACCGTGCATTGGTGGAGTCGGGTTTTCTGGACCAGCTTCGGACGGGCGGTACGTCGGTTGAAGACGCGATAGCCAAAGCCGGAGTCCTGGCGCTTGTGGGGGGCGATCCTCGTTTCCTCGATATTCTGCCGCGTCTTGTGCATGTGTCCCTGGCTCTTCGAACGGAACAGTTGAGCTTCTCTGACATCAAGGCCCTCGATCCAAAATTAGTGATCGAGCATCTGCATGTACGCATGTTTGGGCGGTTGAACCCATTGGCTGCGTTCTGGCTGATTCGAGAATCGGTGCTCGGTGGGGTGCTCGATGCGGACACCTTTGGGGCGATGGCCTGTGTCCCAACCTGGGCTACGCGGTCCAACGCCTATCGATTGGGATTCACCGATACTCTCTACGGAGAGAGCCTGGATGATCTCATTCAGCTCAGTGAAGCCATGGCACAATACTTTGGGCCAGAGTCCGACTTTACCGCGGGCCTGGACCATCTTCAGGACCAGCTGGGCTGCCGCTTCCGCTGTCCCTTCGCGAGCGGCTGCTCCTACGATTGCCGTGAAAAAACCGCCGGCTGATTCGTAATCAGTGGGCTGCGGTATACTCCTGGTTCGCGCGATTGCGTGAGTGCTAGGAATGGGGGGCTCGCTGCCTTGGAGTAAGACGTAATAGGAGAATCTGAAGAGCCTAGCCAATAGATTGTTTACGGTTTCAAGAATTTCATACTAAAGTCCTACATTCATCGTTTATCTTGGGAGGATAAAATGAGACGCAAAGAATTACTGATTATTGGGTTGATTACCATTGGGCTGGTATTCACCTTTGGCGCTTGCAGTTCGTCAGATGATAACGGAACGGACACAGCTGGTAACGGAACGGACACAGCTGGTAACGGAACAGATACAGCCGTATCGGACGACACACCGGAAGCAGCCCCAGATAGCGGAGATGAGGTCGGCAGCATGTCGGGTGGACTCACTCTAGAGCGGATGGGTGTCCACGGTTCATCAATTACAAGCGGAACCTACGAGTGTAATGAACATGAATGCACGGTGGAGCTCAAGGACAAATCGGACGTAGTAAAGGCCACCCTGGTATACTCCGATTGTTCGGAACGTAGCTGCGATTCGGACATTGGATGTGGCGATAAAGACCGGTGTATTCAAGGCAAATTAACCAAACCGGACTCAGACAAGGAGGTCATATTCAGTCTCCCTCCTCCCGGAGATCTTGAGGGTGATGTTGTACACGGTATCCGCTGGTGCCGGGACGGTACATGTAACAAGATCAAGATTGTATCTACCTGCACACCTGATGGAGGCTGCGAGTGGAAGGAATCCGTCGTTGATGGAGAAGTTCAGGACGTAGACGTAGTGAAGGAGCGCTTAAAGGAACAAGTTGAGTCCTTTCCTGAGTTGATATTGCCGGTCTATGTGCTGTCCAAACTTCATAAGAAGCTTGGTGGAGCTGACGCTGTCGAGGATGAAGAGATTGGTACCACGAATGGTGGGCTGACTAATTTGAAGGACAGTAAACAACAAAAGAATAAGGGCAGTAGCGCTATCGGAGGACCAAGCCTGGGCACCGGAGGGAGCTGGATCTCCTGTGTGAAGGAATGCGTGGAAGATTGCGGTTGTGACCAGGGCGGCAAAGGCACATGTAAAGATTGGTGGTGGTCGTGTGACGGCTGGCAGGGCGAAGTATGTGTCAGTATCTGTGCGGCCGGCTGTAGTTTGGCACACCCCTTCAGCTTGATTGGCTGTGCGTTTATCGATCCGGGTCCCTGTACGGAGACTGCACCAATGCCTGACGCGCAAACCGGTTGGGCCGAGAGCATGGAATAAGATTCCGAACCAGGAGTAGGCCGGCGGACAAAGTTGTCCGCCGGTCTGTTTCTTCATCCGTTGGAATCGTCCTTCTTTTGGATCTCGCCGATGCCGTAGGGCGGGAAATAGTAGGTCTCCCGTGCCTGGAGGGCTTTCTCTTCCAAGGACGCCAGATCGTCCAGCCGGTCTTCGAGTACCTGGAGCCGCCCTGCATCCCCTTTGAGCTCCGGATGGGCCGGAACAAATAACGAACAGCAGTCCTGGTGGGGCTGAATGCTGATAGGATAGGTGCCGAGCTCTTTCGCCATGGTCACCACCTCGGACTTGTCATAGGTGATGAGTGGTCGCAAAACGGGGGTCGGCGTCACCGCTTCCACAGCCCGTAGATTGTGCAGTGTCTGGCTGGCGACCTGACCAATGCACTCACCCGTGATCAACGCTTGCGCTTTCGATTGCAGGGCCAGACGATCCGCCATTCGCAGCATCGAGCGCCGATACAGAAGTAGCAGCAGGCGTGCTGGGACGAAATCACGGAACATCAACTGCAGATCGCCAAAGGGGACCACATGGAGGGTCAAGGCCGGCGACCAGCCGGACAGAATCCGGGCCAGGGAGCGAACCTTCTCCTGGACCTGCGGACCGGTCAGGGGAAAGCTGTCGAATGTGACGGCGTCGAGGCGCACTCCTCGTTTCTGCGTTAGCCAACCGGCGACTGGTGAGTCAATCCCACCGGAGAGTAATAAGATCGCTTTCCCGTTACTCGCTGTGGGTAGTCCCCCGTGGACGGGAATTCGACCGGCCGTGATGAAGATATTCTCCGGACGTACTTCGACTTCGATATTTACATCGAATCCAACCAGCTTTACGGACAGGTCGACGCCTGCTTCAAGAACGCAAGCACCCAGATCGCCGGCGACCTCGGAACTCCGAATCGGAAAGGTCTTATCGATTCGGCGTGCAGACATGCGGAAGGTCTTGGCTCCGTCCTCCTGTGCAGCCTTCGCTCTAGCGATGACCTCGGTTGCAATACGCTCGAATAGAGTCTTTGGCGACTCGTCTGGCTGGCGTTCTACGATATGGACTACAGCCAGATCATTCAGACCAAAGACACGCTTTGTACGTTGTATGATTTCGTCGGCGGAGTGGTCATCCGACTCGATGAGGATACGTCCGTATGGGCTGGACACACGGCAGCCGGGCAGGTCGGCCAGCGCCGCCCGAAGGTTGCTCCGAAGCACGTTCAAGAAATAGTTACGTCGACCCTTCTTCAGAAAGATCTCGCTGTATCGCCCAATAATGTGAACGGCCATAAGGATCACCCTGCCAGGGTACTAGGACTAATCTGCCGAACGGTTCCCACCACCGACTGCAGCTTTGCCACCAGGACATCAAGGGCACCATCTGGGGTTTGTGGTGATAGTGAGATCCGGATTACCCCAGGATCCGAGGTATATCCAAGCGCCTTCATAACGTGGGTGAGCTCCGTCTTTCCATGGCAGGCCGAGCCAGAGCTGACAATGATGCCTTCCCGTTCCAGAAAATGAAGTAGCGTTTCACTGGAGCAACCAGAAATACGAAGGGGGATGATGTAGGGGACGGTATGCTCCGGATCTACCAATGGGTGGGCCCCGTCTATGGTGCTCGCTATCTTGTCGAGAAAGGCGGCTCGAAGATCTTTACTGCGGTTGACGAAATCACGGCCAACTTCCTGCATATATCGGGCTGCGGCACCAAAACCAGCGATTCCAGGTACGTTCTCGGTTCCGGGTCGAATTCGTCCTTCCTGGCTGCCGCCGGATGCCAGGGGAGTAAGTCCCTGCCCACGCCGGAGATAGAGGGCGCCGATCCCCTTTGGCCCATGAATCTTGTGGGCGCTGATGCTCAGGGTATCCACATCCCACTCTCGAGTTGATACCGGGTGTTTCCCAAAGGCCTGTACCGCATCGCAATGAATGTGAACGTCGGAAAGCCGTGAACGCACGGTCTTCGCCAGCCGGGAGATCGGCTGGATACTCCCGGTTTCATTATTAACCGCCATCAGGGCGATGAGACGCGTTGTAGGTTTCAGCTGGTCCACCATGGCGTCCAGATCCACACATCCTGTGCTTGGATCAATAGGCGTGATGTCAACCGAAACCCCTTGCTGTTGGAGCCATTCTACCTGGGAATAGATACTCGGATGTTCCACGGCCGAGAGTATGGCGTGGCATTGCGAGTTCAGTCTCGGTACACCGCGAATGGCCAGATTGTTGGCTTCGGTACCACCGCTTGTGAAGTAGATCTCCGTCGTGTCGACGCCGAGCATTCGGGCGATGATGTCTCTCGACTGATCGACGACACTTCGGGCGTCGGCACCCGGACCATGTACCGACGAGGGGTTCCCGTAGGTCTGGCAAAGTGCTTGCTGCACGGCCTCAGCAACCGGCTCTACGGCTTCGGTTGTGGCCGCATTATCCAGATAGATTCGCTGCATAAAGTTCTCGCTTCAGACTACCGAAATAGTGCGCTGATACTCTCACCGTAGTGGATTCGGCGAATGGCTTCGGCGAAGGATGGCGCTACGGATAATCGCTTGAGTTGCGGAATCTTCTTCTCTTTCGTGGGGACCGTATCGGTGACCACAAGTTCGGAGATGGCCTCACAACTGGTCAATCTATCAACCGCCGGGCCGGATAGAACCCCGTGGGTAGCCGCAGCGGATACACTCTTTGCGCCGCTTTTCACGAGGAAGTTGGCGGCTTCCACCAGCGTTCCTCCTGTGGCGATCTCGTCGTCGATGATCAAGGTATGTTTCCCTTCCACATCACCGATCAGATGTTGGGCCTTTGCCTTTTCATCATCGGCCGACCGGCGTTTGTCTATGATGGCCATCGGAAGCTTGAGCTTTGAGGCGTACCCTCCTGCATCTTTGGCCTCACCGGCGTCGGCTGCGACCAGCACATGGTCGGCCAGCGAACGGCGACGAAAGTAGTCGCAGATGATGGGACGTGCTTCGAGATGATCGACTGGGATGTGAAAGAACCCCTGGATCTGGGCCGCGTGGAGATCCATGGTCAGCACCCGGTCGGCCCCTGCTGTCTGAATGAGATCGGCTATCAAGCGTGCCGTAATACTGATTCTTGGACGATCTTTCTTATCGCTGCGGGCGTAGGGGAAGTAGGGGACGACTGCAGTAACTCGACCGGCCGAAGCACTCTTCAGCGCGTCGATAGTGATCAGGAGCTCGATGAGCCCTTCACTAACCGGCGGTGAAGCGGTCTGTATTACGTAAACGTCGTCACCACGCACGTTCTCCATGATCTGGATCATAAGGTTTTCATTGCTGAAACGGACAAAGTCCGTCGGAGTCAGCGGTATGTCCAGTTGACGTGCGATAGCTTTGGCAAAGTCGGGGTGTGATCGTCCGGCGATCAGCTTCAGGCTTCCGGTGTGCATAATCGGCTCCAGATCTCGCGTTCAGGCCGGCTTTCCCCTAGCACATTCAGGCGAAAGACGCACGCGCATTTACTTTAGAGGGGTAAAAACAGAGCCTTTATTTGTACCACCGACATTGAATTACAGTTGACAAAAGGCCGCCCTTGTTGCCATATCGGCGCCCTTCTGCCGAGGTAGCCCAGCTGGTAAGAGCGGGCGGCTCATAACCGTCAGGTCGGGAGTTCAAGTCTCCCCCTCGGCACCGATTAAGCCTCGCAGCGCTGCGGGGCTTTTTCCGTTTTGCGATGGAGTACGATATCGCAGTGGCTGCGGTCCTGGAGGACCTCCCAACCCCGTTTTCTTGCGAGTCGGCGCAATAATGGACCCGGGTTCACGGCCACGGGGCTACCCACGCACTCAAGCAGGGGGCGATCCGTGATGCTATCTGTATAGAAGAACGCTGTGTCCAGAGACAATCCGGTCTCGTCCGCGATCTGTTTTGCCCAGGGTATTTTTCCCTCTCGATAGGGGATCGGCTCTATCAACCGGGATGTGATGAGTCCGTCGACGATCTCCGCGTGGGCGCATATAAGATGATCCACTGGCACATACTCGGCGATAATCTCGCCGGCGATGCGGCTTGTACCCGACAGCAGGATGATCTGGTCTCCAAGGCGTCGATGTTCCTCAATCCGCTCCA
>Ga0310121_10002037_pt1 | contig 19729 bp, 17 predicted proteins | sample CB27_Tmax_986_MG_FD_203504 | JGI IMG/M metagenome (GOLD analysis project Ga0310121, IMG submission 203504) | Marine microbial communities from Western Arctic Ocean, Canada - CB27_Tmax_986 | ecosystem: Environmental > Aquatic > Marine > Oceanic | place: Canada: Western Arctic Ocean | collected...
ATCAACCCCTGATGCACGAACAGCCCATCCACTTGTATCCAACGTTCCCCATTGGTGCCCTGGTTGATTTCGATCACGCCAGTAGGCGCATTGGTGAAACTCGCAGACGACTGCACTGCTAATCCGAAAAAGTAGCTGCTGTCGATCGATTCCAAACGAATCGTTCCATGATTGACCGTAACGCTGTCAACAACCAGAATTGAGTCACTCCAGGCACGATTTCCATGCACCCAGATTTCAGCGGTTTCCACCACATCACCAACGATGCGATTACCATCGCCGACAAACAGATATTCCGTACCTTCAGGCTGCGCCGCTGTGAATTCAAATGTCGAATTCCGGAAATACAGATCTCCCTGGATCGCGCCTCCAGCCGCCGTAAAGTTCCCCAAGAATTAGCTGTTCCCGCGCGACACGTTGTCGTCGATATCAATAACGCCTTCATTGACCATGGCACCGCGAAAAATCCGCTCACCGCCCGTGCCAATATTGACGTCGATCGTGCCTGAGACCGTATTCACGAGCGACCCATTCACGGTCACGTTGGAACGCCAAGTACTATTGAGCGATTCCAACCGCAGGATTCCCTCGTTCGTGAACGTGTCGTTCACCGTCAATAAGGCGTGCCCTCCCGCGGAGCGTCCGGAGACGTGAAGAGTCTCACGGTTGGTCAGACTGTGCACGGCGGCGGGAGCGCTTGTCACCGTGACGGTGACGTCACCCGCCAAGTCAATCATCACGTCGTCATCGGCGCCTGGAACCAGATCGTTGCTCCAGTTGACGGCCGACTGCCAAAGGCCATCGCCCGCGTCGCCGTCCCAAGCGACCGCCGCCAAGAGATGGCGGTCTTCGAGAACCTCAAGTGTCGGATGTCGCTGTCGTTTCCCAAGACTGCGGGAACGCGTACGTCGCGAATCGTTCCTCCGTGGCCGACGTAAGATGTTTTTCATCGACGTTCCTGCTTACGTGCGTAACAACCGACCAACGACGAATCATGTTGGGGGCCGGCGCAACCAGCTATCACGACGACCGTTTGCCTCTTCCATGGGCCGTCGATTCTAACAGACGAATGTCGCGATACAAGCCTTTCCGCAAGGCCCCGCGACGCTGTGCCCCGACCCGGTGCCCCGACCCAGTAAAGGATCGGTTTCGCAGTCGTTTGAAAGCGTCTTGTCGGCGCGCCGAGCCAAACGTCGGTCTCGTCACTTGCGCGCCGCGGCAACGGTCCGCGCTTCATTGGGCTAAATGGCGCAGCCCATCCACGTCGACCTCCGTTAGGTCGTTGACAATCCACTCAGCCTCCTGAACATCTTCACGGGTTCGACCCGTGCTCATGACACCGACGCAAGGAGAACCAGCCGCGTGGGCGGCGGCAACTCCGACTGGTGCGTCCTCCAGCACCACACAGGAGGCCGAGGGAATTCCAAGCCGGGCCGCGGCGATCTGGAATACCTGCGGATCGGGTTTGCCGCGCTCGATGTCCTCACGGGTGACCTTCACCGCAACGTGGTGATGCGGGTCGACATGATCCAACGCCGCCTCGACGTTGGGGATCGGGCCGGATGACCCGATCGCCATCGGCACGCCCGCCTCGAAAAGAGATTGGATCAATTCCTTGGCGCCCGCCAGCTCGGGAAACGACCGCTTGACGATCTCCCGGTAGGCAGCTTCTTTCTCGTCATCGAAATCGAGAATCTGCTGTTCCGTCAAGTTGGCTGCGCTCCACAATCCAGTGATCACCGTGCAACTGGTTTGGCCAAACGTGCGGGCGAACATCTGCTGTGTCATTTCCAAACCTCGCCTGGCAGCGGATTGGCGCCAACTCTCGCAGTGAGCCGCATATGAATCGATCAGTACTCCGTCCACATCGAAGATCACGCCGAAGGATGAGTGGTTGTCAGCTTTCGGGTTGGTCATTTTCACCTCTGGTTATGTTTGCCACTGGTACTATTCACTTCTGGTGCCATTCGCTTCAGGTCACGTTTGCCTTGAGGGCCAACCAACCGGAACTTGGGGAAATCGTCCAGGCTTCCCTATGTCCATGGAAAAATTGCCGCTAGAATCCCACGCATGTATATCATCCTTTTCGACATCGATGGGACGCTCATCACGAGTCAGGCAGGAGGCCGGGCGATGGCCGCGGCGGTGACCGATGCGTTTGGCATCGCCAGTAGCTCGGACGGAATCGATTTCGCGGGCCGTACCGACCGAGGGTTGATTCGGGATTTCTTTCAAAGAGATGGTATCGCCGAATCCGAGGAAAACATCGCCAGGTATTGCGAATCTTTCCTCAGATTGTTGGCGGATTATCTGCCCAATCACGAAGGACGCATCCTCGAGGGAGTCGAGGAGATTGTCAAGTCGCTCGCCGAACGCGAGGACGTGCGACTGGGTTTGATCACGGGCAACCTGCTCCAAGCAGCGAGGTTAAAACTCGGGCACTTTGGATTGGAGGAGTATTTCTTTCCCGACCAAGAACCGCTGGGCGGGTTCGGCGACCATCAAATCCATCGCGATGACATGGCTCAAGATGCCATGCAATCGTTGGAGGACGCAATGGGTGGCGCGGTGGCGCGCGACAAAACATGGATCATCGGGGACACGCCTCGCGACGTCCAATGTGCCCGCGCGGTCGGAATTCGCGTCGCGGCGGTTGCCACCGGACGATACTCCGCCGAGCAGTTGGCCGAAACCCGGCCCGACGTTGTCTTGAATGATCTGACCGAACCCTCGGAGTGGTTTGACAGCATGGGATGGCGGCGGTAGCCGAAAGATAGATATGGATCGACACCAATCTCGTCGCGACCGCTTACGACGCATGATCCACCAACTGGGTGCGGATGGGATTTTGATCACCGACTTTGTCAACGTGACCTATCTCACTGGCTTCACCGGCGACGACAGCTACCTACTGCTGACGAAACAGAAGGAGATCCTGTTGAGCGACGCTCGCTACACCAGGCAATTGGAAAAGGAGTGCCCCGGCCTGGCGCTAGTGATTCGCCGACCAGGCACTCTGATGTTGGAGTCGGTTGCAAAAGCGGTCAAGTCCACCAAGACTCGGCAGATGGCAGTCGAGGTTGAATCGATGTCGGTCGGCTTGTGGGCGCGATTGGACCAGCAACTCGTTGGGACGAAGTTGTTGGCCAGCGAAGGGATTGTGGAAGAGTTGCGTTTGACCAAGGATGTACAGGAGATCGAGGAGCTGCGCCATTCGGTGCAATTAGCCGAGAAGGCGTTGCGCGTGGTCATGGCTGGGTTAACTCTAGATCAGACTGAACGACAGTTGGCGGCGGACATCGAGCACCAGATTCGCCGATTCGGTGGTCGCGGTTGCAGCTTCACTCCGATCGTCGCCGTGGGTCCCAGATCCGCGTTGCCGCATGCAGCTCCCTCGGATATCCAGATCGGCGAAAGCGACTTTGTCTTAGTGGACTGGGGTGCTTTTGGCAACTTGTATGCGAGTGACTTGACTAGGGTATTTGTGACCGGTAGAATCTCGCCGAAACTTGAACGTATATATGAACTTGTGTTGAAGGCACAGCGCCGAGCGATTGAGAGCATCCGGCCTGGCGTCACCATGGAAAAAGTCGATTCTCTGGCTCGCTCGGTCATCGCCAAGGGGGGCCACGGGCGTCACTTCGGACATGGGCTCGGCCATGGTTTGGGACTCGAAATCCACGAGGCACCGCGGTTGGCACCGAATCAGTCGGAACCACTCAGGGCGGGAATGGTTGTTACTGTCGAACCGGGCATTTACATTCCCAATTGGGGAGGGGTACGAATCGAGGACGATATCCTGGTGACACGCGACGGCCATGAAGTGCTGACATCCTACCCCAAGGAATTTGCGGACTGTGTGGCCGCATGAGTTTTCCGTTCGCCCACTGGGGCCGATACACCCTCGACGCGCCACGGTCGTATCAGGAGGCTGCAAAGTAAGGAAACGACCTGACGGTATTGCCCGAATGATCATCGGTCCTGCCATCGCAAAGTAAGACAGGATGCAATGTCGGTAGCCGGATTTACCGTGCATCGGGCAAGACTGCTGAGAAATTCAACAATCAACCAACGGAGATTGCCATGTCGGATTCTGAATCTGACCCCCAAATCAACGTATTCGACTTGAAACGACTGGAGGAGATTGTCCAGTTGATGAAAGAGCATGAGCTGTCCGAAGTTGACCTCACCCAGGGCGAGCAGAGCATTCGGCTGATGCGCGGCGGGGTCGGGTCGACCGTCCCGGTTCCCGCACCCATACTCGGCGCGACACCCGTGACCCCACCTCTGGCGACCGAAGAGGAGGCGCACATCGCGACCATTAAGAGTCCGATGGTCGGCACTTTTTACTCGCGTCCGAATCCTGAATCGGAGCCGTTCGTCAAGGTCGGTGATCACGTCGGCGCCGAGACGGTCATCTGTATTATCGAGGCGATGAAGGTTTTTAATGAGATCCCCGCGGATGTCTCGGGCAAGGTCGTCTCGGTACTGGTCGACAATGAAGAAGCCGTGGACCACGGACGGGCTTTGTACAAGATTGACACCAGAGGGTAGGGTGGAGCCATCGTGCGGCGCTGGCCGTGTGGCTGGATGTGGATCGGGTTAGGTGGGTATCCCAGCAGCCAAGGACCCCATACCCATACCTAAGGACCCGGCCGACGGATCGGACGATTGCACTGACCAAGGGTGGCCTATTTCCATGTACAAGCGAATCTTAATTGCGAATCGCGGCGAAATTGCACTACGTGTGATTCGTGCCTGTCGCGAGATGGGCATTGAGACGGTCGCGATCTTCAGTGAGGCGGATCGAGGGAGCGCGTATTTGGATCTCGCGGATGAGGCCATTTGCGTGGGACCAGCTAAGGCGTCACAAAGTTACCTCAAGATCGACCGAGTCATTAGCGCGGCGGAGGTTGGGAATGTCGAAGCCATTCATCCGGGCTACGGTTTTCTCGCCGAAAACGCACACTTCAACGAGGTTTGTCGTAGCTGCCGGATCGATTTCATCGGCCCGTTGCCAAAGTCCATGGAGATGCTGGGAGACAAAAACCATGCCCGGCGATTGGCCCGTGAAGCGAACGTACCCGTAGTGCCGGGGAGCCCAGGCGAAATCGCCGATGAACAGGAAGCAACGCGGATCGCCCACGAGATAGGATTCCCGGTATTAATCAAGGCAGCCGCGGGCGGGGGTGGCAAGGGCATGCGTGTCGCCGGAAATGATTTGGCCCTAAAATCGGCGATCCAACAAGCTCGCGCCGAGGCTGAAGCGGCCTTCGGCAACTCCTCGGTGTACCTGGAGAAATACATCGAACGGCCCCGGCACGTGGAGGTTCAGATATTGGCCGATCAGCACGGCAACGTGATCCACCTCCACGAACGTGACTGCTCCACGCAACGGCGACATCAAAAGTTGATCGAGGAAAGCCCCGCGCCCAACTTGCCTGACGATCAACGCAACGCCATGTGCGAGGCAGCCGTCCGATTGATCCAAAATGCGAATTACCACAACGCGGGTACCGTCGAGTTCATCGTGGACCAGGAAAACAACTTTTACTTCATCGAGGTCAACGCACGAATCCAGGTGGAGCACCCGGTCAGCGAGATGGTGACCGGAATTGACCTCGTCAAATCGCAGATCCAAATTGCGGTCGGTGAGCCGTTGTCAATCACTCAAGAGGAAGTCTCTCCTCGTGGAGTGGCGATGGAGTGTCGCATCAATGCAGAGGATCCGGCGAAGGGATTCCAGCCGTGTCCTGGCAAGATCCAACGGATGATTATCCCAGGTGGACTGGGGGTCCGATTCGATTCGCATGCCCATAGCGGTTACGTCGTTCCGCCTTATTACGATTCCATGATCGGTAAGCTCATCGTACACCAACCCACACGATTGCAGGCGATTGAGTGCATGAGCCGTGCATTGGACGAGCTCAAAGTAGACGGAATCCGTACAACTATCCCATTTCATCGACAACTCCTGCGTGAGTCAACATTCGTGGACGGTTGGGTTGACACCACTTTTGTGGAACGCACCTGGACGGGATAATCTTAATGGTCCCGTTCGTGTACCGGATTTTGTGATCCACGCGTGGCCGATCCGGTACCCGGCGGGGTTTTCGTCGCACGCCTTAAATCCTTGGCAGCTTGAACGGATGAAGGTTATGGGGCGGAGAAGAATCAGTTAGCCAATACGCGCCGGCTCCCAATGGACCATTGAAAAGGGCTTCAAGCCATGTCTTCAGCGATCAACCAACGACCGATTCGGCGCGTTGCCATTCTATTCGCGGGCGGCCCAGCACCGGCGGCCAACGCCGTGATCTCCACGGCGGCCAGTTCGTTTCTTAAGAATAATTTGCAGGTCGTGGGGATCATGAATGGCTACTCGAACCTCGTCGAGTACAGCGAGGAACGACCGATGCAAGTGGGCCGTGACTACATAGTCATTGAACAGAAGACCTTGAAGCGGACGCGTAATGCCCGTGGTATCATGCTGGGAACCGCCCGGACTAATCCCGGCAAGTCCGTTTCACATCCGTCTCACTTCGATGACCCGGATCGCGTGGCGGCGCTCCGTCGCGCCTACGATGCCCTCTGCTCGTTGGAGGTCGACGCCCTCATTTCTATCGGGGGTGACGATACGCTCAAGACCGCCAACAAATTCAAACTATTTCAACATCGATTGCCCGAGGGATCTCGCCGGATCCCGGTTGCACACGTGCCCAAGACCATTGACAACGATTACATGGGTATCGATTTCACCTTCGGCTATTTCACCGCGGTGGACACATTGGCCGGAGAAATCCGCAACTTGATTCACGATGCCGAGGCGACTCGATGTTATTTCTTGGCCGAGACCATGGGCCGCAGCGCGGGTTGGTTGGCGTATGGAGCTTCCATCGCGGGTGAGGCCAGTTTCGTGATTAGCGTTGAGGATATCCACGGCCACCTGGAAGAAACTGAAATCTGCACCGACGCCGTATCAGGGCGGCAGCTGTCTCGCAAAGTCATGAACGTCGATCATGTTATTGAGCAGATGGTCAAGATGATGATGGCTCGTGAACGACAGGGAAAAGAGTTCGGCGTGATGGTGATGGCAGAAGGGCTTGCGGAGCTGTTGCCCATGACTCATCTGGAAGGAATCCCTCGGGATGATCACGGCCACATCTCCATTTCCCACGTCAACCTGGGGCCCATGTTCGCGGGCTTGGTCGCGGAAAAATACCGCCAGATGACGGGCAAGACGCGGACGGTCAAAGGGCTCCAGTTGGGCTATGAGGCCCGTTGCGCCGCCCCCAGCGCGTTTGATGTGCTGCTCGGAAGCCAACTGGGCGTTGGTGCCTACCGGGCCTTGGCGGAGGAGGGGCTCAATGGCGTGATGGTCTCGGTGGTCGGGCAATTGGAGTTGCGGTACGTCCCGTTCGACGAATTGGTCGATCCTCTGACATTGGTAACAAAGGTTCGTTTCATCGATCGGGGCAGCGACTTCCATCGGCTGGCCCGATTCCTGGAAACGAACTTGAATGAGTAGGCTAACCCAGCGTCCCCTTGGTGCTGGGCACGCCTTGGACGCGACTGTCCGCTTCCACCGCCATACGTAGCGCGCGCGCGGTGCACTTGAAGATGGCTTCACTTATGTGATGGCTGTTGCGGCCATGATGAAGCTTGATGTGCAGATTGCAGAGCGCGTTGGCCGCGGCGGCTTGCCAAAAATCCTCCACGAGCTCACTGTCAAACGCACCGATTTTTGCCGACGGAAAGGCTGCGTCGAACACGAGGAAATAGCGGCCGCTGAGATCCAACGCGGCCGTGACCAGCGTCTCTTCCATTGGAGCGGTGAAGTGGCCATAGCGGCGAATTCCGGACTTGTCGCCCAAAGCTTCACGCAGCGCCTGGCCAAAGCAGATGCCAACGTCTTCGACCGTGTGATGCTGATCCACTTGCAGATCACCTTGGGCATCCACCGAGAGGTCGATCACGGCGTGACGAGCCAGCAAATCCAACATGTGGTCGAAAAAGCCCACACCCGTTTTTACGTTGGATTTCCCGGTCCCATCCAGCTCCAACTCCAGCGCGATTTCGGTCTCTTTCGTCGATCTGTTGATCTTGGCGTAGCGTGTCACCAGTGGCTCCTGGGGCAATAGGCTGGGGTTTAGATCATCCGTCCAAGGGCTTCCAGACACACGTTCACTTGCTCGTCGCTGCCGACCGTGATCCTCAAGCCGTCGTCCCATCCATCGTAATTCATATATCGGACGAGTATCCGTTCGGATTTGAGCCGCTCGTAAAGTGGCTGGACGGGTCGTTCCGGATGAGTACACCAAACGAAATTTGCCTGGGACGGTTGTACCGAAAAACCGAGTTGCTCTAGCGGCGCGATCATTCGTTGGCGAGTCGCCCGGATACGATTTTGATTGACTTCGAGCCATTTTTGGTCGTCGATCGCGGCCGTCGCGGCGGAAATGGAGAGGGCATCGCAGTTGTATGAGTCTTTGACTTTCATCAACTCGTGGATCCATTGCGGCTGGGCAACCAAAAACCCGAAACGGAGCCCGGCCAGCGCGTACGACTTGCTCAAACTACGTGAGACCATGATCTTTTCGTTGCGCTGAACCAAACCCAGACAGTTCGTGTCGGCGAAATCACCATACGCCTCGTCAACCAAGAGAGGGCAGGGGAGTCGCTCGGCGATCTTCAACACCTGCTCTGGCGTCAGGCAGGTTCCCGACGGGCTGTTGGGATTGGCGAGAACGGCCAATCTCATATCGTCGGCAGGTTCCGCGAAGGCAGCGGGTAGAGACCAGTCCACTGAGAAGTGAACGATGTCCGGAATCGCACCCTGTATCTCCGCCAACGTCCGGTACAAAACGTAGCTCGGATAGGGCATGCGCAGCCGCATTCCTTCACCCACCAACGCGCGTGTCAAGATCGTGAGAATGTCGTCACTTCCGTTGCCGCACAGAATCCAATCGTTCGGCACGCCGAGGACGTCGCCCGCACGCGCCCGAAACGCATTGGCCACGGGGTCTGGATACTTCCGCAGACCACCCTTCAAGGCATTTTCCACCGCGGTAGCGACCGAGGCCGAAGGTTCGTACGGATTTTCGTTCGTGTTCAGCTTGATGAATTTGTCGGCTTGCGGTTGCTCGCCCGGTATGTAACCAGACATGGCACCGACACAAGGACGTACGTAAGAGGTGAATTCAGACATTACTCGGCTACTCGAATATCCACACTGGCCCGGTGCGCCGTCAGTCGCTCTTTGTCCGCCAACCGTTGGACGTCGCCGGCGATGTCCCGGAGACCCTGCTCGGTGTATGCAATGACGCTGCTCGATCGCAGAAAACTATTTGCCGACAGGCCGCTGGCCCACCGCGACGTACCGCCCGTGGGCAGTACATGTGACGGTCCAGCGGCATAGTCACCGACCGCCACCGGAGAAAAACGCCCCAAAAACAATGCGCCCGCGTTGCGGATGCGTCCCAGTAACCGGTCGGGATTGTCGACTGCGATGTGTAAATGTTCTGGGCCGATCTGGTTCGTGATTTCGCACGCCTGGTCGGCGTCTTGCACCAATATAATGGCGCCAAATTCCTGGAGGCTCCGCACCGTCAATTCGCACCGTGAAAGCTGGCGGACTTGCCGCTCCAATTCCACCGCGGTCGACTCCGCGGTCGACTCGCTCCAGGTCACCAGGACGCTGGAGCCAGGCGCATGTTCGGCTTGGGCGAGCAAATCCGCGGCGGCATGGACGGGATTGGTGGTCTCGTCGGCGATGACCACCACCTCGCTGGGACCCGCAATGGAGTCGATGTCCACTTCGCCGTAGACGTACTTCTTGGCCAAGGCCACGAAGAGATTTCCTGGTCCTACAATTTTGTCGACGGCCGAAATGCCGTCGACACCAAAGGCCAACGCCGCCACCGCCTGTGCCCCGCCCACGCGATAGACCTCGTCGATCTCCAACTCGTGACACGTTGCCAACAGGTCGGAATTGTAGGATCCGAATTGAGTCGGCGGTGCCACGACCGCCAACTCCTCGACGCCGGCGACTTGCGCGGGGATGGCCGTCATGAGTACGGTCGACGGGTAGGCCGCTGCCCCGCCGGGGATGCACAGCCCCGCGCGCCGAACAGCCAGATACCGTTGCCCTAGTCGCACACCCGAGGGCCGCTGGATCTCCACGTCCCGGTGCAAGATGGCCGACTGGAACTCTCGAATATTCTCGCGGATTCGACCGATGGTCTCCAAAAACCGCGGGTCCGCTTGGGCATGGGCCGACGCCAATTCCGCCGCTGGGACCCGCAACGTCGAGGCCGTCAGCGTCGCCCCGTCAAGGCTTCGTGAGTAACCCAGTAAGGCCTCGGTGCCACCGGTTCGCACATCCTCACAAATCCGCTGGACGACCTCCGACGGCGTTAACGGCTCCCCAAATACCTCGATCGTCTTTTGCCGCCCACGCTCGCTAACAACATCCCCTCGAGGGCTGAGTTTTTCTCGCAATTCTCCCAGTAATCCATCCACATTGCTCCGTCGGGCGTCGATGCGGCGAATTTGTAGTTGTGGATCACTCATGGACAATTGTAATGTACACGTGGCTGGATCATACGATTTCAAGACACCGGACCCCCCATTGTGTTCGCGATTTCGCATCGGCGATAGAGGTGACTTTGAAAGTCCGGACGGCTTCGACGCCGCGAGAATCGCACGGAATTACTTGGCCAACGTGTCTTTGGTGAGGATTCTTTGGTGGAACCTAATACACGACGAACCGGCAGACGCACCGAGCTACTGTCCATGCGAACGATGATGACTCGATTGGTTATTGTTGGGGCGCTACTCGCGATGGCCGATGCAAGCCTCCTCGCGCAGTCGGGTCCGCGAGAACCACGGCAATCCACGCTCTGGGCCTCTCCCACCGAAGGATTGCCGTTGGAGGTGAATTGGTTGCCGGGTGACTCAAAGCTGGTGATCGCGATTCGTCCAGCGTCACTGTTGGCGTCGGAGGAGGGCCAGCGGGTAAGGAGGGCGTTAGGCCCTGCCATCGGCGTGCTAACTGACTCGCTGACAAATGCCACCGAACGGCCATTGACCGATTTCGACTCCATTCTTCTCGCAGCCGCGCCAAGTCGTGAAGGACGACCGCACTGGACGCTCAAGGCTCGTCTGGCGAACCGTGAACCGGTTCGGTTTCACGGCGAGCGAGTTGTGGCCCCAGAGGGACGCGCCCCGGCGCCACTTGAAGGTGTTTATTACCGTTGGAACGGCCAGGCATGGTTTGAGTTTCTAAGGCAAGCTGACAGACGGTCCGACGAGACACGGTCCGACGAGACAGGCGCGGCAGGGTCGCACGACGAGACAGGCGCCGCGGGGTCGCAACTCTGGATGGGGCGCGAAGCGGAATTACTCGCCCAATGGAAGGACGCCGATCGTGTCAGCATTATGTCTCCGAGATTCGAGCAAATCGTCCAGAGTACCGATCGAGACCGACACGTTACGATCGTCGCCTCCACTAGTTTCTTGCTCGGCGAAGGCAAAAAGTGGTTTCATCCGACTTTCGGCTGGCTGATCGATGCCTTAGACCAGCTACGATTTGAAAAAGTGGACATGATCGTCGTGAGTCTTCACCTGGGGCCCAACTATCAGTTCTTCGGTGAAGTCCAGTTGTTTCATCGTGCCGACGCGCGCCCCCAACCTCTGTCGAAAAAGTTTTACACGGAATTGGAACGGGCGCCGAATCGGATAGAGGATTGGTTGTCCAATCTGAATTCCATCGATCGGCACTGGCGAAAACTGGCAATGCGCATGCCGCGGATGATCCGAGTATTGGTCCAACAAGCTCGGCTTGCCGTGGAGAACCAGCATCCGGTCCTGACGTTCAGCCTTCCCGCCCATGCTGCCCACAATCTGGTCGCCGCGATCGAAATGTCCTTCTCCGAAGCCAGCAGCACGGTCACTGGTCCAGTCACCGCAAGTCTCACGCCACCTGCCATCAAGTCCTGGAAGTCGTTACTACGTCAACAGGTCGATTTGGAGATTCGGCAAGATTCGCTGGATACCACGTTGAGGATCCTGGAATCCAAAATAACGTCAAAATACCCGACGATCACCTTTCCGTTTCGCATTCGAATTGTGGGAGCTGATCTGCAAGATGAAGGGATCACGCGGAACCAACAGATTCGCGGTCTGCGACTGGTCGACAAGACGATTGGGGAGGTCCTTACCGCGGTGGCGATAGCGGCCAATCCAATCACGAAGGTGAAGTCGGCGGCGGAAACCGACCAAAAACTAATTTGGACCGTTGCCAACGACCCAAAGGTCCCGGAGGAACGTATAGTGCTCATAACGACTCGTAAAGCGGCGAAAAAGAAGGGTTATCCACTACCTCCAGCCTTCCGTCCTTAGTCAATCCGCCCAACCCATGTTCGATGGCCACGAGCAGACGCTGGGAATCTTCGAAATGGGTTATAATAAGATCCGTGCCTTTCGATAGGAACTGAGCGAGCCTTCGTCCGGGATACCATTCAGATGCATCCGGTATTTGCAATGTGCATGACGTGCCAGTCCCGACTGAGGGTGCGCAGTGCCGAGATCATGGGACAAATCGTCGCCTGTCCGAAATGCGGCAGCATGGTCAAGATAGATATACCGTCTGACGGCCGCGGAAAAGTTGACAATGGACCAGATGCCGCGGCCCTTGATTCACGCTGGCGAGGGGAGACGACTGGGAGTCGAACGGCGGCGGTCCAGGACGAGCCAGGTGACGCGGTCCCCTTTGACGCGCCTACCGAAAGAGACGAATCGGCGGCGGGTATTTCCGTGTGCATGGCCACTAGCGCCGTAGTGACGTCCGAGCATGTCGTGACTGTCCGAAGCCAGCCGAACGTAGAGGCAACGCCCGCGGCGGATGGACGCGAACCGTGGTGGCGGGGCGGCTTGCTTCATGGAGCCGTGGCAACTCTCGGTGTGGTCTTCGGCGTGGTCGCCGCCGGATGGCTGAGCCAGGACTGGGGTGCAACTTCCTCGGATCCACCCAGGCTTGTCTCCGCGGAACTGGTCGAATCGAAGCCGATCGCGGATGCCACGGATTCACTCGGCGATATCGGACAAAATGACGCCGCGACCGGCGTGCCAACGACAAATTCGTCCCCGATAGACGGTCCGTTGACAGCGTTACAGGACCAAACGCCGTCAGGCGATGTGGCCACCGAGCCGCCAGATTCCCCCCCCACGCTACAGCTCGAAGCAACCGACGGGGTCGCCGTAAGCGATGCAATCGGGGCTCGACCAACCCAAGATGCACGCACCATTGTGGTGGCGAAGATTCCGGTTGCCGAAACGTTGCCACCGACACGGACGTCGGCGACCCAACCGACGATCGCCTTGCCGGCACCATTGGAGATTGATGCCCCCCGACGCCTGCTCGATCCAGTGGCATCGATTCAGTTCAAGGACGCCAAATTGGGGGACGTACTAACTTTTGCATCCGAATTCAGTACCGTCCCTATCACGGTCGAAGCCAACGCATTGATGCAGGCCAATATCTCGTTGTCTTCGCGGGTTTCCGTGGATCTGAAGGAGACGACGATCGGCGGGGTCATTCGGGCCGCGATTCAAGGCTTTGGTTTGGACTATTCATTGTCCGGGAGCTACCTGGTCATCCACCGCGCCTCGCCTCCCGACAGCGTCCTCCGCGTTGAGAAGTACGATATCGGTGACCTCACTCGAGGGCAAATCGCTGCATCCCAGGAGCTGTTGGAGTTGATGCAGCAGATGGTGTCACCAGCAAGCTGGCAACCGGCGGGTGGAATCGGCACCATTCGCCTGTCAGGAGATGCGCTCATCGTTCAACAAGATGAACCAAGTCATTTTGAGATCATTCGGTTGTGTGAAAAACTGCGGGTGGCCAGTGGGTTACGGCCCAGGAGCCGATACCCAGCTGGCTTATTCCAAATGGAAAACCGCCGTCAACAGGCCAACGATCTTCTGAACACCACGATCAGGGTGCGACATTCGAGCCCGACTTCATTCGGAGAAATCGTGCAAAATTTGGCCAAGTCGGCGGAAGCCCAAATCCTGGTGGACTGGCCAGCTCTCGAAAAGGAAGGGTGGAATCCTAATCTCAACCTTAATATCAGTGTCGAAAGGCAACCTCTCAGGGAGACCTTGGGCGAGCTGTTGAATCCGATGAATCTGACCTACCGTGCCGAGTCGTCGGACACACTGGTAGTAACAACGCGTCCAGCGGAAACGACGCGCATGGACGTCGAATTCCACGACATTGGTCGCTGGATTGACGGTCCACCGGAAGCGATCGCGGATCTAAGAAATCAAGTGCGGGCGGCCGTGGGCGGCGAGCAGTTTGCCAGCGGTCGAGGTGGAATGGCAGTCTATGCACCTGGCCGTTGTCTCCTTGTTCGCTTGCCGCAGTCTAAGCAGACAATCGTTGCCAATTTTTTTGCCACGGCAAAGTAGCTGGGTTCACGGCGCTCAGCCAGCTCCGATGACTTGAGGCTCGGCCACTGCCAATCCGACGGCAGCCGCCACGCGTTGGCATTTGTCCATGGTGGCGGCGAATTGATCGAACGTCAGCGATTGGTACCCGTCGCTCACCGCCTGTTCTGGATTTGGATGCACTTCAATGATCAACCCATCGGCACCGGCGGCCACGGCGGCCGCCGCCATGTCGGGGACCAGGTACGCATGACCAGTCCCGTGGCTCGGATCAATGACCACTGGCAAGTGAGTTTTGTGATGTAAATACGCGACACTGGCCAACGGCAAAGTGAATCGCGTGTGGGATTCGAATGTGCGGATTCCTCGTTCGCACAACATCACGTTGGCGTTACCCTCGTTGAGAATGTACTCAGCGGCCAAGAGCAGTTCATCCATGGTGGCACTGGGTCCCCGCTTGAGCAACACCGCCGCTGGACAGTTCCCGACCGCTTCCAGCAGCCGATAGTTTTGCATGTTGCGGGCACCGATTTGCAGCACGTCGGCATATTTTGCAACGAGCGGCACGTCCTCCGGCGACATCACCTCAGTGACGACCGCTAGGCCAGTTTCATCGCGTGCGGTGGCCAACATTTTCAAGCCTTCCTCTTTCAGACCCTGGAAGCTGTAGGGACTGGTGCGTGGCTTAAAGGCGCCGCCACGCAGCGCAGTCGCGCCGGCGGCTTTGACGGCCCGAGCGGACTCGACGATCTGGTCTTCATCCTCAACGGAGCAGGGGCCCGCGACCACTCCTAAATGCCCCGCGCCGACACGGAGGCTGCCGACCTCCACACAGGTTGGCTCGGGCTTCACCTCGCGGCTGGCCACCTTGTAAGGCGCCAAAATAGGTACGACGTCGGACACGCCTGGTCCCGTTTCAAGCGCCTCCTTCGTGTGCTCCCGCTTTTCACCGATCGCCGCGATAACGGTTCGCTCCGTGCCGACAATGACGTGAGGTTTGAGCCCGAGCGCCTCGACACGCTGGACTATGTGATTGACTTGCTCCTGGGATGCACCTCTTTCCATTACCACGATCATGACCATTTCTCCTTAGAGCCGTTAGCACGGCGTGCGCCGTTCGGCGGCTGTACCACATGGAATAAACGAATTTTAAAATACTTTCTCCGGGTTGAACCAGTCGAGAATTGCGAAACGCGCCTTACAAACGAAAGTGCCCAAACGACAGTGTCCAAACGAAAAAAGCCCAAACGAAAAAAGCCCAATCGAAAAAAGCCCAATCGAAAAAAGCCCAATCGAAAAAAGCCCAATCGAAAAAAGCCCAATCGAAAAAAGCCCAATCGAAAAAAGCCCAATCGAAAAAAGCCCCGAGACCGCTTGAGGTCTTGGGGCTTGTGAATCTCACAACCGTGAACGTGTGGTTTACACACCTCCTCCGGCCCCGCGACCATAGGGGGCAAAATAGGTAAACCAAAAACGGCAAGTGGTGCAGTTAACGCTCATGCCAACATTATGCGTGGTCGTACGGAAAAATCAAGAGGCCGAGACGGATGTTTTTTTCCGCCGGTGGGTGCGAAGCATGAGATGATCCGTGGGGAAGCTTGGTGCTGATCGCGGAAAACGTCGGCGTGGTCGAATCAACTTTGAACGATCTTCGCATGATGCACGCGGCGATGGGCGATCGCCTTAATACTGCTTGTACTCGAAAGCAGTTTCCATTCGACGGGAATCCAACCCTACGAACTCAGAGAGTTTCGGCAACCACAGCCTCGGACTTACTTAGAATGATGACGTTTGCGGAACGTACGGCTGGCCGCGCGTCGAGCTAACGTGGCACAATCGCTCGCCTTATAGCCATGCTCGAGGGCGAACCACTCCGCAAAGCGTTCCCGGTCCGTGTAACTGGTGTTGCGGTCGTCCAACAGGTGGCCCAGTTCGTGGATGAGCACGTTGTTCAGATAGAAGTCGCGTAGCGCGTTTTCACTCCAGACCAACTGCCAGGTGCCCGAGCAGAGTTGCACCCATCGGCCACCATACATTTTTGTCTCGTTGTAGATCGCCGGCTTGGGGGGCCTGGCAAAATACTCTACAAGACATTCTTCAATGGGATAGAGGTAAAGCGTCGAACCCCATTGCATTCCGTAGCACGGGAAAGTCCCTTTTTTCCGCGTCATCCTACTTAGCTGGATCACGTCCAACGGCTGCAGCATCCAATCCGGAAGTAGGGCCAACCGATCGAGTACGTCGTCGGACGTGACGGCATGACGATAACCACGACCCGGCGACTGGGTGATCACACGGTAGCTCGCGGATGACTCGTCAGTCGGTTCGTACCAATTCTCGGTGGGAAAAAAGGGTTGGCCAGTCTCCGAAGTCGAACCCCGTGATCGCTTTCCGGTTCTCAGCCCAGATCGCGCACGATGTGCGGCCATCAACGCCGACGGAGCGACCGTTAGACGCGATTTGTTCGGCTGTCGATTTTGATTTTTTCTTACTTGACGCACGGGTCTCTCCGACCGAAAAACCAGACGTGAAGACGAGGATCGAATCCGTTCGCGACCATTCCAATCTCACGGAAAACCTGTGACCAGTTCCGCCAGCGCCGCCTGAAGGCCCGGAGCGAAGACTGATGGGGAGTCAGCGATAACGGCGAGTCACTGTTTATATGCTAGTTAGTGACGACTCCAGTTTTCAAGACATAAAACGTAAGTTGTTTGCCTGATACGACTTACAATTCAATAAAAACACCGTCCAGTTGCCGATTGAGACCGTACACCCCCTGTAGAGGGGGTGTACGGTCGGTCGTCAGTTGCCCAACGTGGACGTTGACCTGCGCTTTGTTTTGTTTAATAAATCCAGACCGCTCGGAGCGCGCATGGTTCGTCGTTCGATATTTGAGTGATGCGATTCATTAGCGGCTAGTCGGTCATCAGCAGCTGGTCAGTCAACTGGGGTGAACCATTCAGGGTCGAGAGGGATTGGACACAACGATGGCACAAAAGACGGACCAACTCGGAATATTCGCGAAGTATTGGGAACCGGGAAGAGTCAAGACGCGTCTGGCGGCCAGCATTGGAGCGGAGCATGCGGCGAGCATTTACGCCGCTTCGCTCCGCACGCTTTTGGAGCGATTCGGCCGCTTTCCCGCGCATCGGCGACTCTTGATCACCCCACCCGACAAACAAGCGGAGTTCATCGAGATCGCCAGCGCCCGTTGGACCGTCGGCGCGCAGAGCGATGGGGATCTCGGACAGCGGATGGAGTCGTATTTCGCGGGCGCGTTTCGTGACGGGCAACGACGGACCGTGTTAATTGGGTCCGATAGCCCGACGCTGCCACTGGAGTACATCGAAACGGCATTTGACTTGCTCCAACACCATCGCGTTGTGCTGGGCCCTGCCGACGACGGCGGATATTATCTGGTCGGCGCCAGTGAGCAGGTGCCGCCGATCTTTTCGCGGATGCACTGGAGTACGGCTTCGGTATGGGAGCGAACCGTGGAGCGACTGGAGAGCCATTCAATATCGTGGACTTCGCTCCCGCCGTGGTATGACGTGGATGATGAGGCGAGTTTGCATCGCCTGATGTCGGAGATCCAACAGGCAGCGCCTGGCGAGTGGTCCTATCTGAAACAGGTATTGGCCTAAAAGGGAATGGTCGTGTTGGCGCGGTTCAACCGCAGGCATCGTCGGTCTGGTAGTCGACTTTGCGAAACTCAACGTTTGTCAGATGTTCGTACTGGCTTCTGGCGACCTGCAGGCTGCGGCCCGAAAAATCAACCGCCAGGACTTCTTGGGCCAGCGACGAAAGCAGCGGTTCGAACCGACCCACACCGCGGCCAAAGTCGGCTGCCAACGGGACACCCTGGGCGAGCCCTTTGATCGTTTTGCGTAATAATCCACGACGGTCACTGGCCAAACTATGACAGATTTCCTCGTCGTAGGAATCGGCGAGTTCGTCCCAAAAGGATTCCTGCACGGTCAATTCTGCCTGGGAGCGCCGCTAAATGCGGGCGGCTCGGTCAACGTCGTTTGGAGATTAAGCTCCGTACTTGCCCAGCCGACCTGCGTTGGCCAGCGCCAGTGTCATCAAGTATTTGGCTTCAAAATGCCCCAGCCCACCCGAACGAGCCGTGGCTTCACTGAAAGCCGTCTGTCCATCCGGACGGCAACAATCGGACACCAATAACGTCGGCACCGGGTGCCAACTGTGACTCTTCAAGTAGGCTGGCGTGCTATGATCGCCGGTGACGACCAAGACGTCTGGATTCAACTCGACAATGCGTGGCAGAATGGCATCGAAGTCCTCGGTGCGCTTTACTTTGGCGGAGAAATCACCGTCCTCGCCCGTACTGTCGGTGTACTTGAAGTGCACAAAGAAAAAGTCGTATTGGTCCCAATGCTGCTTGAGAAGATCAGCTTGTTCCTCGAGGTCCCGTGGCGTGCCAACAATTTCCATCCCCACGAGACTGGCCAGCCCCTTGTACATCGGATAGACCGCAATCGCGGCGGCGGAGAGTCCATAGACTTCTTGATAGGACGGAAGATGCGGTCGGGCGGCAAAGCCGCGCATGGTCAACCCGTTGGCGGCGGTTTGGTCCGCGAGAAGTTCGCGGGCTTGTTCGACGAATTGACGCGCGACATCGGCAGTCCGCTGGCTACCAGCTGAACTGGCAATTGGATCCAACGGAGTGACGCCGGTCCGCTGAGGATCCGTGTCGTCAACGTCTCCTTCCAATCCGTTGCCACGAAAAACGACGACAAAACGATGCTCCTTGACCGGTTCCACGAAAACTTCCACACCCGGGATGCGGACATCACGCAGGCGCTTGGCCAACGGTCCGCTCTGCTCGGTGGGAATACGCCCCGCACGGCGGTCGCTAATGGTTCCATCCTCCGCCAATGTGCAAAAATTGCAACGGATTGCGACGTCGTTGGACTGCAACTGAAAACCGATCCCTGTCGCTTCGAGCGCACCCCGACCGATCACGTATTGAAGCGGATCATAGCCAAACAACCCCAAGTGACCCGGTCCGCTCCCGGGGCTAATCCCAGGCTTAACCGGAATGCTGTAACCTTGGACACCCTGTTTGGCCAATTCGTCCAGATGAGGCGTGTTGGCCGCCTCGAGCTCGGTGGGTCCGGCCGGCTCCAGCGGCAATCCGCCCAATCCGTCCGCGACCATCATGACGATCTTGCTTTGGTTGGGCGTGTGAAGCTCTCGCGTTAGAGAGTGGATGTCCATGCCTTTGTTCTCCATGCCTTGGTTCTCCATGCCTTGGTTC
>Ga0310121_10002038_pt1 | contig 19723 bp, 19 predicted proteins | sample CB27_Tmax_986_MG_FD_203504 | JGI IMG/M metagenome (GOLD analysis project Ga0310121, IMG submission 203504) | Marine microbial communities from Western Arctic Ocean, Canada - CB27_Tmax_986 | ecosystem: Environmental > Aquatic > Marine > Oceanic | place: Canada: Western Arctic Ocean | collected...
AAACTGGACCCGCAAGGCCTCTTTTTTGCTCTCACCCATCAGATCTCTCAACTCTTGCTGCTCGAACATCGACTTCAGCCTTTATTCATCGGCCATTTGAAAAATTATACCATGACTTTCTATTTCTTGAATGGGAAATATGGGGTCATATATTCTAGCCGAATTACTTGAATACAGTACCGCGACTATGTAAAATTGAATTGTCATAGGCCTCCATCGATCACCAACCACCGAACCCGGCTAGACTTCTCGAACTCATGCGACTAAACAGACAAAAGGTGATACCGAGTTTGCTCAAGGAAGCCGGTCGACCGGTCGGTCGCACCGAATTTGTGAAATGGTGCTTCCTCCTCAGCGAAGAATCCCCCTCCAAGGGCGGGACTTCACTTTACAGTTCGTTCCGTATAATTACGGACCCTTCTCCTTTTGCCTTTACCGCGACATGGATGAGTTTGTTAATCTGAGCGTGGTTCGCAGAGTCTCGGAAGAGGAATGGGAACTGGAAAAGCCGGTGGACAATTCCTTCGATGCCCTGTCTCGGCAGATTCGCCAGGACATGAGAGAGATGCTTTACCGCTTTGGTAACAAGCGCCTCGATGAGCTTACATCTTATGTTTACAAGTCCCACGGATGGTACACGATCTATAGTAAGAAAAGCAAACTGCAAGAACGACCCGTGGCCAAGCTAGCCGTCTATACAGCGGGCTACGAAGGATTGCAGATAGAAGGCTTTCTGAATATGCTGCTGGTAAACGGAATCTCACGTATCATCGACATCCGTAACAATCCGATAGCTCGATGTTATGGCTTTCACAAGAGTACGCTCGGGCGTCTTTCCACGAAAATAAATATCGATTATTTCCACTTTCCACAACTTGGTATTCATTCCGAGCTTCGTCAAAACTTGAGCACGCGAAGTGACTATCAACAATTGTTCACACGATACAAGCAAAGGATATTGAAAACGCAGACCGGACCCGTATGTCGGGCGTCGGAATTGATGCTTGAACGGCCGAGCGTTCTGGTTTGTCGAGAGACTGATCCCTCCCTATATCATCGTAGCCGAACGGCGGAGGTAATTCGGGAAAAGACCGGATTGTCTATTGAACACTTGGCTCCTGCAGCAATATGAAAACATACGAATCAACAAAAGTTCTAATCACCGTGATGACCTATCCCCATCCCTCTGAAGGGTATAAGGAACTTATATGCACCGCGGGAATAACCGAAAACGGGGATTGGGTGCAACTTTACGCCATCGATTATCGTTACCGCCCGAGACATCAGAAGTTCAGAAAATATCAATTGAATTAGGTGGAACTAGCACCGAGAGGATCTGGAAATGACAAACTGAGGTAAAGCCGAGAGCCGGACCTAGATACGATCTAAATACTTGGCGAACCCCTTTCCACAAATGACAATTGGCGTAAGTGGCGAAAAATCATCGATCGGGTGCTTCATCATACCGTCAATGATTTAAGAGAGCTATATAAAACAATCGAAGTATCACTAGGCATCGTCCGGCCTACGGGTAATACTGCTCATTTAATGTTTGATTTCCAGGATTTGTGCTGATATTCTTTCTCATCACGTTGAGGAAGGAGCCAAGCCGATGGCGTGCACTGTTGCTGAACTGCCCAAGGGCACGCGGATCACCGATCACATCAGTCTTGGGGTGATTGCCAAGACTTTCCCGCTCCAAAGAGTCCACGCCGTATTAGATGCGCAAGGCCGAAGCAGCCGACGGCAGAGAAATCTGCCGGCCCATGTGGTTGTCTATTATTGTATTGCGCTGGCACTTTACATGCAGGTCTCGTGCAGAGAGGTCCTGCGTTGCTTGCTCGAAGGGATTCGCTGGTCGATGGGACCGGACTTCGAAATTCACGTCGCGGGCAGGGTGGGGATTTATCAGGTCCCGCATCAGAGTTGGCAGTGAACCTGTTCAGCGGCTGCATGATGAATTGGTTGTCCCGATCGCGATCAAAGCAAAGGGGAGAACGACCAAAGGGGCATGGTATCGCAAATGGTGCCTGGTCTCGATCGATGGCAGCACGGTGGACGTCTCCGACACGGCGCGCAATGAAGCCGCCTTCGGCCGCCCCGGAACCAGCCGGGGCAACAGCGCCTTCCCGCAAATCCGATTTGTTTCGCTTGTGGAGAATAGCACGCATGTGTTGTTCGGCACGCAGCTGGGTGGCTATCGCGAGAGTGAAATCGCGCTGGCCAAAGACGTGATCGGCTCATTGCAAAAGGAGATGTTATGCTTGGCCGATCGCAATTGGTTCGGTTTTGGCCTTTGGAAACGGGCCCAAGCGATACAGGCGGACCAATTGTGGCGCGTGAAAAAGAACTTGATCCTTCCCTGCATCAAACGCTTTCGCGATGGTTCGTATCTGAGCAAGGTTTACGCGTCGGATAAAGACCGGCGCCATGAGACAAATGGGATTGAAGTACGAGTCATTGAGTACGCTCTGGAAGGCGTGCCCGACGCCGAACCGATTTATCGTCTGATCACGACCATCTTGGATCCAAAGCAGGCGCCCGCGAAAGAACTCGCCGCGCTGTACCATGATCGATGGGAAATCGAGACCGCGTTCGACGAGTTCAAAACGCATCTGCGCGGAGCGAACATTGTGCTGCGCAGCAAGCGCCCCGATCTTGTGACACAGGAGTTTTACGGTTTGATGATGGCGCATTTTACAATACGGGGACTTATGCACGAAGCGGCCTTGAAGGCCGACATCAATCCGGATCGATTATCATTCGTGCACAGCGTGCGTGTCATTCGGCGAAAGTTGCCCCAGTTCGTCCCTTTCCCCCCCTTGTCAGTGCAAAGTACTGCATGAAGCGGTTCTCGAGGAAATATTGGAAGAATAGGCAGTCTCAAGCCGTGACCGATGCAACCCACGAGGGATCAAACGAAAAATGAGCAGTTGGCCGATTCGCCCCAAGCATCACGACGCATCGGTCCGAGAGATGATCCAATACCACGTGAAGGTCCTTAATTAAGTGAGTAGTATTGGGCCTAGGAGGGTAATTGACATAGAAGTTAAAGAAACAAGCAGGGACTGGAAGCCCAATTGGGCCGCGATCTTTGAGCAGACCCTATTATTCGAGCCCCAGGTTAAATCCCTGCGTAAGCTTCCCTATGAATTCCGTTGCGTATTTGAATATGAAGATTCGAAGAAACCGCATAGAACAATGATAGAAGACTGGGAATTGGGAGTGCTTTTTCTGAAGGAGACCGAAAGGCTTGGATCTGAGAAGGATGCCATTGAAAGCGTCAAGAATACATTTCTCAATAGGATTTTCCGAAAGGATAAGGATACCCACTTTTTCATGGGAACTTGTTTTCCGCGTAATACCATGGGTGGTCGTTGGGGAATTTTATCCGCCGCGTATCGAAGTTGAACAACCAGAACTGTTTTGAGGAGACGGCTAATCGAATGATGGAACCGCCGTGCACCTTCTTCAAAGATTGATCTTCAGGAATCGCCGGAAATTCCCCCCAAACAACGCGGCCACGTCCCGTTTGATCTCGGCCTCGGTGGCCTGCCAGCCGCAGGCGGCCATCGCTTCGTAGCGATCGGTCAGGATGGGGATCACGATGCGTTTGAAGTGGTCCCACTTGTAGAGGAGTTGGTCCAGGACGCGGGCGTCGGAGTGTTGGGGGACGAAGGCGAGGCCCAGCATCTCGGTTCGCATGCGCGTAAGCTCGTCGATCAGGACCGGGTTGTTCATGAACCACCAGCAGCCGAAGACGAGCAGGTTGCGGAACTTGCGCGCCAGGACGACCAGTTCGTGCTGGTTCTCGCGCGCGAGCACGGTCGCCATGAATTTGGTGCGTGGGTGGTGGGCGAGCAGGTATTCGAGTGCCCGTAGGTCGCATTTGCCGACGGCGTCCCCCGCCAGTTGAAGCCCCCGATTGACCCGTTTCTTCACCCCCAGCATCAGCGAGAACGGCCGGTCCAACTCGCGGCAGACCGGCAGGATGCAATGCTCGACGATCAAGCCGCGCGGGGACTGGTCGGGCAGCATGAAGTCGGGCGGCAGCGAGACGGCCATGTAGAGGGCGTCGATCCGCCGCACCCAGTCCTCCAGGAAACGCCGCACCTCGGCCCGCGTTTTCAGGCCCAGCCCCTCCTCGACGTCGTAGCCCCAGCCCCTGAGCTGGCGGCAGGCGTCGGGCCAGCTCATGAGCAAGGGGTCTAGCCGCAGCGCTGCGCGGAAACGCGGATCGGCCTCATGGCCGTCGAGCCACACGGCCCGTTCGCTCGGGTCGAAGGGGTCGTTGGTCATCACGACCTCCTTGACGCGGGCGGCCTCGAAGACGCGGGCGACGTATTGCTTGGTGGTTAGCCCGGCGAAGAACTCGCGAAAAGCCTCCAGGTCGCGCGAGGCGACGTCCAGGCCCAGGAGTTTCTGGGTCCGCAGCACGCCCACGCAGGCCTCGCTGATCGGCGAGCGGTCGAGGAACAGCGTCTTCCAGATTAGGTCGGCTTGGTCGCGTTTGGGCATCGCCCAGAACCGGTCGTAGGGCATCTCGATCCAGCGGAAGGCCTCGGCCACCAGGTAATGAAAGACAAGCTGCTCGTCGATCCCCCACAGCAGCAGGTCGCCGAAACCGGGCGGGTAGAGATGGGTATGGACGTCGGTGATCTCAGCGTTTTCGACCGCCTGGGTTACTATTGCTCGGGTATCGCCGACCTGCGCTTTTCCCATGGTGGAGGATTCCCCAGGTTTGGTCTTCAAATCGAGCGAATCGCCTTCAGCGCCTTCCGAATGGCGCGCGGGGTCTACACTCAACCGAAATTACCCTCGGAGCGGACTCGACGCGCCGCGGATTCGTACTCGGACCGGATATAATCGGCACCCCACCTCCGTGCGTTCTTGAGAATGCGTTGGTCCCTTTGCGCGGGGAGCGCCGTTTGCGTCATCGGTCAGGTTGGCATGACTTTCATATATCCGGCGATCAACACGACGGCGACGGCCAGGGCGACCAGCAATCCCAACCACGTCGCCGCCTTGCTGCGGAAGCCCTCTGACCAGCCCTTGGACGAAGTCAGGGCGATCGCAAAGAAGAAGACGACGAGCGCCAGGATGAATTTGACTCCGAAAAGGGCGTGATAGAGCCCATTGTCCGGATGCTGATGCCGCGTGACGGCCATGTAGTTATAAAACCCGCTGATTAAGAAAAGGAGGATGGAGGGGTGGACAATTAGACGCCAGCGTTTGATGACGGCCGCGCGCAGTTTTCCGTGCGACTCGTCATCGAGTGCCCCCGCAGCGGCGGGCATCAACACGAATCGCATAAAAATCGCCCCCCCCACGGCCATGATGGCTGGCAGGACGTGCAGCCAGCGCATGATCAGCGCCATGGGCGAGGTTGCCCCCGTCGGCGCGGAGACCTCCTGGGCCCAGGCTCCACTGGCCCCCACGACGACCATCAGGACGACCCACATCACTGGCTTTGGTGAAATACAGATCCTCATCCTCAAGCTCCTTGCATAAAGTTCGCCATGCCAATCCCGCTCGGAGAAGTCATATCATTACGGAGCGCAAAGCGAAATAGGAAACGAGAAATGAGATCGGGGATTACTCGTAGGTCGACCAATCCGCCCTGGCGGTGTTGGCGCCGTGGGCGCCGATCCATTCGCGGATGAGCTCGACGGCCTCGTCATCGACGCGTTCGCTCGCCAGGGGCGGCATGCGGTGCGCGCCCAGGTCGCTCATCCGCGCGGGAATCACCGAGCGGTCGGGATCGCCCGGCGCGAACAGGCGCGAATCGTCGATCCCCAGCGTCTCGCCGCTTGGGGGCGCGTCGAGGATGCCTCGGTCCTCGAACGCAACGCCCCAGCGAAAATCGATGCCGGAGACGGTCGGGCCGAGCGGCCGGTGACACATCGAGCAATTGGCATGCAGATAGGCCTGCGCCCGCTCCGCCACCGGTAAAATGACCCATCGAAAGCATCCAGGCGCGCTGGGCAGCTCCCTCGGCGGCGCGGGCAGCGGGTCCGCGAACAGGCCGATGTGTTCAAGCGTCCGCAACTGCTTGTCGCTCGTCAGGGGGGCCGTTCCCGCCGACGAAGGGGTTGTCGGGCGGGATGACGTAATTCATGACCGCGGGGTTCTGGGGCGGCGTATCGACATCAATGCGCGCGATGGCGCCCAGCAGATTGGTCGTGTCCTGCGCCGGGTGATCGAAGACCGCACCGCCGCCCCCGCTCGGCCCCCCGAATCCCTCGAATGAGACCCGAAAAAAGATTTGACATCCCCCAGAACCAGACCTATACTTTCTCCTGTTTCCATAGGTGTTTGTGGGACTGGACTGGACCTTTGCACTGATGCCTAAGTGACCGCGCGGCCCACCGATGTGGTGGTGCGTCGCTGGCGTACTCGATAGGAGGTGCTGAACTGGAAGCACCGACCAAACCCAATGGCCTTTAAGACGGAGGCAAAGAGTGCCCGTCGCGGTTCATCCAGTGTCGGTGATTTCATCGCGGAAGATTGAATTTATTAATCTTGGGTGTGCCTCTGTGGCTTGGCGGGTGAACTTCGGACCGCTGATCGAGAAACAAGAATTACCGATCAATCCGGCGGCCAGAAAGAGCAGGGCCCCACCTTAAGAACACAAGCAACTGTTGTAAGCGTTTCATTCTCCCCATACTCTTTTATAGAGGGGGACAAGTAAGCAAATAGAGGAGACGAGATCATGAGAAAGTTGGTTGGTGTAAGTTTAATTGTGTGTCTGCTGTCCATGAACGCGGGTGCTACAGGACCCTTGTTTCATGAGGATTTTGATGCCTTGGGCCAAATGCACGGCGAATTCGGGTTGGATATGTCTCCCGACTTCATTCCGGGACTTGACGATTCCACATTGACCCCCGGTCTGCGGCCGGCCGTTTGCGATCCCGTAGCGGATGGTTGCGCCGGCGCCGTGACGCGTTTGGTCGATTTGGGGGGCGGCGATTGGGCCTTGTGGACTGAGAATTGGGCCTTCGGCGCGGCCGCCACCCGAAGCTTTAACGGCATCCGTGGCACCGAGGCCTTTGCCCGCGGGGACAACCTTACCTGCACCTTCCGGGTGTTCGGCGATAAGTGCGTGCCCCTGGGCGGAGAAGCCTTTCCTGCGGCCAATGGTCCTTTCGGCCCCTGGCACTTGAATGCGGGCGTGGCGGATTGGGAGACCCTTTCCCGCGATGACGGATCCCTGGAACGAGACATGGAGCTTGGCATGACGTTCTGGTCGGGCTGGAAGCACCACTTTGAAGAGAACGGTACGGTGGGGGGCGATCTTGATGCCAGCGGCCCGCTGCTTGCGGGTCCTGCGGACGGATATCGCGCTGTTGCCATCGGCAGGCCCCTGCCTTGCACGGCGCCGAATTCTGATTGGGCCGCGCAAAAAGCGAGCGGGCATTACTGGTACCGGGCCACCCTGGGCAACTCCACGGGTGGGACCGTCCAGACCTCCACCGATTGGGACCCGGTGGGTGATCCGTTCGGCGGAACGTGGACCACGGTTATCGACGACTCGCTCAATCCCATCGACACCCGCGGGATGCCGGCGGGAGGGGCGATCGGGAGCGCAGCCAATGTTTACCTTGGGTTCGGCGCTTTCAAGCACACGATGATCGATGACATCTACGTGACCAACGATAGCTCCCCGGTTCCCGCTGAGCTGAGCGAGTTCTTGGTGGAATAGTCGAGTCCGTTTCGGATCGACTCATTACGTTTGATTGATAAGGTTCCGGCCGTCGGCCTCGCGTCGGCGGCCGGAACCCACTTTTGTTTTGACGCACTCTGAACCAGAAAAGGAGGGACTATAGTTTCCGCCGATAAGGATTATGACGCACATTCTTAATATTAAAATCTGGTATTGCAAACCTGGGCAACTTTCTAAAGCAACGAGGGTGACTTCAGAACCGGCGGCGCGACCGTTCGGTCTCTAACCTCGATCCGAGGTTTCCGCGCACCGTGTGTTGGGGCGGAGGACTCCGTCGGTTGATGACCGAAGCAGCGGCCGCTCAAGCAACGCAAGGCCCGCTAGATGTAACAGAAAGAGATTTTGAATCATGAGACAATTAATCAGACGATATGCGCTTGTCGCGGCCATCTTCGCTGCGTGCCTGAGTGGGTTGAGCCTGCCGGCCTCCGCGCAACCCCTGTTTACGGAGAATTTCGACGCCTTGGGGCAGGCGCAAGGTGAATTCGGCCTCGACCATTCAAGCAGCGCCTGGGAGCCCGGCGTCGATACCCCGTCGGTGGATACGAGCAGTGCCGACCCGCCTCCCGTTCCGCCCGCATGCCCCTCCGGAATAAATGAGGGTTGCGCCGGCGCGGTGACGCGTTTGGTCGATTTGGGGGGCGGCGATTGGTGCCTCTACCTGTCGAATTACAGCTTCGGGCCCAATGGCATGCATCGGTCGCTCAACGGCATCCGCAGTAAGATGGGCTGGCCGCGCGGGAACAACCTGCGCGTCACGTTCCAGATGTTCGGCGACCCCGCTATCTCCCCCGATGGTGAACCTTACCCCCTCGCCGGCGGCCCCACGGGCCCTTGGCACCAGCGGGAGGGTAACGATTTTGAATGGAGAGAGGCTTTCAACGAAGGAAACATGGAGCGCGATATCGAGGCCGGTCTGAATATTTGGGCCGGATGGCAACATTACTTCGAGGAGAATGGCGGAACTGACAATGACCGCACCGGCCTCCAGCTGCTTAGACCCGAAGACGGGGACCCACCGGGTTACAGGGCCGCAATTCTTGCAAGCGAGCTTCCCGCTGGTACCCCCCTTGGCGAGCAAAAAGCGAACGGGAGTATCTGGTGCCGGGTCTGGCTCGGCGATGTGACCGGCGGAACGATGGAGTTTTCCACGGACTCCAGCAACGGGACCGACGGGACCTGGGAATCCATTCGCCAAACGGAGTTCCCCGGCAACCCGGTCATCGACACTCGCGGTGACAACCCGGCGGGGAATATTGGAAACACTTCGCCGGTCTACCTCGGATTCGGCGCGTTCAAGCACGCGTGTTTTGACAATATCTTCGTGGAAGATGATACAACCGGCGTCACGCCGACGCCGACGCCGACCCCCACCGTATCCCCAACCCCGACCCCGATCCCGCCACCGGATGACGGTTATACCATCGTATTCAGCGAGGACTTCGATGTTCTGGGCGGGGCGAATGGTGAATTCGGGCTCGATAGCGCCGGCAGCGCATGGATTCCTGGTGTTGATACCCCCTCCGTGTTGGTCCCCGGCGTCCCCGTCGATTGCCTTTCCGGGACGAATGAAGGTTGCGCCGGGGCCGTCACGCGACTGGTCCACCTGGGAAGCGGTGACTGGGCCCTCTACCTGTCTAATTTCAGCTTCGGGCCCAACGGCGACCAACGATCGCTCAATGGGATTCGCAGTAAACAGAGCTGGCCGCGGGGGATGGACATGCGCGTCACGTTCCGCATGTTTGGCGACCGCGCCGTCGCTCCCGATGGGGAGCCCTACCCGTTGGCCGGCGGCCCCATGGGTCCTTGGCACCAGACCAATGACTGGCAAAATGGTGAAGTGGCGGGCAGAATTGAGCGAGATATCGAAATGGGACTCAATCAATGGGCTGGGTGGAGACATTCCTTCGAAGAGAACGGTGGACCTGATAACGATTCGAGCGGAATCCTGCTTGAAGTGGAGGATGGCGACTATCGAGAGACTGCCTCTATGTTGTTCGGGATCATTGGAACGCCGCTTGTCGTACAGAAGAGCGACTTCAGCATGTGGGTCCGGTTCATCGTCGGCGATCAGACCGGCGGCAAGATGCAATACTCGCTCGAGGGGCCCGGTGGTACGTGGCTCGATGTCCATGAGCATAGGGATGGGGTGGGAAGCATCGGCCCCGTGATCGACACCCGCGGGATGCCTGCCGGCGACACGATTGGCAGCGCGGCAAACCTATTCCTCGGATTCGGCGCGTTCAAGCACGCTTGCTTCGACGACATCAGGATCGAAGTCGTCGGCGAATTACTCAATCCGGCCGAACACTGGCAACTCTATGAATAGCGAGTCGCCGGCGTATTGAACACAAGCGCATTTCGGTTCGTGCTTCCCCGTCGTGAACCCATCTTGGGTCGGCGGGGAAGTGTCTTTTTAGAGGGTATGAGCGTATGAAGTGGCTTCGGGTCTTGGGACCCGCTTTCATCACGGCGTCCGTCGTCCTGGGACCGGGCAGCATCGTGACGGCGAGCAAAGTCGGCGCGGGCCACGGCTACTCGCTCATCTGGATGCCCATCGTGTGCACCCTTTTCATGGTGACGTATACCAGCATGGCGGCGCGGTTCGCGTGCGTCTCGTCCGAGTCGCTCCTCGAGGCTCTGGCGCGCGAGTATGGCCGCTGGCTCAGCATCCTGCTCGGCATCTCGGCATTCGTGGTGGTCGCGGGGTTTCAGTCGTCGAACAACATCTCGGTCGCGGCGGCGATGGAGCCGCTTCTGCCCCTCCCGGTTTGGGTCTGGCCCCTCCTCTTTACCGGTCTGTCGATCTATTTCCTTTTCGCCGCCAAGGACCTATACCAGATTCTCGAGCGCGCCATGATGGTTCTGGTCGGCGTCATGATCGTCGCCTTCCTTTACAACCTGGTGCTCTCGCTCTTCCACGCCGTCCCGGCGGAAAAGGAACTCCCACCCCCGGCTGGCGGCGGCAATCTACTGGTGATCACCGGCTTCTTCGCGACGACGTTTTCGGTCGTCGCGGCCTTTTTCCAGGCCTACCTGGTGCAGGAGAAAAGGTGGACGCTCAAGGAATATCGCCTCGGCATCCGCGACGCGGTCGCCGGGATTTCGGTCCTCGGGCTGATAAGTCTGGTGATCATGGTCACGGCGGCGCGGACCCTGCGAGGCCAGATGGGTGAGATCAAGGACATCGCGGCGTTGTCTCAACTACTCCGCGGAAGTTTCGGCGGTTTCTCGATTGTCATTTTTTCAATCGGCCTGCTGGCGGCGGCATTCTCTTCGTTTATCGTCAACGCGATGATCGGCGGGACGCTCCTGTCCGACGGTCTCGGACTGGGCAAGAGCTTGGAAAGCCGCTCCGCGAGGCTCCTGACGGTCGTGGCGCTTCTGATTGGAATGGCCGTCGCGCTCGCGGTCTATCTGCTCGATTTCGAACTGGTCCATTCGATCGTGGTCGCGCAGGCCTCCACGCTTGTCGCCGTCCCGTTCTGCGCCCTTGCGCTGCTTGTTGTATGTAACAAGCGATCGATTATGGGACAACACGTCAATGGTCCCACCTCAAACCTCCTGGCCGGCGCAGGATTCTTGGTCTTATGCTGGATGGTGATCGCGACCGGACGGAAAATCTGGTTCTATCTGACGAGTTCGGGACTTTAGGCTGTTTCGAGCGCCTTGAGGCGATTAGAAAACAGAGAGGACGAGTCGGACGAGGGATGGCATTCACAGCTGCGGCGCGCGACAGGGTGATAAACCGGTCAGATCCTAAATCCCGTCCCCGCCCATGCCCTCGAGGTGGATGCCGCATTCGGTCTTGGTCTTGCCCGCCCAGCGGCCATCGCGCTCATCCTCGCCCAGGCCCACTGGGCGCGTGCAGGGGGCGCAGCCGATCGACATGAAACCCTCTTCGTGCAGGGGGTGGGTCGGCACCTTGTTCTGATTGATGTAGTGCCACACCTGGGCCTTGGTCCACTCGGCCAGCGGGTGGACCTTGACAATCCCGCTCGCCGTTCGCGGCTCGATGATCCGGACGCCCTCGCGCGTTTTGGCCTGGTCGCGGCGTAACGCCGCCAGCCAGCCATCATAGCGCCGCTCGGCCAACAATCGCGTCATCGGGGCGACCTTATTATGCGCGCAGCACTTGTCCGGGTCGCGACGCATGAGGTCATCCCCATGGATTGACTCGAATTTCTCACGCGGCGTCTCGGGCGTCAGATCGATGATATTCATCCCAAGCCGGTCGCGGCAAAAGTCGCGGAACTCGATCGTCTGGGAGAAGTGGTAACCGGTATTGATGAAATAGATCGGCACGTCGGGAGCGACTTTGGAGAGCATGTGCAGCATCGCCATCCCGCTGTAGCCGAAGGCCGTGGTCGTCATCAGCCGCTCCCCGTAAGTCTCCCACGCCCAACGTATGATCTCGATGGGGGGCTTGCCGCTTAGATCGGGAAACTGGGAAACTTGTTCGGCCGTCGCCATGGTCACAGTGTAACCCTTTATGAATCTCAAACCCTTCGTGCTCGTGCTCGTAAATCGTAATCGATATTATATTCCGTTGGGGATAAAGAGATACGACCCAAGACGATTACGATTACGAAAAACGAGCACGAGCACGAACAAATCCGCCTAACGTGAACCCTTAGGCTTCCTGCCGCCTTATCGGAGCCATTGCTCCTTTTCGAGATACGTGATGATCCTCTCCACGCTCTCCGCCAACGTCTCCTGATCGGTTCGTAGGTGAATCTCGGGGTTCTCAGGCGCTTCGTAGGGGTCCGAAACGCCGGTGAAGTTCTTGATCTCACCCCTCAGCGCCTTCTCGTAAAGCCCCTTGGGATCGCGGTCCTTTAACACGTTGATCGGGCATTCGGTGTAGATCTCGATGAAGTTCCCGACCTGCGCTCGGTTATGGTCCCTGATCTCGCGATACGGGCTGATCGCGGCGCTGATTCCCACCGCGCCGTGGCGGGCCAGCAGCTTGCAGACGTAGCCGAGCCGCTTGATGTGCGTGTCGCGGTCCTCCTTGCTGAAGCCCAGACCCTTGGAGAGGCTTTGGCGCACCTCGTCGCCATCGAGGATCTCGACCGTCCGCCCCCGCGCCCGCAGAATCGGCGCGAGCACCTGACTGATCGCCGACTTGCCCGAACCCGACAGGCCCGTGAACCACAACGCGAAGCCTTGCTCGTAGCGCGGCTTGAACTCGAACTGTTCGGGCTGTTCCGAGACCGACGCCTCGGGGGTCAGCTCGGCCTTGCGACCGGTCGCGGCCCGTTCGGCCTCCAGTTCGCGGCGCGCTTCCTCGCGGTAATGGCGGATCAGGATTTCGGCGATCTCGCGGCGCGTGAACTCCTCGGGCGGTACGATGCCCTGGCCGAGCATCTCGCGCACCTTCGTGCCCGAGAGCACCACGATGTCCTTCTTGTCGGTGTAGGGGCAGGTCTTGAAGCTGGCCATCCCCTCCAGCCGGTGGCTCCAGAACGAGTGCTCGAACCGCAGCGGCTCGATCCCGATCTCGTCGGGCTCGAACTGGTCGAAAATCTCCTGGGCGTCATAAGTCCCGTAGTAGTTGCCGACGCCGGCGTGGTCGCGCCCCACGATGAAGTGCGTCACTCCGAAGTTCTTGCGGCACAACGCGTGATAAATCGCTTCCTTCGGCCCCGCGTAGTGCATGTTGGCCGGGAAGATCGAGAGCATGACCCGGTCCTGGGGGAAATACTTCTCCAGCAGCGTCTGGTAGCATTGCCAGCGCACGTCGCCGGGAATGTCGCCTTTCTTCGTCGCGCCCATCAGCGGGTGGACCATCAGCCCGTCGGTCAACTCCAGCGCGCAACGCAGCAGGTATTCGTGGGCGCGATGGATCGGGTTGCGCGTCTGGAAAGCGGCGATGCGCCGCCAGCCGCGTTCCTTGAATTGCTGGCGCGTCTCGGCCGGGGTCAGCCGCGCTTCGGTGAATTGGTCGTATTCGTGACGCGCGATCGCCTCGACCTTCCCCCCCACGAGCCAGGGGCCGCGCTCGTGAATGGCCGCCACGCCCGGGTGCGCCTGGTCGGTGGTCCCGTAAACGCTCTGGGCCTCGCGCCCGAGATCGGGCTGATAGATCTCGTCCACGCGCACCACGGCCAAGACCTTCCCGCCTTCGGCCAGCGCAATCGAATCGGCGGATCCCACCGCCGCCTTTTGCTCCTCGCTGATCCCCAGCGTCACCGGGATCGACCAGACCGTGCCGTTTGTAAGTCGTGTATTTTCAATGACCGACCGGTAATCGCCCGCTCCCATGAACCCTTCCAGCGGCGACAGGACGCCGACTGAAAGCATATCCAGGTCGTTGACCTGACGCTGAGCGAGATCGATGCGTGGCAACCGCTCGGCCTCGTTCTTCACTTCCTCCCAGCGCGGTCCATCGAGCAACAGATTGACCAGTCGACCGCCGTGAGGGGCGATCCCGGCGGGTGGGGTTGGTGTGGTTTTGGTGGACATTGTCGTTCTGAACTCCCTATAGAAACTTCTGATTCTCAACCTATGAATGAATGGGCTGATCCAACGCGGAACCGGGCCGATCCCGAGTCTCACGGCGTCTGAGGCTATCAGGTCGGGCGTGTAAAGTCAACTATTTTGATCGGGATAATGAGGAATCGAGTGATGTCTATTCATAACACTGATTTTAATAGACTTACAAGCACTCACGGTCTTCCCGGTCCCTGCGCCCCCAAACCTTATTCCACCCCTGGACCATACCAGCACTGAAGTTGCGGAAGGAAATCGTGGGCCGTCATGTCGATCTGGATCGGCGTGATGGAGACCATGTCGGCGTAGAGCGCGTGGTCGTCGAGTCCGTTGCTCGCCAGGTCCGACGGGTTCCAGCCCTTGCCGATGTTGCGGACGATCGCGTGCGAGGCGGCCTCGGGCGGGCGGTCCTCGTAGTGGTCCGTATATCCGGAATTGCCCATGCGCGTCACGACCGTCCCTTGAAGCTCTTCGTAGGCGACCGGCGGCACGTTGACATTCAGCATGATGCCCTTGGGCAAGCCGTGGGTCAGGACCCGCCGCATGACCTCCGATCCCACGCGCGCGGCGGTCTCGAACGGCAGGTGATCCTCATCGCGGTAAAAGAGCGAAACGGCGATGGCGGGCAGCCCGAGGATCGCCGCCTCGCGCGCCGCGGCGACCGTCCCCGAATAGATAACATTGATCCCCGCGTTCTGACCCCGATTGATGCCCGAGACCACCATGTCGATCGGACGGTCGCGAAACAGGACCGTCGCGGCGACCTTGACGCAATCGGCGGGCATCCCGCTGAGCGCCCAGCCCCACTGCCGGCCTCCGCGTTCAAAGGGCTCGATGACCATGTCCTCGAACACGGTGATCCCATGGCCCGACCCGCTGCGTTCGGCTTTGGGGGCCACGATCGAGAGGTCCGCCACCGGCTCAAGCGCCGCGGCCATCGCGCGCAACCCGTCGGCCTCGATGCCGTCATCGTTGGTGAGCAGGATATGTGGACGGTTTGGATCTGGGGTCATGGCTCTTGCGATATGGGCGGGGATTCGATCAATGAATCACGGGTTCGCTGTATTGATCCATTCTCCCGTTTAACACAGACCCGGAACCGGCGGCGGAGTTCCTAATCAGGGGGGCCAGGAACCGCGCGACGGTGTCGTGGCCATACTCGTTCAGGTGAACGCCATCATACGAAAATACCGGCGCGTGATTGTCGACCTCTCTGAGGTGATCCAACAACTCGATGATATGAATGCCGGGCAGCCCGTCGGCAGCGCGGCGCACGCGTTCGTGAATAGGATAGGCTTGATAGCCGTCGAAGGGAAAGCTGAATTCGGGAAGAATCGCGACATACGCGACGAATCCGGCTTGCAGTTGAAGTTCGGAAAGCAGGGCAAGCCCGGTTTTGACCGTCGTCGCGCCGCGCAGCGCGTGCTTCCAATACCACCGCTCGTGTTCGTTTTTGCCCCACCATAATCGGTGGTAAAGGATGAACGCCAGTCGGGAATTTCCGAGAAGCAGGCCGAGGACCGAACGGTTGCGCCGGCCATGGCCGAAATCGCCTCCGTTCTTCATCATCTCGTAAATCCCGCCGTCGGCGTCGAGATCGAAGTCATTGAGACACACGAGCAGCAGGACGAAGTCGGGGCGGTATCTCAATCCCTTCGTTCGTAGAGTTTCGGCTTCCTGCAGCGTGTGGTATCCGCCCACGCCCATGTTCAGGACCTCGTAACCGGTGTCTTGAGCGGCGCCGTCATTCAGGAGACGTTCGAGTCTCTTCGGATAAGTGTTGGCAATCAGTTCCACGCCAATACCGGCGGTCGTTGAGTCGCCGAGCGCGATGACGCGATAGACTCCCGGCGGCTTGTCGATCGGGTACTCGTGATCCCGAAACCCCGCGCTGTTAATCCGGAAGCCTTCCGTGCCCGCGTAGTTCGGCATGTACTCGTAGATGATCACCGGATTCTCCGAGACGCGGTAATCGGCGAGCGGCAACGGTGCCAGGGGACGCGGCGGCACATCCAGGAACCGCACGGCAAACTCCAACAACAAAAGCCCCACCGCGCAACCCACGAGAACGAGCGCCATGCGCACAAAGACTCGGCGGCGTATGAGAGAATTCCCCATCTTATAAGAAGGCGGTTTTGCATGGCGGATAGCGCGGGGGCTAAGGCTGACGTCGCGTGGGTCGCTCTGGCGCCGCATGACTTTGGATCCAGGTTTTTGGGGTTCGAGTCCTGCCGGGCGCGCCATCATTTCGGCCAATGAAATCAGGGATTTTGTGAGTATTCGCGCGAACTCACAAGCCCCCGATTTTACCTTTTCATTCCCGTTCATTCCGGCTTGATTCCGCCTACGTTCTGGCAACATCCTGGCAACATGCCGGGAATCGTTCATGTGTGAACATTCTCCCCCGGTCGGGGCCGACCCTGGCCGGGGGTTTCTTTGCCCCAAATCAACCACACCCGTCAATGAAAGGAAAGCGTCGTCATGCTTGAACAGTTCAAGGACCGGTTCATCACCCGGCGCGACCAGTGTTGCAGCCTGCTGAATCCACGATCTGAACCCGACCCGGCTTGTAAGTGGGGTCCGGCGGAGAAAAGTCCGCTACGGGCCTGCAATCGATTCATTCGACAAGGAGAACAACCATGCGCAGCTTCGTTTACTTACTCCCCGGACGCTTCGGGGCATCTCCAGCCGTCTTGGATGAGCTGGGCCTCACGCCTCTGCTTGGCCGGGTGGTTAGCTATCGCGAGAGGTTTTCCGGCCCCGGAGACGAACCCGGCGTTTTGGTCTGTGTGGCGAACGCCAATCCCAGCCTCAAGCCGGACGATTACGAGTGGCAGAAATGTAACGGCGGGGCCTATTGGGTCGGCTGTCACAAGCGCGAAAAACCACGGCCCGAGGACCTTTGCACGAGCAGTCTCCATTCGGTTTTTCCCGTGGAGATGGGCGACGGCAACCTATGGGACGTTCCGGTGTTGCGGACTTGCGCCGGCGAACTGATGCCGGGTGCGCGTGTGCTTACCTTGGACGATAACGACGACGTCATCACAAGGGCCCTGGACCGTTACCTGGAACTCGCCCAAAAAACCGAAAATCTATGGAAGGAATTTGCCGACCGGACCAAGACCGTCAAGGTCGGCGAGCAAGAGCAGGTCACGATCGATTTCAAGGTCGACGATGATTTCTCGATCGTCTGCGAGGCCCTGGGTTTGTGTTATCACGTCACAAAGTACGAAATTTCCGTTCTCGGCCTGCTCACGCCCTATGCCGTCGTCGAGTCGCTCAAGGCCATCATCGACTTTCCAACCATCATGGAGCCTTTCGAAGAGGACAAGGCGTCCGGGGAACAAGCAGACGCCCAACCTGAAACCGCTACGGCTGCGGCCCAGGCTCCAGTCTTGGCGTCGGACAACGCCCCCACACCCGACCAGGAAGGATAGGTCCAATGGCGAACGTCACTTTCGAGGTTTCCGCCGACACCGCGAAAGCCGTCCAAGGCTTTCTGAAAATCGTCAACACCCAAAAGCAATCGACCGAAGAGGTCAAGCGGACGAACAGACCCCTCCGCGAGCAGGACGATCTGGTCAAGAGGGTCGAAGGGTCGGTCGGGAAAATGCTCCTCGGCTTTGGTGCAATAAACATGGCCGTTCGAGAGGGTTTGCGGCTGTTTCAGAACTGGGAGCAGAACATCGACCGCCTGGGCCAGAAACTCCAAACCCAGGGGGGTGGGTTCGCGTCTTTCGCGTTCCAACAGCCACCAGGGACGGCCGACCCTCGCATTCGGCAAGTTCAAGGACTGGGTGCTAGTTTCGGCGTCGGTCCTGACTCGTCCGTTGCGCTCGCCAACGCGATTCAACCGACGTTCAGCGGGAATTTCGGTCAAACACTCGCGGCCCTCGATCCGGCATTCCGCGGAATTCAAGCGGGCATCCCCGCCTCTGCGTCTGGTCACTGGCCGCGGTGCTCAGGCCTTCGCCCGCCCAACGGCTTCGGCCCGCAAGCAGGTCGCTCTCCAGCGTCGCCTTACCCTGCGGGCCAGTAAATCATTGATATCACAAAGGAGGATACAACCCCATCCTTTTCATTCCCAGGTAACCGGAACTCTCATCGTCGCTCAAGCGAGAAAATGGTTGACGTTCGTCACCACCAAGACGTCCTGTAAACTATAGCGACGCTAAAATGAGGTTATTCCGCTAAATTCTACAAAAAAATGCTCAAAAATCGTGCGTGCCGAGATTTCGCGTATGACTGGCTGAATTTCCGGGCCTGGCCGAAGCGTCTTTCGGCGCCGAGGGCATATGAGATGTTGTCGGCGATCGCCGGCGCGTCTTCGACGACGAGCATTTTCATGGCCGGCGGCCTGGAGCATGAGATTGCGCAATGGCTGAAGGAAAGGGGGGCAGTCGACGCGCGGTGGGTGATCCGAGACACCGGGGCGGAGCCACGCCGGGGAACGCGGTGCTTGGGTGGGCCGTCAAGCCGAGCCCTCCAACAAGGTTCCGATCGCCGGAATAAGTCATGTGAAATCAATGGCGTCCCCAAGGGGAGTCGAACCCCTGTTGCCGGGATGAAAACCCGGTGTCCTAGGCCACTAGACGATGGGGACACCCGCCCACGCCACGGGTGCTGCGAGGGGACCGCTCCACGGACATCAGTGGAGCCGATGGTGAGCGCGGTGAGACTCGAACTCACGACCAACGGCTTAAAAGGCCGCTGCTCTACCAACTGAGCTACGCGCCCACACACGCACATAACCAGTAGTATCAATACCCTGCGAGAAATCGGGGGTCAAGTCTCAAATCTTCATTCCCGTTCATTCCGGCTTGATTCCGCCTACGTTTTGGCAACATCCTGGCAACATGCCGGGAACCGTTCAGATGTGAACATTCTCCCCCGGTTGGGGCTGACCCTGGCCGGGGGTCCTTTTATGGCGCGAAGCGGGCCACGGACGGCCCCAGGCGACCGCCACGGGCAATCGGAAGCCGGGGCCGACGTTCATACCCTGGCGGCCCATCGGGCCGTGACGGGGCTGGAATCGCTTGACGACTGGACACCGGTCCGCCTAGTCCACCAGATAGCCGCTCACCTTGATGGGGACGGCGGCTCCATCGAGTCGTTGACCGAAGATCTCGTTCTCCCCGTTGATCAGCGACCCGGTGTCGTCGTCGCCATGCCAAACCACCAGGTATAGATTGTTGGTGGTGTTGTAGGCGACCTTGGGTCTGTAGGCGTCCAACGAGGCATTCCCGTCACCGCCCATGTCGCTGATGCGGATGTCCGATCCGATCTCCGCCCCCGTCGCCCCGTCGATCAGTTGACCAAAGACTTCGTTCTCCCCGTTGACCAGCGACCCGGTGTCGTCGTCTGCCCGCCAAACCACAAGGTACTCGTTGTCCGTGCTGTTATAGGCGACCCTGGGGTCGGAGGCGTCATACGCGGCATTCCCGTCGACGCCCATGTCGCTGATGCGAAAATCGTTGCTTCCGACTTCCGGATCGATCGTGACGG
>Ga0310121_10002040_pt1 | contig 19709 bp, 13 predicted proteins | sample CB27_Tmax_986_MG_FD_203504 | JGI IMG/M metagenome (GOLD analysis project Ga0310121, IMG submission 203504) | Marine microbial communities from Western Arctic Ocean, Canada - CB27_Tmax_986 | ecosystem: Environmental > Aquatic > Marine > Oceanic | place: Canada: Western Arctic Ocean | collected...
CCCAGTTCTTGGGCCGCGACGTCTCCGGCCAACCCATGAACGTGGGTTGCCGTGATGGCCGCTTCGAGCAGGGGAATCCCTCGACCCACGAAAGATCCCACCATACCCGCCAGCACATCGCCCGTTCCGGCTGTTGCCATTCCCGCATTCCCGGTGGTGTTGATGTGGATGCTGTGATCGAGACCGCCAACCAGTGTGTGTGCCCCTTTTAAAATGATGTGGGCATTGTACTGTTCGATCAATGAGGCCATAGCTTCAAATCGATTGGTCTGGATGTCGGTGCTTGAGGAAGCCAACAGCTGACCGGCCTCGCCGGGATGCGGTGTCAAGATCCGGGGTGGAGAGTCTTCCCCCAAAAGACCGGGGTTTTTCGCCAGCAAGGCGAGCCCTGTGGCATCGATCACAGTAGGGATGCAGCCTTCGCGGAGGACTTCGGTGAGTACGCTCAAGCCAATGTCATCGAGACCCAAGCCTGGACCGACAACCACAGCGGTTTTTCCATCCATCGCGGCACGGATTTTCGCCGAGTCCACATGGGTGGGTGTCCAACCCGTTTCAATCATGAGTTCAGGAACGCACCCCTCCAGACTCGCTTGGCAGTGCGAATCCGTGAGCACGGTCACCAGCCCCGATCCACAGCGGAGTGCGGCCAATCCGGCGAGCAAAGTGGCGCCCCCTTTGCCGGCGCTTCCTCCAACGATGAGTACATGACCATAGTGCCCTTTGTGCGTGTTTGGGGGGCGAGCGGCGAAGACGGGGGACTCTAAATCGATCAAGTACGTGTTGGGCCGAACATGATTGATGACGTCGTTCGGGATGCCTATGTCCGTTACGATGATCTCGCCAGCCAGCTCGGCCCCGGGGTAGACCAACAACCCGCGTTTGTACAAAGCGAAGGTGACGGTCACGTCCGCGCGGACAGCGTGTCCAAGCACTTGCCCTGTGTCGGAGCATACGCCCGATGGTACGTCCACAGCCACGACCGGACAATCGCTTTGGTTGAGTTGTTCGATCACCGATGCGACGGGTTCGCGAACATCGCGTTGGAGACCCGTACCCAAGAGGGCGTCGACACAGACCGCTGCCGTGTCGATCCGATCCACTGCACCGTCTATGGCGTCCAGTCCGTCGGGGGCTTCAACAACCTCGATACCGAGCGTATCGACCGTGTCGAGTTGGGTAAGGGCATCGCCTGTGACCTGCTCCCTCGACGCGACCAGGATGCACCCGACTTCAATTCCCCATTGTGAGAGATAACGAGCGATCACAAAGCCGTCACCACCGTTATTTCCCTTGCCGCACAAGATACACACGTGGCCACCGGACGTCTGCTTGTGGAGTTCAGCCACCGCTTCAGCGACAGACCGGCCCGCATTTTCCATCAAAACCAGTCCACTCACGCCGGCGTCTTCGATGGTAATTCGGTCCATTTCACGCATTTCTGCCGCGGTGACTACGTACACAGTTGCTCTCCTATTGACGGCCCATGACGAGCAACATATCGCGAACTGCTTGCTCGATTCCGACAAACACGGCGTGGGCAACAATGGCATGACCAATGTTGAGTTCCACAATCTGCGGGATCGCCAAAATCTCTGTCGTGTTGTCATAATGCAGACCGTGGCCTGCGGCGACCTCCAATCCCAATTCGGCGCCCAACTTCGCCCCTGTTTCCAGACGGTGCAATTCATGCTGGGCAGCTTCGGCGTTGTCGGCATCCGCATAATCGCCCGTATGAAGCTCAATGGCTTGTGCTCCGACGTCGGCGCTGGCTTGAATTTGGGTGGCGTCGGGATCGATGAACATACTCACGGTCATTTCGGCTTCCAGAAAGGGGGCAAGGTACGCACTCAACACATCGGCTTGCCCCGTCACATCGAGGCCTCCTTCAGTGGTTCGTTCTTCCCGTTTCTCTGGAACGAGCGTGATGCGGTCGGGTCGTTGATGCAGCGCGATTGTCTGCATTTCGGCGGTGGCCGCCATTTCAAGATTGAGCGGAATGGAGATTACCTCGCGCAATTGGGGTAGATCACTGTCGATGATGTGCCGGCGGTCTTCGCGCAAGTGCACCGTGATCTGGTCAGCGCCCGCACGTTCTGCTCGTAGCGCCGCTTGGATTGGATTCGGGTAAACGGTGCCCCGTGCCTGGCGGAGTGTAGCGATGTGATCAACGTTCACCCCCAGCTTCACGGTTCTCATGCGCCCACCTCGGTTCGCAATGATTCAGCGATTTCGTGTGCGAAGGAATCAATGGTGTCTTGTTCGGTGCCTTCGACCATGACGCGAACTTTCGCCTCCGTCCCCGAGTAGCGCACGAGAACACGTCCCGTGTCTCCAAGCTTGTTTTCCACTGTTTCGATGGTCTTCTGCACCAATGGGAGTTTGTCGATGGGAGTTTTACGGGTTACGGGTATATTGAGAAGCACCTGGGGCACCGTGCTCATGATCCCGGCCAACTCGCTGAGGGGTTTCTCTTCCATCAACATGACCGTCAGTGTCTTGAGCGCTGCAATCATGCCGTCACCCGTCGATGAATGATCGAGGTAAACGAGATGGCCGGATTGTTCTCCGCCAAAGTTGAAGTCGCCCTTCTTCATCGCCTCCACAACATAGCGATCGCCCACAGCGGTTCGTATGAGGTTGATGCCCGCTTTCCGCAAGGCGATCTCAAGTCCTAGGTTGCTCATGACGGTACCAACCAACGTGTTGTTGCGCAGCATACCGTCTTGCTTCATTCGTACCGCGGAGATGGCCATCAAGTGATCGCCATCGACGATTTGCCCCTTTTCATCGGCAATGATGACTCGGTCGGCGTCACCATCCAACGCCACACCGATGTCCGCATGGTGTTCTTTTACGAGCGCACACATGTGTTCGGGGTACAATGACCCATAGCCTTCGTTGATGTTTGTTCCGTCGGGTTGCACGCCCGTGGCGATCACCGTGGCGCCCAACTCTTCGAAGACGGCCGGTGCCACTTTGTAGGCAGCACCGTGCGCACAATCCACCACAACCTTGAGTCCATCCAGCGTGAGTGTGCTGGGCAAAATGGACTTCAAGAACACCACATAACGAGACCACGCGCCGTCTACACGGAACGCACGCCCAATGTCTTTTCGTGTAGCGCCGGTGTCGGCAAAGGCGTTGCTAAGGATCGCGGCTTCCAGCTCGTTTTCCAGGCTATCGGGAAGTTTGAAGCCGTCTCGGCTGAAAATCTTGATGCCATTGTCGTAATAGGGGTTGTGGGACGCGGAAATGACTACGCCCGCGTCGGCACGCATGCTGGCGGTGATAAACGCAATGCCCGGGGTGGGCAGGGGGCCACACAAGAGCACGTCTGCACCCATTGCGCAGATGCCCGAGGTGAGGGCTTGTTCAAAAATATAACCCGACAATCGCGTGTCCTTTCCAATGACGATACGCGGTCGCCCATGGGGTCCATGGTTCGGGCTTTCCAGGAGTTTTGCCGCCAACGCGCGACCCAATCGCAGACCCGTTTCCGGTGTCATGGGAGCTACGTTGGCCTCACCACGGATGCCATCTGTTCCAAAGAGTTGTCCCATTAGTCTCTCCTGCCGTCGTCGGATGCATTGCGCAGTGCGTGTGCAACAGCTACCACATCTCGAGCCGCAGCGACATCGTGAACTCGCACGATGTGGGCCCCCGCCAGCACGCACGCAGTGACGGCCGCTGCTGTACCGAACGCGCGTTGGTCTACCGAACGCTTCGTGAGTTCTCCAAGAAATGACTTTCGACTGACGCCCATGAGTATGGGTCGTTTCAGTCGCTTGGCCATGACGCCACAGGATTGAATGAGTGCAAGATTATGCTGGAGGTATTTGCCAAAGCCGATGCCCGGGTCGATGACAATGCGCTCAAATTCGATCCCATGCTCCAGTGCCTTGGCGATGGCTTGGCTCAGAGTTTGTTCAATATCTGTGCATACATCGGTGTAGGAAACGCTCTTTTGCATAGTGGCTGGTGTGCCCTGCATGTGCATCAGGCACAGAGCCGCACCGGTTTCAGCCACAACGTTCGCCATGTTGGGATCTCCTGAGAGTCCGGTGACGTCGTTGATCATGGTCGCGCCGCGCTCGCAGGCTGCTCGTGCAACGACGGCCTTGGTGGTGTCGATGCTGACGGGGACGGTGGTGACGGCTGTCAGCCCTTCAATGACCGGGAGAACACGACGCATCTCCTCCGAGGCGTCCACGGGATCGGATCCTGGTCGAGTGGACTCACCGCCAATGTCCAAGATGTCTGCGCCTTCGTCGATCAGTGTGAGGCCATGATGGACAGCACCATCGACGTCTAGGAAAGACCCGCCATCGCTGAATGAGTCCGGTGTTGTGTTGATCACCCCCATGACCAGCGGTTTGGCGAAGTCATGTGTGGTGTTTCCGATGTGGAGGTTCATGACAGCAGCTCCCATCCTCATTGATCTCATGTCGGTTGTCATGGGAGACCATGCGCCGGCATGAATCAACCCAGAAGTTAGGTCTCTTCGCCACCGGGTTTGAGAGGAACAATACTGGGGGTGGTTCGTGGCGTATCGTCGGTTTCGGCAGGCTCTGAGGGCTCGCTGTTCGCCAAATCAACGCGGTCGGCTTCCTCCTGCTTGCGTTGAGCACGAAGCGCTTGGATTTCCTCGATCGTGGATCCGTCAATGGCTGCGTGGATCTCTTCGTTGTTCAGGCTTTCCATTTCAAGGAGCGCTTGAGCGAGACGCTCCATGGCGTCTCGATTGTCGTCGAGCAGTTTTACGGCGTAATCGTATTGTTGACTCACGATTCGCTTGATCTCGCGGTCGATTCGAATGGCAGTTTGTTCACTGATGTCGCGTCGTCTTTGCATCTCTCGACCCAAGAACAGGGGTTGCTCTGACTCACCAAACGCAAGCGGCCCCAAGTTGCTCATTCCCCATTCGGTCACAAAGCGTCGCGCCAAGTTTGTGGCACGTTCGATGTCGTTTCCAGCTCCGGTGGTGGCTTTGTTCAAGAAGATATCTTCGGCGGCACGTCCGCCCATAAGCACTGCGATGATGGCCAGTACTTGGTCTGCATCCTGAGAATACTTGTCCTCTTCCGGAAGTTGCTGAGTCAACCCAAGGGATGGGCCTCGTGGAATGATGGTCACTTTGTGAACGGGATCCGTGTGTGGCGTCTTCACCGCTACGAGCGTGTGTCCCGCTTCGTGATACGCTGTTTCTCTCTTTTGTTCGTCGCTGATGACCATGGAACGGCGTTCCGTACCCATGAGCACCTTGTCTTTGGCAAACTCAAAGTTGGTCATTTCCACGGAATTCTGATCCTGCCGAGCGGCCGCGAGGGCTGCCTCATTGACCAAATTCTCCAAGTCGGCCCCGCTGAAGCCCGGTGTGCCTCGTGCGATGACTTTGAGCTCGACGCTTTTGGCGACAGGAACTTTTCGCGTGTGGACCTTCAGAATGCCCTCTCGCCCACCGACGTCGGGCAAGGGAACAACCACACGCCGGTCGAAGCGCCCGGGGCGTAACAGGGCGGGATCCAACACATCCGGACGGTTTGTTGCCGCTACGATAATCACCCCGTCGCTGGATTCGAATCCATCCATTTCGACGAGCAACTGATTCAGCGTTTGCTCTCGCTCATCATGACCGCCGCCAAGACCGGCACCTCGATGGCGCCCAACCGCATCAATTTCGTCCACAAAGATGATGCAGGGAGCATTCTTTTTACCCGTTTCAAAGAGATCGCGCACCCGGCTGGCACCCACACCGACAAACATCTCTACAAAGTCGGAGCCTGAAATTGAAAAGAAAGGAACGTCGGCTTCCCCTGCGACACCTCTGGCCAGCAATGTCTTGCCCGTTCCGGGTTGACCGGTCAGCAACACGCCTTTGGGGATCCGTCCTCCCAGTCGCGTGAACTTTTTGGGATCTCTTAGAAACTCGATAATCTCTTGCAACTCATTCTTGGCTTCGTCGGCCCCTGCAATGTCTTTAAAGGTGATGCGATTGTTGGCTTCGGTGATGACGTGGTGCTTGCTCTTGCCGAAACTCATGGCTTTGCCGCCGCCGGCTTGGAGCTGACGCATGAAGAAAATGAAGATGAGAAAGAGGAATATCATGGGCAGCCATGTACCGATGATCGATAGCCAAAAGCCGTCTTGGTCCGGCATCTCATGCCGAACGAGCACCCCGTTTTGAAGAAGTTTTTCTTCGTATGGTTCAAGGTTTCCGATGGTACGGAACTTGGTTCCGTCGGTATATTCACCGTCGATATTGGGACCGCGAACGACGACTTTGATGACGCGCAATCCGTGCGTCTCTTCCACCTCTTCCCCAGGGAGTGCGCGGTGATAGAAATCGCTGAAGTCGATGAGTTGGCCAGTACCCGTGGATTTTAATGTTTGATAGATCGCGACAAAGATCACGATCAGAAAAATCCACAGTACGATTGTCTTATAGTTTTGCTTCAATTCTATTGCCCTTTTCGGGTCCGTTTAAGTCGTCTCCTTTTAAGGATAGGCAGGGTGTACAGGGTTGACAACCCACAATCGCCCTTACTTCTTCCCAAGAAGGATACCTGTATGCCGTTCAATGTCCGTTATTTTGTTCAGAAAACGTCATATTGGCTCTACCGCTCTTCGATGGGTCCGTCAAGGTTAGTCGGACGCACGGTTGTGGTCCAAGATACGGAAAAGCAGGTTTTTCCCAGCATTCGGGAGTTCGACAAGCACATTTCCTTCCAATTGGACGGCGCCCCCTTGGTTGTGCACGAGGCGTTCGATGGCCTGAATGCGTTCAGCCGTTAGCGGGACGGGTGAGACTGTACGAAGGATGTGGGGTACCAGGTCAGGGTGCACGGCTTTGAGGGCCTCTACGTCCAACCCATGGGCGCTCACGTGTTTGGTGGCGGCGGCTTCCAAGAACCGGCGGTCGCGTCGCAAAGCGTCCGCCATGCGGACAAGAACGTCCGACAGATTGGGTTGATACTCGTCACGCAACAGGGGCATGAGTTGATGGCGTACGCGGTTGCGAAGCGCATCGAGCTCCTCATTGGTTGGATCGACGCAATAGCTGGCGTCGATGTCCTGTAGATAACCAATGACTTCCAAGCGGCTCAGTGCCAGCAGGGGGCGAATGATACGCTGGCGTCGTGGTGGAATGCCCGACAAACCCACGGTCCCAGCACCTCTCAAGAGTCGCATGAGGACTGTTTCAGCTTGGTCCGTCGCGGTGTGTCCCGTTGCCAATCGGTCTCCCTCAACGGTCGCCAGGGCCGCGTACCGGGCATCGCGAAGTGCGCCTTCCGTGTGGGACGATGGGTGGCACAAAAGGGAGCGAAAGTCCTGGCTCAGCGTGGTGGCTACGTGTTGGACAAAGTCGGATTCTTCGCTTGTTTCGGGACGTGTCCCGTGGTCCACGTACACCACGGTCAGCCGGTACTGTAGCGCATGCAGCGCATAGACCAGAGCGGTGGAGTCAGGCCCGCCACTTGCGGCCACGACTACATGGGAGTGTGGCTCAGCGAGCTGGTGGGTCTGGATGTGTTGTCGAACTTTCTGAACGAAGCCATTCACGCAGTGTTTCCGCCGAAATCGCCATGGAGAATTCATCTCGTTTGGGAGCCTGACGATAATTGATCGCCACGAGATGTCCAGAGGCGCTTAGCAGTGGGGTGGCATAGGGCAAGGGGATGTTGGTGACCAAAATCCCTTGGAGTACCCCTCTCAGGACGTCTACGATCATGCCCCGAATGAGTATGGGAAACTGTGTGCCTGCGTTGATAATTGTGAACACGGGCATGGTCGCACGCACGGGATCAGCCGCATACAAAGGCAGGGCCACGAGCGAGTCCGGGAGCGCTTTGGGGTCAACCAAGAGTTCCACCAGAGCCCCGTCTCCCAGGGTTTTCATCGCAGGAACGACAATGGATTTGTCCGATGGGAGGCCGATGAACATCTCTTCGCCACCGCGCGCGAATAACGTGGCCGCCAGTATGCGGATGGTGCCCGTCTCGTCTCGAACAGCGACTGCCGTGCCGAAATGAGTCGGCAGAGTGCGTGGGTCGAGTCCTGGAACGGCCTTGCTGCGAACACCGATGGTCAGAATGGACGGGCTGTGCTGTGCACAAAACACCTTGGACTGTTCATAGTCCAACAGCAATCTCGCGAGATCATCTGCTTGTGCGGGAATCGCGCAGAACAACACGGTGGCCAAGAGGAGACGGCTCATGGTCGTATCCTGTCACGGGGCGTGGGATACGGCTAGAAAGAGGCTTGACTGGGAGCAACGAAGCGGTGGGTTCTTCGTTAGAAGTGGTAAAAACCGTCAATGAGTTTGTCTTCACCCGTGTCATAGAGAACGATGGCATGGGGCATGTCGTTCACCATAATTTGGGCCAGCCAGACTCGGGGCGGAAACATACCTTCACCCGTACAGAATCGGCCATTGATGCGGCCAATCCAGATGCCAAGGCCGGTGTTTTTGTCGCGCCATTGTTGGGCCATATATCCCAGCTCTCGGGCAGCCTGCATGCAGGTTTTCGATTCAATAGTGGCGCGCCTATACATGCGGCGAAGCTTGGCAAAGGCTTTATTGTATAGGTGACCGACTTTGGAGTTCACCACCTGGTCTTTGCCTGTGTTTCCATATTTGAGGCCACCGGGAACGGTGAGTGCGACCGCTACTTTGGTCTTCCGTTTTTGCATCGCGGAGAACCAATCGGTGCCCGAGTCTGCCAGGGCAGGGGTGGCCAATCCAACGAAGAACACAAGCAGCATTGAACGAATCATCGTTTCCTCCTGAGGGATCGTGCCCCCCTGGGTCCACCATGGGGATACTTTCGTGACCACAGGGTGCCAATGGCGTGGGTCTATCGTAGACCGGGTTGCACGTCAACGTTGTTCCATCGGATGGGCGAACAGTGCCGCAGATTTGTGTGTGAAAAGTCGAGAATTTCTCTAGTCGAAGCGAATCAAGAACCGGCTGAGTCGGTTGGCGATGTTTTCGCATGCATCCGGATCTTCAATGGCACGAGGACCGGGCTCGAAGAACTCAACGGACTTCCGGCCTGTGGATTGACGAATTCGAGAGACAAGCCCTTGGTCTTGTAGCCAATCCACGGCATTGGTGAATGTGGCGCTGGACACGGCTTCTTTGTATGTGATCTCTCCTTCACGCCACAGCCGGTCACCCACCATTTGGATCCATTCCATCACGATTTTCTTGGACTGGGGTCCTTTGAGCTTAATGAGCGTTCTTGCGACCACATAATACCCTTCGATGACCGGGAGAGTGATGTTGCACAAAAGGCGTAGGGAACGCCTTCCAGCACGGGGGATGGTGATCTTTGCAGCCCGGTCTCCCGCAATGAGGTCAGCGCTCTGGAACAACCCGATGGTTTCACGATATTGGTCGTCGAAGTCCCGCCCCTGTTCGTAGACAAATTCGTACTTGAGAAGTTGAGACAGGAAGTACGTGTCGTTGCGCACTCGGTCTCCCCACAGCTCGCCAACCGACTGACATCCAAGCAACGCTACGGACAGAATGCTTTCACGTACGAAGTGATGGACCAAGTTGTTCCGGTAATAATCCAGGTTTGGACGGCGTTCAGGGGGCACTTGAAACACCACGTCATCGGAGAATTTGTGTCGCGTGATCAGTTTTTGGCTGACCAGCATCGCAGTGGTCTGGTCGACGATGGTCCCGATGGTTTCCCCCAGTTTCTTCGAAAGCTCATTGCGACCATCGAGCATGGAAAGCGACGTTGCCAAATCGCTCCCCTCCTCACTTCGTAATGGTTCCAAGGCCACACGGTTGGCCGACAGCAACATGCTAAAGGTAGAGCTACAAGGCACATTTCGTTTCATCAGGTATTCCAACAAGGCCCCAACTCGACGGAGGAGCGCACGTCGACTCAGGCCTCGGCGGGTTTTGGTCAACAGAGCGGTGGCCACCACCGCCGATGGTGTGGCAACCATGGCGTGGTTGATTCCTGACAGCACTCGATACCCGAGTCGTTTCACCACTTCCTTGCGTTCGTTTGCGTCCCGGAATCCGTTCTCCAGGTCGATCCCGTGGTCGACCAAGAAATCACGCAGACTGAATGAATCCTCGAAATTGAGATACACACGACCGTAGCGAGAACGGAGCACCTGAGTCGCCTTCAACAGCTCGCTGATGTTCTCATGATCCTTGTTGTCACCACTCAACTCCTTTAGGAACCCCTCGCTTTCCACAATTTTCTCGTAGCCAATGGCCGCGGGGCAGATCCGGAGATCATGGGCGTGTCCTTGTACGACCGAATCGGCGACGTGCCCCAGCAAGCCATATCGAGGACGGATCAGTTTGCCGGTCCGGCTACGGCCCCCTTCCAAGAAGAATTCTATGGAATAGCCCTCTTTGAGGAGCTTGTGAAAATACGTCTGAAACACCGTCTTATACAGGGGGTTCTGATCGTAACCACGGCGTAGGAAGAAGGCGCCAGCGCGGCGGAACAGATGGCCTAAGGGCCAAAAACTCAGGTTTTTCCCCGCAGCGATATGGGGGGGGACCAGGCCATGCATGTAGAAGACATAGCTGATCAAGAGGTAGTCAATATGACTTCGGTGACAAGGAAGAATGATCAGGGGTGCTTGTCGGGCGGCATCGCGTACTCGGTTGAGTCCCTCTACTTCAATTCCGGCATAAATCCGACTGAACACGAAGGTCAGCAGAAAGCAGTGGAATTCGACATATCCCAGCTTCCAGTCGGCCACAATTTCTTTCAGGTAGCGCTTGACCTGTTTTCGGACCGATTCCACGCTCATGTTCTTGGCTGCTGCGGTCTCCTTGACGGTCTCCTCAACCATTTTGAGGCGCATGATCTCGTCACGCATCCGCGATGCGCGCTTGAGGACAGGACCTCGGATGATTCGTTCCTCGAGATGAATCCGCCTATTTAGGGCCCAGCGTACTTTCTGCCCGATCGCCTCTTTCCGTTGAAGATGGTCGTGCTCCTGCAGGAAATCTTGGAGGTTCAGGGGCTCTGCGAGTTGAACGAGGGCTTTTTTTCTATGCCGGATGAAGTTAACGAGCTTCCGGATTCGTCCAGGGGCGTCGGGGTCACCGAAGAGCAGGTCCACCAGAGATCGATTGAAGCGGCCCGGTTTTCGCTCCCAGATGAGCACCAAGGGCACGAGGATGATGGGTTGATCCATGCTCTGTTGTGCGGCGACGATGGATCGAAGGGGATCTTCCTTGAATTCGCCCCACCACGGGAGAATTGCACGGGCTTTTCGCAAGAAAATAACGACTGGTTGGTGCTGCAAGGGTGCGTTGCGGAGGATGTCGTCGTCGGATTTGGTTGTTCGCCGGCCTGTTATCCATCGAAATATGCTCTTGAGGAGCGAGCCAGCGGAGCGGAATGGCCACATACGCATCCCTTTACCGAAGACGGCGAGGGGCAGTTTCTTCCGCAAGAAAATCCAATTGAAGTACAGATAATCGAGCAGACTTTGGCTGCTCAGGACGTAGACGATGGACCCTTCTTGGTGCAGATCCTGGATCGTTGTCACGTGTTCATCATCGAAGCGCACGCGTCGAAAGAGAAAAGCCCCAATCAAGCGGCTCAACCACCAAGGCTTACTCACCATCATGGTCGGATTGCGCAGGTCGAATGTCGGAGCGGGCTTTGGTGGCGCGGGAGCCACCAGGTTCGACTCCGCTACAGCTGGTTGTTCTGTTGCCAAGCTCAACCTCACTAATCAGCGTACTGCGGCGCCTCAAGCCTATCGGCAGCGACACCGGCTGTCAATGTTTCCACCAGGCAGTGCGGTGGAGGGTATCCCCTCGATTTTCGGCCCTTTTCCGCTTCAATTGCAAGACGAATGCGGTCCAAGAACATGGGGTTCGTGCTAGACGACGGCACGACTGGGCGGCAATCGGTTGTTCCATGTCCACACCCGGTGTACTCTCCCGACCATGCAGTTACGGACTTTGATCATCCTTTCGATTGGTTTCGCTATGGGCTGTTCTCGCGACACGCCAACGAAGCCTCAGGCCAAGGGCGGGTTGGTTGCGCCCATCACGCAAACCACTCCGGTGAAATCCATCGCTCCAGACAAAGAAGGAACGAAAGGCGAACCCGTGGCATCTCCGGAGCGGGCCGTCTCTTTGACCCTGAATGTGATCGCGGTGCCGTCCATGGTGACGCCGCTAAATGAGTTGGGGCGTCGTTACTCCGAAGCGCATCCGGGCGTGACAGTCCTTGTTTCGGGTCTGGACCTCGTGGACGCGATTCGGCAAATCGGTGGGGACTCGTCCGTCGACATTGTTGTCACCGAGGGAATGACAGCCATGGAAGTCGCCCGCCCCACGGGCATAATCGACTGGGCAACGTTGTCTATTCTCACTCATGTGCCTCTGACCGTAACGCTGGCAGAGAGCCGCGTGGATGCGATCCGGTCGATTGATGCCCTGGATCAAGAGGGTGTACGTGTGGGACTGGCCGATCCACGCACGACCGCCGGCGGGATTGCGGCCAAACGACTGTTGAGACGGTTGAATTTGGGCAAGAATCTTCAAGAGCGTGTGTTGCCCACGGGGGCGGTTACGGCACTGCGCGAGAATGTGGTGGATGCCTATATCGGATGGGGCATTCTGAACACAAAGAGCCACACCTTGACTCTGCCGGCGAGTGTACGGGAGCTGCTACCCATTCCAGGCGCGGTTGTCAGTCGTTCGGAGAATGCATCGCAGGCCCGTTCGTTCTTGGAATATACGCAATCCGACTCAGCGCGAGATGTGTGGCTTGGTATCCAATCCGTCCCACAACCGGGTCCGAATGCGCCGGTGTTGCCCACGGTACTTCCCATGGCCTTGCCCAGTCCCCGTTATTGGGCGGGTGCTGCTGGCTTGGAAGATCGCATTCTCTTGGTAGGTGGTCGGATGGGAGCCGAGGATTTGAACGTCCTGACGTTGTGCGAGCCGGAACGAACGCGCTGCCAAGATGCCAAGGCGCGTTTGCCGACTGGACGGCATGGTGTGGCGACTGTGGCACTCAATACGACAAGCGTCTTGATCGCTGGCGGGCTGGCTGGCGAGGTCGCCCACGACGAGGTGCTTCTTTTCAATGTGATCGACGACCGGCTGGATCCCCAGAATTTCAGACTTCCACGTGGATTGGGCCGAAGCGCGGTCATTCAGGTCGGTGAAGCCGTGTACCTCTTTGGTGGGCGTGGTGCGAATGATCAGCGGCTGGATTCCGTGATTCAATTGGATGTTGGTCATGCTCGTTGTGACGAGTTGGATACGCGATTACCGTCTCCGCGCTCCGACATGGCAGCGGCCCTGACGGCCGATGGGCAGGTGCTTCTTTTGGGCGGAGACGGCCCTCACGGTCCTATGGCCGACATTGTTCGCTTTGATCCCGAGAAAATGGTCCTGGCAAGAACCGCGATGCGGCTACCAGGACCGGTGGCGGATATGACCGCCATACCATCGGATGACGGTTGGCTACTGCTGGGCGGACGTCGACCCCGTAGCTTGCGCGACGAGGTGGACCATTTCCGAGCGGACGGCACGACCCGTCGGTTGGGCCAGCGTCTGCCCTTTGCGGTCAGTGGTGCGTCCATCGTGGCGATGGGTGGTTACGTCTACGTGCTTGGAGGCATGACCGCAAAACGGATCGAAAACCGAATGGTCCGTTGGCCTTGGTAAATCCCCGCCTGATGAGGGCGTGCATTCGATTGATCGTTTGACGCTTGGGGTCTCGATCGATACATTCAATTGGGCTTGAGTTGGCCCGGAGCCTCGCCATGACCCATTATCGTTCGATCATCATCTCATTCGCGCTCGTTTTCCTGAGCGCGGGCTGTCAGTTGCCTGATCCGAACGATTACAAACCCGCACCGTCTACCCAACCGTCTCCGCCCGTTCAACCTCCTCCGCTCATTATTGGCTTTGCGGTCGTCGACGTGGTGCCCAACTATGGACAGCCACGAGGCATGGAATTGGTGGACATCCATGGTGGCGGGTTTCAGAAGGGTGCGGAGGTCTTTTTTGGGGCCAGCAAGGCCCTCGATACGGTCGTTTCGAGCGCGTCTCGTATCACGAGTCAGACACCACCACATTCTGCAGGGAGGGTGACGGTGCGTGTTGTGAACCCCGACGGTGGAGAGAGCGCGCTTGAAGCGGGGTTTCAGTACCGAGCGGACGTTGTGATCGACCGTGTAGAGCCCAGCGCGGGACCGGTGAAGGGTGGGCTTCCTGTGGAAATTTACGGCCGTGGATTGATTGAGACGGATGTTGTTTTGTTTGACGGTCGAATGGCGCTGGATGTCACTGTGCTGAGTGATGACACGATTCTGGCGCTTCTGCCCGAAGGCGTTGTGGGTTGGGCGAATGTGCACGCTGTGGGCGATAGCGGAGTGGGGCGATTACTCAAGGGTTTTCACTACGTGGCTCCGCTGGCGATCTCTGGTATATCGCCGCTGACAGCGCCTCGTGCAGGCGGCGGGACTTTGTCGCTGACGGGTGCAGGATTGGTCCCGTCGTGCAACGTCTTCATAAACGGTCACCAGGCGCAGGTCATATCCACCTCCTGGACGGGAAAGAAGTTGGTTGTTCGTATTCCACCGAGTGCCGCCGGTGCAGTGGATATTCTGATTGCCTGTGAGCATGAATCGATCACGGTACCCCATGGCTTCGCATACATTGATGAAAGCACCTCTTCTCTCTCGATCGAGGGTTTGTGGCCGACTCAAGGCCCTGGCAGTGGTGGTGGTGAAGTGATCTTGGCGGTGCACGGGATGAACTCTGAGCCGTCGGACATTCGGGTCTTCTTTGGTGACGTGGAGTCGAAACTCGTGTCCGTGGATGTCGGGAAAAACCTGGTCGCAGTGACCGTTCCTGCGGGCGTACCGAACACGATCGTAGCCGTGTCGGTGGACGTCTTCGGCCAGGGGGCGGCTGTGTTGAACAGTGCGTATGCATACGTTGTGGAGATGGCCATACAGGTCATTGCGCCCACCGAGGGTTCGGCCGATGGCGGGACGAGCATCACGATCCAGGGAGTCGGTTTTTCGGAGGAGTCCGCGGAAGTGTTTGTGGGAGCACTTCCCGCGACCAACGTGACGGTCGTGGATGAACACACGATTGTTGCGACCACTGGCCCTGGGAGCCCTGGTACGGCCTCGATACGTGTGAAGCGGGGAGCGGTAATGGCCCTTCTACCCCATGGGTTCACCTACCAGGCGAGTGAAACCAAAATCTTTGTTTGCGAGCCTCCGTCCGGTGCCATTGCCGGCAACACGTTGGTGTCCCTTTATGGGGTGGGATTTCCCACCGAGCCGACGGTGAGTTTTGGCAAGCAGATGACAGGTTCCATGGACGAAGCCTCCTCTACGCGATTACTAGTGCGGACACCCAGGGCGGAAGAAGTGGGCCCTGTGTCGGTCCAGGTCGCGTGGAACACGGACCAATCCACTCGCTTGTTACAAGAATATGTCTATTACGATCCACGCGCGGAATGGGGCGGTGTTTGGGGCGAGCCCATTGAGAACACGATCAACATCACCGTGCGTGAATCCACCTCGGGCGATCCCATTGAATCAGCTGTGGTCGTGGTGGGGCACAATGTACCGCCCAAACTCAAGGGATATACGGACGAGCGGGGTCAGGTGACGCTCAGTGCGCTCGGGCTCGGAGGACCGCTCGACATCTCGGCTGCAAAAGAAGGCTCCAGTGCCGCATCGGTGCTGGCGTTTAATGCGACGAACGTGACCCTTTCGTTGGAGTCGATGGTTCCGTCTTCGTCCGGTCCAGGTGGTCCAGCGAAAGAGTGGTCCTTGGGTGCGGTCAGTGGGATGGTGTATGGGATCGGGAAGTATCTGACCTTGCCACCCGGGCAGTGTACCGATGTGCTTGAGCCCGCTGCCGGATTCTGTACGCCGTGTGGTTCCGATACAGATTGTATCGAATCAGCTCCGCTCTGCACCACATTGCCGGACCAGCCGTCTTTTTGTTCCCAAGAGTGTGCCATCGCCGAGGATTGTCCGGATGCGTTCACGTGCGCCGGCGTGGTGAATGGAACGCCACGGTGCGTGCCGGATCGAGGAGAGCGCCAAGTCCGCTGCTTTGTGAGCAGTGCGTCGTTGTTTGGTACGCCACAACTCGAAGATACCGCCATCATTCATGTGGATGAGGGTGAACAGGCGTTTACCATCTCGAATGTGCGCTTGGGAGAGGTCGCGATTTACTGCCTCGGTGGGTTGGCTAGAAAGGTGGCGGGGAAAGCGGAATTTATTCCTTACGCCATGGGTGTTGACCGACACGTCTTTATTGCGCCGGGGCCGGATCCAGAGAGCGGGGAACCGCCCGTCGTTGTACGTACGGACATCATGCTGGATATTCCTTTGCAGCGTTCTCTTAATACGTCGATCGAGCCCCGTCCATTCGACGAGAAAAACGGGCCCAACACGGCCGAAGTACAGGTCTGGCTCGAGTTAGGGAGTGATGGCTTGATACCCTTGACCAAACGAACGCTTGAACTGGATGACAGGAATGTCGTCATGGAACATCTCCCCAATGCATTGACGGGCGAGCTTTACGATGCGTCGTATGTCTATCACGCCGCTGCACTGACCGACATGGACGACCTGCTTCCCACGAGTGAAGTCCTTCGAGAACAACAGGAATCGTTTGATACGGGTGCCTATTATCGATTTGATGGCACGTCTTGGTCGGAACAGTCCAGCGGGTACGATGGGGACGTTCTGGCGGTCCATGTTCTTCCCAACGGCTCTGCGTTGGCCGTCACAGCGCGCGGCGGCGTATTGGCTACCCAGGGCAACGGCTGGGCCCAGCAGGCGGTCGCCAGCGGGCCCCCTCTTCGGGCCATTGCATCGGATGGTTTGGGTGGTGTTGTGATGGTTGGAGACAGCGGACGTATTCTCCGCTGGGACGGCATTGGTTGGGAAAATCACGACGCAGGCGTGGGGAACGACTTGCGTGGCGTGATCAATACCGGAGAAGAGTCCGCTGTGGCTGTTGGTGAATATGCACTGTTGAACTGGGATGGCAGCGATTGGAGCCCGATTGCATTTGGCCCGCCCAAGGATCTACGTGCCGTTTGTCGTGCAGAAAACAATTCGCTATGGGCCGTTGGCTCCCACGGGGCTGTGATTCATCGGGAGGGTCCGTCGGGTCCGTGGAAGACCGAGGCGGTACCGTTCTACGACACATTGAATGGGGTGTGGTGTGATCATAACGGTGTCGTGATTGCCCTTGGAGAAGGCGGTCATGCGCTGGTAGGACAGAGCATCGCCGGCACGTTCGAGTCGATGCCTTTACCGGTAACGCGAGCGATGCACGCCGTATGGGGGCGGGGCCCGGACGATGTCTACGCTGTGGGGGATGGCGCCACTGTGCTGCATTTTGACGGCGTTGACTGGCGGATCGTTCAGGAGGACACGGTGGATGTGTCGCTTCGATCCATTCACGGCGGCCCGGGCTCGCAGGACACGATACTTACGATGGGGACCCATGCCATCCATCTGGGACCCTTTGTATGGATCCCTGCGTATCAAAAACCGATCTCCTTCAGCCCATGGAAGCCCATGGACATTGCCTACACACTGGCAGCGGGGGCGACGCCCAGTCTTCATGCCATGCGCATCTACGGCGCCACGGGTGCGCTGTCCTGGTCCATCACGGCGCCGGGCAGTCTCCGAGACTATACGCTGCCTGACTTTTGGGCCATTGAAGGCTTGATGGTTCCTCTTCCTGGCCCAAAGCAGATGTACAGCTTCTTGGTTGATCACCCCGCCTTTGACATTAATCAGTTCGATATTCGAGCATTTCGCTTGCGTGATTGGCGTGGTTGGGCGATCTCTACAGTTGGCTTCGACAATCCATAGGGCAACACCCACAAAGGGGAGGATCCATGCGTGACCGGGTCGTTATGAGCAAGCTCATCGTACTGGTTGGTTTTGTGATCCTGTCTTTGTTCGGATGTGATTACTCAAATCAACAAGCGCTACGTAATTACGATGAAATGCTCCAGGGCGTTCGCCATACGATTGACGATCTGGCGCGGTACCAACCGAGGTTGCAAGACAAGGGCACGCCGAGTCTGTGCAAATCCTATGTCAAGCAAGAGGTGCTGACCCGCTGTCGTTTGGTGGTGGAGGACCTTCATGCCATCAAACCGGAGTCTCCGCGTCTGATAGCGCTTCACAGTGAACTCCTCGATATTTGGACGGGTTATGTAGACAGTTTCGAAGCCTTTGTGGATGACTTGGACAATCACAATTTGAAGCCCAAGAAACTGGAGCTTCAGCAGGCGTTAGAACGTCAAGAGGTCCAGCTGCGTTGGTGGAATGGTGAGTTTCAGGCCTATCAGGATCAATTTGAGTAATCTCTTATGGTCTCGAGTCGTACGGAGATGGGCGGTTTACGCCAATCGGTGAAGCCACTATGCTAATGAGCGAGACACGGGGTACTCCTGGATGGGCCACCATTGAATCCATGAAAACTGCAGCTACCCATAGAAAAACCATCGCCTTTACGCCATCTGCGGTGTGGTGCTTCACGGTGATTATCGTGTGTGTTTGGGGTTGCGATCAAAGCGACACACCAGCCTTGCCCACCAGCCGAACGGAGATGGACCAGCAGGTGAAACGACTTCGCGAGGATACGGAAATTGAGTTGCGCGATCTTCGTGGTCGATGGTTGGCAGTGGAAGGGCTGTTGACCAAACAGCGGGACCGGTTGGCGCAGGATCAGCGCAGCCTTGAAAACCTCGTAAAACGTGTGGACGAGCAATTGGCTCAGATGGAGGTTCATCTGGGATCCATGGAAGCAGACATTAATGCGCTCAAGCGAATCACGCGGGAGCCAAGCGCTATTAACGACGTGTTGGAACGTCTGGCACGCAGCTATGAAGAGATCTATTGTCTGCGAAAACGTGGTCAGGAAGAGCAAGTCGGTGCGGTGTATGGACGGTATGGATTTGAAGACTTGAGCACATGGTCAAAGGCCTGGACGGAGGCTGCACGAAGCCTGGAGTTCGAGCAGGAAGTCAACGCAAGGGTGGCGGTGCTGTGTCCGTGATGTGTGTTGGAGCCATTGCTTACGATGATTAAAATGAGGCTACGTTAGATGACCCATCGTCCACCGGCGATACACCTTCCGGAGATCCGCGACATCCCCGCCTTGGTGGCCTTGTTCCAGGCGGATCTCAGTGACTTGGGCATTGTGGCCGAACCCAGCGCCTTGGTGGAGGCCATGACTCATCTTCTCTCCGTCAATGGGGGACAGAGTTTCCTTCGTGTGGTTCGAGACGAGTCAAGCGGCGAAGCTGTCGGGGTCATTGTGGCTCATCGGTGGCACTCGATCACATTTCTCGGTCCCTCCTATTGGATTGAATCGCTCTATGTGGACCCCGTCTATCGACGCAAAGGGCAGGGGCGCGCATTGGTCGAGGCGCTGCTTGCGTATGCCGTGTCCACCGGTGTCCGTGGCATTGACCTGGAGGCCTATCGAATGAACGCGCCCGCAGGTTATTTATACCGTGCGTTGGGTTTCCAGCGTTTGGGGCGCGAACGATACAGTCTACGGCTTGATCCCACAGCATGAGCGTGATGGTGGTCGAGATCCACCGACGACCCAGAGGTCAGCCGCTGCAATCCAAGGGGGCTGACTCGTTGCGGGATGAAAACCCAAGTTAACATTTTGAAAACCT
>Ga0310121_10002041_pt1 | contig 19701 bp, 25 predicted proteins | sample CB27_Tmax_986_MG_FD_203504 | JGI IMG/M metagenome (GOLD analysis project Ga0310121, IMG submission 203504) | Marine microbial communities from Western Arctic Ocean, Canada - CB27_Tmax_986 | ecosystem: Environmental > Aquatic > Marine > Oceanic | place: Canada: Western Arctic Ocean | collected...
TGAAACCGGCGTGCCGGTTGTCCACCTGTTCACAGCGGAAACACTGGTTTCCCGCTACGAATGACTCGCAAGTCATTTTCTCGCAAGCACAGTTGTTCGGCTTGTTGTTGTTGTTGTTGGTCATTGTTCTTTACCCTTTCAAGGTGAATTGTGTGTGTTGGCTGTTGTTTACTTGTTCAGCTTCAAGGGGCTGGTGTTTACTTGTTCAGCATCAAGATCGGAACAATCAACCGTTGTAATGGCTGAGGACTTCCGGCAAGAAGTCTTCATCAATGTTCATGTGGTAGTTGATCTCAATACGGGACATTCCCATATCTTCAAGAACTGTACCAGTTTGACGGATGATGTTTTTTTCGCTGGTGAGACCAGCGGGAAGCCTTGCGGCTACGATTTCAAAAGTGTAACTCATGTAATTCCCTTTCTTTGTTGAAGTGTTGTTGTTGTTGTTTGTGTTTCTCATAACCCCATTATACTTATATTATCGGCATAAATCAAGCCCAATCGCCACCTTACTTTACCATTATACCCTATTGAGACTGAATCTCAATTTGAGAAAAAACCACTAAATAGCCAGATTACCCTTGACACCGATCCCCGCCTCAAGCGGTGCAGATGGACTAAGCCATCGGCACGGCTCGTTTTACCTCAACCTGTCGCCTGTGTCAACCCCAATCTTGAGGAATTCCGAAACTTTCCGAAAGTTTCTAGCAGCACCACTTGCTGTCTTGCCACAAGTCAAACCCACTAGGGCCATCTCCCGCGTGATTCTCGAAACCTTTGGTTTCGCTGGTGCAAGCCTCGCACTCACACTCGCTCCAAGTGGTGTTGTGGGTATCTTCCGCTTCCACGTTTTCGGTCATGCCATGCTCAAAGTCAATAATCATTGTGTTGCCCTTTTCGTTTCTGTTTCTCATAAGTGTATTATACCAAGTGGTTGGTATCTTGTCAAGCCCGATTACTTGTATTGTGAAGCGAGTGCGTCAATCAATTCGTTTTCGTCAACAAGCAGATCAAACGTATGATCGCCAATCGTGACCTTGATTATTGTCTTGCCAACCGGCCTCGCTTGGTTCTGATCGAGTGTCTCTACTGTTGCGTCTTGGATTGTGATCATTGTGTTACCCTTGTCGGTTGTGTTGTTGTTGTTTCTCATAGTCGTATTATACTATATATATCGTCATAAGTAAACCCCAACCTCCACCTTATCCGATGCGATTATCGTATTGAGATTGAATCTCTTCGTTTGGTAGTTTGGGCAAGCTAGACGAGGGGGGGGTTATTCGCTGACGAGGAAAGATACACTGAATGGGTAAAATACGTGGGGGGGTGCAGACACAATGAAAAAAATTTCAGCGAAAATGTATTAGCTAATCTGCCTCGCTAAGCCCCCGCTTGCTCCCATTTTTCTGCATAGCTAATTCTGGTTCGATCCCTTTGTTCAACCTGTTATAAAATGCCGCATATGACACCTCGCACCTTTTATCCTCCACCCACTGTGATATATTCTTTTCCTCACCAAAAGCCGCAATCTTTACATTCGACTTCATATTGTTTGCGTTTTCCTTTGGCGTATACTTTCTCAAGTTGCTTCTGGCATTATTAAGCCTGTCGTTATCAATATGATCCACAAACATGTACGGGTCTGTTACTTCCGCCACCATTCTGTGCATCAGCTTGTGCCTGCCACTGATCTTAGTCACGGCATACCCATTCTTATTTAGATTCCAACTATATCTACTTAGCCAGACAAAATCCCCCACGTTCACCATAGCAAACTTACCAGCGCCATTAATTCCACTTATAGGTATCTCAAGATATTCAGACATCTTTTTTACTCCTCCTTATTTTAATTACGCCACGACCTCTTTCTTTGTAAATCCCCTCACTATACCGGTACTTCCGCACCTGATCTATAGTGACCTTCTCATTCTCCCCTGTGCTATATCTTATCCTAGTTAACTCTTCTGCTACTCGTGAATCCTTATAAAATCCGCAGGTTTCTTTTATGAATTTTTTTTCTGCCTCACTAAGCCTCATATAAAGTGCTCCTTGAGTGGTTTCTGTGTATAATATTATAACCGCGACTTTTTCTTTTGGCACTCAAATAAGGATTACCTCATGAAGCGTATTGAAACAAATCTGGTAATAAGAGGCACTGGAGAAGTACAAGAGGAAATAAAAGTAGAACTTCAGATGAAAGATCCCTCGATAGACAAAGCCATGGCTATTCTTCAAAACGACGAAACTAAAATTGAGGATGTTAGTGAAGATACCAAAGGGAATGACAGAGGAGCAGGTGATAGAGACGATAAACAAGGTCATTAATCGCTATGCTCACAAGTTCAAATTTGGCTTTTACGAAGCCGATGATATCAGGCAAGAGGCTTTCATTATTGCTATGGAGGCTCTTGATCGATACGATGAGAATCGCCCATTAGAAAACTTCTTAGCGGTGCATGTCAAAAACCGTTTAAACAACTTTAAACGAGACAAGTTCTTCAGGAAAAACCCAGACATGCAGAATAGGAATTCTGAAGAACGCAACAACGTCAAAAAATTTCTGATGGAGCCTTTAAACATTGAACTGATCAGGGATGAGCATGAAGACAACATGAAGCAGATGGATAGTTTTATTGACCACGTAGACACCGCAGAATTATTTAATCTTATTGACGAATACTTAGACATCTCATTCAGGGCTGATTATCTCCGTATAATGCACGGCGTTTATGTTCCTAAACCTCGAAGAGAACAGATATATCAAGAAATCTGTAACATCTTTGAGAGACATAAGGAGGGTGACTATGAAGAAGGGTAGATTTTCAAAAACAGAGATATCTTATATTAAGCTACATCATGAAACTATTCCTGTGGGACAGATAGCTGAGAATCTAGATAGAGATCCTGAAAGCATAGAAAGCTTTATCAGAGAAAAGCTGGGAGACTCTAAAATCAAAAAGAGAGAAATAGAAGCTCTCTATGATTTAAAATCCCGCTTGTATTGGAAAGAGATTGAAAAACAATTCGATGAAAACGAATTGGAGCTTTTCCTGTATCACTGGTCCCGCATTATTTCCCAATTCAGGGATGACGTACTTCCTACGGAAGAGCTTCAGGTTATTGATGCCATTAAAATAGAACTGCTAATGAATCGCGCCCTGAGAGAACAACAGTCCAACATGAAAAACATTAGCATCTTTGAAGAACTCCTCCAAGATGAAAAAAACAAAGATTCAGAATATCAAGACAGAGACTATATTTTCAATGTAGAAAGACAGATAGCTACCTCTAGGGCTGCTCAGGAGGCCCTAGGACGCGAATACAAGGACTTGCAAGGTAAAAAGAGCGTGATGCTCAAGGATTTAAAAGCAACGCGAGAGCAGAGAATTAAACGCCTTGAAGATTCCAAGCAAACTTTCATTGGTTGGGTGAGCCAAATTCTGACAAGCCCAGACCTAAGACGAGAATTTGGCATTGAGATGGAAAAGATGCGACTGGCTATGGAAAATCAAAAGCAAGAACTTTCTGAGTGGCACAAATACGAAGACGGTATTATAGATCAGCCGTTCCTTACACCCGATACAGTAAAAGAATAATGGATGATGTAAAAAAGATTATGGTTGCCGCCATGCATAGAACAGGACACCATGCCGTTGCCGTGTGGTTGTTGCACCAACTTCCGGGTATCTCTGATTTCTCCATCAAAACTATTACCCAGTGGTTCTTCTATATACAAAACAACAGGGGTGCAAGCTATCTCGCCAACAACCCCCTTAAGACAGGAGACAAAGAACATCCTGACAAGGCAGACTTCTCAAGTTTTCTTAAGTCTTACCACCAAGCGAACTCTTCTCTCACTAACATGGTAGTTGGTACGCATGAGCAAGTTGGTATTAAAGATACTGTTTGGGCCTGTGGGACTTCGGATATCTTTGCTGTCAATTGTAACCTTGTAGTTGTTTTAAGAGACTTTAAGAACTGGGTGGCTAGTTGTGTGAAAATGGCACATAGGGACAGTCAGGTATTAAAAGAAGAAATTCTTAGCGACGAAACAATTAAACTGTACATGGACCATTGTAAACACCATCACGTACTAGACGGGAATAATTACATACTGTTTAACAAGTGGGTTAGGGACGAAAACTATAGGCGGGAAATTGCGGAGGAGCTTGGACTGGAATTTACCGACGCTGCTTTGAATCAGCTTTCGCCATTTGGGGGCGGCAGTTCATTTTCGAGCATGGAGCATTTGAAGACTGCCAATGCGATGAAGGTAAATGATAGATACCGGGGGATGACCGGGAATGCTGACTATGAAAAGATTATTAAAGAAAACAAGGAAGCATTGGAGATGAGCAATGAAATATTCGGATACGCTAATTAAGCATCAGCTGTTTTTAAGATGGTGGCTATTTATAACAGTGGTAGTAGCTGCTGTTGGTTATATGGCTGTTCAGGGAATTTTTGTTACCGTTTGGCAAAATGACGCGACTAAGTTAAGTTTTCTTCTGTTGGGCCTATTTGGTATCATGTCTGCTTGGTGTGGGTACAAGACATGGACGCTCAGCAAGTTTATCGATGAGGGGCAGGATGAACCACATCTGATAGATCGAATTGAGAGACTTATGGAGGTTGGTTGGTTCACAAGTGATCTTTGTCTCACAATAGGCATGGTTGGCACCGTTGTTGGATTTATTATGATGCTATCTGGGTTCGCCACTGTTAATATAGCAGAGGTGCAAACTGTGCAATTACTTATCAAGGAATTGGGCGTTGGCATGTCAACAGCCTTGTATACGACCTTGACTGGTTTAATATGTGGGGCTTTACTAAAGATTCAGTATTTTAATCTCAATCAGGCTATTGACAGAATTCAGAAAAATGAAGAGAAACTATCACACTAATCTGTCGTTCTTGGACTTACTGTTCAACACGCTTTTGTGTTTCGCGGCGCTGTTCGCCTTGTCGTTTATTTTGATTAATCCCAGCAAGAAAGAAAACAACGTAAAGATGAAGGCTGAGTTTATGATTACAGTAACTTGGCCGAAAGATTTAGATGATGATGTGGATATGTATGTGGAAGATCCTCAAGGGAACCTAGTTGCCTTTATGCGTAGAGAAGAAGGTCTGATGCATTTGGATCGTGATGATCTTGGTCACAGAAATGATACTGTACAGACTGAGTGGGGACCAATTGAATTTAAAGACAACAGGGAGATAGTTACAGTTAGGGGAACGATTAAGGGTGAGTATGTTGTAAATGTTCACATGTATATGAAACGCAGCGGAATGGAGGAAGTCCCTGTAACAATACAGTTAGATAAAATCAATCCGTATTCTACTGTAACAATCAAGACAGTGATTTTAAAGATGAACGGTGATGAAGAAACCGCTTTTAGATTTGAGGTGAATAACGAAGGAGATGTAACTGGCGTCAGTCAGTTAAAGAAAACTTTAGTTCGTCAACGCGAGACACCTTTATGATACCGTTTATATTTTTTATCTTAAGTAGTCTATTGTTATGGCTTGTTATAGGAGCCAAAGGGCACTGGCTTTTTAAAGCTGGGGTAATTTCTTTTGTGTTGTATTTTTGTATATCTGTTGGCTTGTCCTTAAGTAGTCTGTTGGGATGGCCAGCGGATCAGCCCCTGCCTAAAGAATTTAAAGTGCATTGGATACAGATTAAAGAGCCAGACAAAAGAACTGGAGGCGAGGGTAGTATATATGTGTGGGCGACTAGTTTGGGAAAATACTATAAGGAAGATGGGTGGGATGGTTGGAGACGAATGTTTGTATTTTTTAAGAACTATGACCCCACAGAACCTAGGGCTTATAGAGTCAATTATTCCAAAGAGATGCATAAAAGAGCAGAAGGAGCTTTGGGGAAAATCATGCGGGGTGAGAGTGTTGGCGGAAAGAACAAAGGCAAGGGTAAGGGCGAAGGCAAGGGTAAAGGTAAGGGCACAGGAAAGAACGGGGGCGGCAAAAAAGGAGGAGGCAGTCTCAGTAAAAGTGATGATATAATTTTTCACGAGTTGCCTCCCACTAAGCTTCCAGATAAGGTCACAGAATGAAACAGAAAGCTATAATTTTTGGCGTTACTGGTCAGGATGGTTCTTATTTGGCAGAACTATTACTGGAGAAGGACTATTATGTTGTTGGCGTTTCTAGAAGGACCAGTACTTCTAACACTTCTAGAATTGACCATTTAATTGGAAAAGAATTCTTTGTTTTGGAAAGTGGCGACGTTTTAGATTTTTCTAGTGTGTACAATATAATGTGGAAGCATCATGCAGACGAAGTTTATAATTTGGCTGCACAATCGCATGTTGGAGTTTCTTTTGAACAGCCTATAGTAACTTGGGATATAACGGCTAAAGGCTGTTTAAACATTTTAGAAGGAATCGTAAAGCTTAGCAAGAAGCCACGATTTTACCAAGCAAGTTCCAGTGAGATGTTTGGAGATTCTTTTAGTGTAGATGATAACCAAAATAGATTTCAGAACGAAACAACAATATTCAATCCTCAATCTCCATATGCTATAGCTAAGCTCGCAGCGCATAAGATGACTGAGCTTTATAGAAAGATTCATGGGCTACATGCTAGTTGTGGGATTTTGTTTAATCACGAAAGTGAAAGAAGGGGTGAAAATTTTGTTACGAGAAAAATCAGTAAATACATAGCATCCTTCAGACAATTTTTAGATGAAGCTCATCACATGGGTATAGAAAATCAGACGCTTTTAAATAACTATATTGGCGGTGCGGCTCCTAAACTGTATCTTGGTAATTTAGAAGCGTGTAGAGATTGGGGACATGCTAAAGATTATGTGAGGGCTATGTGGCTTATGCTTCAAATGGAGAAGCCAGATACTTATGTTATTGCTACTGGTGAGACCCATTCGGTAAAAGATTTTGTTGAAGAGGCTTTTAAACACTTGGACATAGGTAACTATTCTAGTTTTATCAGAATAGATGAAAAGCAATTCCGACCATCGGAGGTTCCGTTTTTAAAAGGAGATTATTCTAAAGCTAGGAAAAAATTAGGCTGGACTCCAGAGATCTCTTTTGAGGATTTAGTATCAACAATGGTTCAGTATGATATAGCGAGATTAACGAATGACACACAAACCGCTTATTCTGTCTAATGAGGAAATCGAAAAGGCCATTACTGTTCAAGAATGTATGGATGTAGTAGAGGAACTTTTTAGAGACGTAGATAGATGTCAGATGCCTCCCAAGCTCTATTTGGATATTCCAGATGGAGATTTTAGGGCCATGCCAGCAGTTGTTGATAATACTGCTGGAATCAAATGGTGCGGCGTACATCTGGATAAAAGTAGAGAGAAGAGAAAGATAAACATCTTTGCTAAGGTTCTGATTAACGATGTAGATACAGGAGAGTTGCTTGCTATTATGGATGGTGAGCAACTTACAGCTATTAGAACGGCGGCGGTTACAGGGGTGGCAACAAAATATGTAGCATATCCCGACGCTGTTATTGCTGCTTTTGTTGGGTGTGGCAATCAGACCGAAAAACAGATTCAAGCAGTCATGCTTGCGAGAGAGCTTAACAAGATTGTATTATTTGATTTAGACAGAAGCAGATGCGATGAAATTGCGAAACTGTTCAAAGATGATTTGGAGGTTGAGATTGCTGATAGCTTGGAGGGTTGTCTAAAAGAAGCTGATATTGTTACAACTTTAACTCCAACAAGAGTCCCGTTTCTTGAACACGAACTTCTAAAAGATATGGTTCATGTTAATGCTGTTGGGGCGGATGCAAAAGGTAAAAGAGAATTGTCTCAGTCTGTTTTAGATAATATTGATTTTGTCGTATATGATAATTTGGAGCAGTGTTCTCATTCTGGTGAGATACAATACGTTCCACTTAAAAGCAAGAAGCAAACTTGGGTGTCTTTAGGAGAGGTGGTTTCTGGACAGATTAATGTCGATGGAGATCAAACTTTATTTGACGCCACGGGTTTAGCAACAGAGGATGTAGTAACCGCTAGGTATATTTACGAAAAGATTAAGTAATCCAAAAGAAGGAGAGAACTATGAACAGGAACGTTGGAATAGTGTATCTTATTATGGGGATTTTTTCTGTTGTTCTGGGATATGACATATATTTGAATCATCAGACACAGATATTAACTGCTCGATATTATAGAGCCGTTATTGATCAACAGCAACTTGTGATTGATCAAGAAACAAAAGATAGAAAATTTGTATCAGAAAATATTGAGGACATATATAAACTGTCTGTTTTGGATTCAGTCAGAGGGTATGTCACTATGGACACATTGATTCGCGTGTTTCATTATGCCAAGCCTCACAAGTCTCCAACTTGGAATTGTCCTGAGTGTGAAGATATCAGGAAGAGGGGACTGCCTAACAAGCAGTTGCCGGGAGAAAGACCTAAACTGCCACGTCGTATAGACCCGGAGAGAACCGCCAATGCTGTATCGAGTCCACATAGACATGACAAAAGCTCTGCCTCTGATGAAGGAGGCCGGGATAAAGGCTCATAGCAAGGTAGAAGCTAAGGTATGGGTTGACGCAAAAGATCCCGACGAAGCTTGCGATCTAGCTATTAGAAAAATGTGTAGCGATATCATCAAAGAGAAAAAATCTACTCGTCACAAAGAAATCGCTCAGAAGGTTAGGCAGAAGGTTTCTGTGATCAAAGTCAGGAGAAGTAGCTCCAGTGCATAGAGATAGAGATTTGGACGATCCTGTATATAAGGATTGGAGAAAGAAAGTATTTAATCGTGACAGGTATAGGTGTCAAATGCCGGGATGTGGCAGTAAGGGGAAAATAAACGCGCACCACATCAAGCGGTGGGCAGACGCTGCCAATATACGTTTCGATACTCTTAACGGCATCACATTATGCTGGAGTTGTCACAGGAAAATAACAGGGGACGAATTGCGATACGAGGGACTATTTACACAAATAGCATATGAAAATGAAGCAAAATAATTTTGTTATCATTGAAGACACGCGTGAAAAGAATGGCTGGGACTTCGATGGGTTCGAAGAATGTACAGCAACCATTCATCGCGGGTTGAAGACAGGCGATTACACCTTGGAGGGGCTGGAAGACGTTCTATGCATAGAACGCAAAGCTAGCACTGGCGAACTGGCTATGAATCTAGGCAAGAAGCAGAAGCAGTTCGACGCAGAAATTGAAAGAATGTCTGAGTTCAGATGGGCATATATTTTATGCGAATTTTCTATTGATACCCTGATGCAGTTTCCCAAGAACAGCAGCATCCCCCACAATAGATGGAAGTATTTGAGAATGAATGGTAAATTCATGTGGAGAAAGATTTGCGAATATAAAGAGCAATATGGCATTGAAACATTATTTTGTGACACAAAAGAGAACGCAGAAGAAAGCGCTATGCAAATTTTCAACAAGGTTGCAGAGATAATAAACCGTGAGCAATCTGAGTAATGCCATAGAGGATGCTTGGCTGGATATTGATGTAGATGAATCCAGTCTGATCAACCCATTTAACTTTGACAGCGATGAGGAATTCCACCTCAAGTTAACGTGGCTATTAATGCAGCCAGAATATTTTTGCTTTATTTGCAAGCATATATTCAACGTCGAGATTCTACCTGTGCAGGCTCTTATGATAAGGGAAATATGGGATAGAAAATTTCCCATGCTCATAGCCTCTCGTGGATTCGGCAAGTCATTCATCTTGTCTCTATACGCCATGGTCCGCGCCCTTCTACTTCCTAATCGAAAAATCATTGTTGTTGGCGCAGCTTTTCGTCAATCTAAAGTCCTCTTTGAATACATGGAGGGAATTTGGAGAAATTCTCCCATACTTAGAGACATTGTTGGATCCAGTGGTGGCCCAAGAAGAGACGTAGACATGTGCCGGATGATTATTGGAAAAAGCACTATTACCTGTCTACCTCTTGGTGATGGTTCTAAGATTCGTGGACAAAGGGCAAACGATATTATTGCAGATGAATTTGCTTCTATTCCCAGAGCAATTTTTGAAAATGTCGTTGCGGGTTTTGCCGCCGTCAGTGCCTCTCCGGTAGAAAATGTTAGAAGACTAGCGGCTGAAAAAAAGGCAGAAGAACTGGGTAAAGATGCTATAGAAGTAGCTAGTGGCGGATCGAATGAAGTAATGGGTAACCAAATTATTTTATCTGGTACGGCTTTCTATGAGTTTAATCACTTTGCAGAATACTGGAAAAAGTGGAAGGAAATTATACAAAGCAGGGGACAGCCCGAAAGGTTGTCCGACCTTTTTGGAGGTGAGAAGATACCCAGTGGATTTGATTGGAAACAATATAGTATAATTAGAATTCCTTTTGAACTACTCCCACCGGGTTTTATGGATGATGCACAAGTTGCTCGTTCTAGGGCAACTATGCACGCGGGGATTTATCAGATGGAATACGGGGCTTGTTTTTCTACTGACAGCAATGGATTCTTTAAAAGATCTCTGATTGAATCATGTGTAGCCTCACCAGAAAATCCCATTTCCCTCCCTAGTGGAAAAGTGGAATTTCAAGCAGCCTTAAGAGGAACGAGTAATCGGAGATATATATATGGAATAGACCCTGCATCTGAAGTAGACAATTTCAGTATTGTAGTTTTAGAAATGAACCCAGATCATAGAAAAATGGTTTACTGTTGGACTACCACAAGGTCAGATCATAAGGAAAAGCTAAAGGCTGGCTTAGTTAATGAGACCGATTTTTATTGTTATTGCGCGCGAAAGATACGCGAACTTATGAAGATATTTCCCTGTGATGAAATTGCTATGGACGCTCAGGGGGGAGGGATAGCAGTAATGGAAGCCCTTCACGATGAAGACAAGATGCAGGAGGGAGAAATTTCTTTGTGGCCTACTATTGATCCAGACAAGGAAAAAGATACTGACGGAAATCCGGGTTTGCATATTTTAGAGATGATACAGTTTGCAAAATCAGATTGGGTTACAGAAGCAAATCATGGAATGCGTAAGGATTTTGAGGATAAGGTTCTGTTGTTTCCATACTTTGATTCCGCGACTATTGGCTTGGCCATATCGGAAGATAAACTGAGAGACAGAAAATACGACACTCTTGAAGATTGTGTTATGGATATAGAAGAGCTTAAGGATGAGCTATCGATGATCGTTATGAGTCAAACTCCTTCGGGAAGGGACAAATGGGACACACCCGAAGTAAAGCTACCGGGGGGCAGAAAGGATAGATTAAGAAAGGATAGATACAGTGCATTGCTTATGGCTAACATGTCCGCTAGAACGATTCAAAGAAACCCCCCGCCTCCAACGTATGACACAGTGGGCGGATTTGCCACCCTCATTAAAAAACCTTCAGACGGGCCAGACTTTATAGGCCCAGCATGGTTTACTGAAGCCGTTAAAGGGATCTATGATTAATTGGTGTATACTATTCTAGATCAGTCGTATTATCAATTGAACTAATAGGGAAACAATTCAAATGGCAGACGAAATCAAAAATCAGACACAAGAACGGGCCTTTGTTACTTGGAGTGATGAATCTAGCAAGCAGGAAGCTCTTAAAGTCACCGAGGGTGTTTTGGACGAGTATGAGGGAGTGCAAAGGGCTAGTGCATCTTCTGGAAGATCGTTTATCGATATTGAACCAAATAGATCGGTTCGCACTGCTTTTAGTAGAGATGACTATAATCGATTTCGTGGCGAAGAAGCCGTACCAGCCAGACAAAAAGAAGCCATAAGAATGTGTATGGCTGCTTACGACAGAGTTGGCATCGTTAGAAACGTTATAGACTTAATGGGTGATTTTTCTTGCCAAGGCATAATGTTAGTCCACCCCAATAAACGCATAGAACAATTTTATCGCAAATGGTTTGAACGATGTGGAGGAAAAGAACGATCAGAAAGATTCCTTAATTTGTTCTACAGGTGTGGGAATGTTGTCATCAAAAGAAGAAACGCCAAAGTAAACAAAAAGATAGAAAGAGATCTTAAGTCTAAGGGGGAGATTGATTTTGTTCCCGAAGAGGTTCCAGTCTCTCGAAGAGAAATACCATGGAAGTATGATTTTCTTAACCCTCTTTCCTTGGAGCTTATCGGGGCAGAGTTGTCTCTGTTTGCTGGCAAGCCACAGTTTGCTTTGAAGATTTCTAATACCCTGAGAAAGCAAATCGCAGCCGCTTCAAATTCTAAGGATGTTAATCAAAAAAAACTTATATCGCAGCTTCCTAAAGATTTGCTAAGAGCTATCAAAGATGGTAAAAATGTTCTTCCAATAGATCCCGATAAACTTTCGGTGCATTATTACAAGAAGGACGACTGGAGAATGTGGGCTAATCCCATGATTTATGCCATTTTAGATGACATCCTTATGTTGGAAAAAATGAAATTGGCTGATATCTCTGCTTTAGACGGGGCAATTTCGAATATAAGGTTATGGACCATCGGTGACCTTGAGCATAAAATCCTACCGACAAAGGGCGCCATCAATAAACTGCGAGATATTCTTGCTAGCAACGTTGGCGGCGGCACCATGGATTTGGTATGGGGTCCAGAAATCGATTTCAAGGAATCCAGTACTCAAGTCTATAGGTTCTTAGGCTCTGAAAAATACCAACCCGTTCTTACAAATATATATGCTGGTCTGGGTGTTCCTCCTACGCTGACAGGATTAGGAGGTGGTCAGGGAGGCGGATTTACTAACAATTTTATCTCATTAAAAGTGTTGGTTGAAAGATTGGAATATGGGCGAAATGCTCTGATTAGTTTTTGGAGAGATGAGATCGAAATAGTTCAGAAGGCTATGGGCTTCAGATTTCCTGCCAGAGTACATTTCGATCAGATGGTATTATCAGACGAGGCCGCAGAAAAGAATCTTCTTATACAGTTAGTTGATAGAGATTTAGTCAGCGGCGAAACGATCCAAGAAAGATTTGGAGAAATTCCAGAAATCGAGAGGATAAGAATTAAGAGAGAGGCTAGAGAGCGTCAGAATGAGTTCTCTCCTCAGAAATCTGGTCCCTATCATAATCCCGAAAGAAGGCACGATCTTGAGAAGATTGCTCTTCAAAAAGATTTGCTCGGGCCAGAGGATGTCGGACTGATCCCCTGCGGTGAGACCGGAGATCACCCGTTCACAAAACCGGGGGATAGGCGTGATAACGTACAAATCGAAAAGAAAAAGGAGGAACAAGAAAACAAGAGAGAGCAGAGAGAACAGAATAAGTTTGAACAGCAACAAAAATTTCAGCCTACGGGCAGGCCCGAAGATGGGAGACCTAAAAATGCTAGAGATAAAGAAAAGAGAAAGCAAAAGGTTGTAAAGCCTCGCGTGGCTGCTGATTCCGATTTTATAAATATGACACTTTGGGCTACGGAAGCTCAGAGGGTTATCTCTGACATTCTCAACCCCGCACTCTTGGATCATTATGGTAAAAAGAATTTAAGAGGCTTGACCAAAGAGGAAACTATTCAGCTTGAGGACGTAAAGCTTTCGGTGTTGGCCAACCTAGAACCATACTCATCTATAACTCCAGAAGTTGTGCGACATATCCTAGATGAAAAGTCTGGCGTATATGCCGACATGAGGTCTTTTATTAATTCCTTGATAAAGGATTTCACAGACTTGAATAAGAAGAGTCCGAATCTTGAAGAGTCAAGACAAATTCGTGCTTCTTCCTATGCTCTATTTTATCAAAAGTGATGTTCTTTTGATTTATTTCTCTTTATGGTGTATACTTTTATGAGGTAAAACCATGAGTATAGAAATTTATAGAGCGGAAATAGACGCAGGGTTGGAAGAATTGATTTCATCCAACGCTAGCGTTGCCTATTCTTCTTTGGCGATTCCCTATTCTCCTAGTGAGGAAGAGAGGGAGAAAGCTAAATCTTTAGTGCTGGTTACGGGGGGCAAAAGCAACCCCGACCAATTTGACCTATATTATTTAAATTCCGTATTGGTTTCTAGTGGCTGGAATAAGAACGACGATGTTTTTAACATCGGTGAAACTTGGGCCGCTAGAAAAACGCCGGAAGATAAACAATTCAATTTCATGCATGATGAAAGCGATATTATTGGTCATATAACTGCTAATATGGCAGTTGATGTAACCGGCGCCGAAATTTCTGATGAGACTGAACTAGAAAATTTGCCGGAAAACTTTGATATTATTACCAGCGCTGTTCTTTATAATAGTTGGAGTGATCCTGAACGTCAGGAAAGAATGAAAACTATTATTGAAGAAATTGAAGCAGGTAAATGGTTTGTTAGTATGGAGTGTCTGTTTAGAGGTTTTGATTACGCCGCTGTGACTCCGACTGGGGATCACAAAATTATTGCCAGAAATGAGGATTCAGCATTTCTGACTAAACATCTTAGGGCTTATGGAGGCGGTGGAGAGTTTGAAGGATATAAGCTAGGAAGACTTTTAAGAAACATTGCCTTTTCTGGCAAAGGGTTGGTGAGCAACCCTGCTAATCCTAAGAGTGTCATCCTTAAAAATGATCCTTTTCATGGTAGTAAAGCATATTCAATAACTGATTTTAGCATAAGGGAGAATGTCGCAATGGCTAATGAAGATATCCAAGGCAAGGTCGACCTCCTTCAGTCTGAACTCAAGCAGGCTAAGGAAGATACCGAAAATTTAAAAGCCGAAATGGAACTGAAGAAAACAGAAGAGATTCAACTAAGAGTTGACGCTTTTGAAATTCAGATTGCTGAGAAAAACGAAGAAATTGCTGAAAGAGACGCCAAGCTCAATGAGCAAGAAGCTCTTTTGGCTGGACAAGATGAGAAGCTTTCCGAAGCCCTGTCTAAGATTGAAGCACATGAGTCTGAAGTAAAACTTATGGCTCGCAAGACTGCTTTAGTTGAGGCTGGTGTTAGTGAAGATACCATTGAAGAAACCCTTACGAAATTTGCAGACACTGAAGATACAGTGTTTGATGAAATCGTTGCTCTTCTTTCAAAGACTAAATCTGAAGACACGGAAGAAGTTTCTGATGAAACTACAGAAGTAGAAGCAGAAGATGTCGAAGCAGAAGCAGATGTGGATGAAGACGAAACTATTGCCGATGCTGGAGATCTTGAAAGCGTTGAAGAAGAAGAAGAGGTTACTATGGTGGATGCTGGTGATGATGGCCTCGACGAAGCCAGAACTTCCGCCAGTCAATGGCTCGCAACTAACGTGCTTTATACTACGGCAGGTTTGAACGAGTAGTGATTCAAGTAAAAATATTATTTTGCTTTACAAGGAGAAAATAGATATGGCTTTAAAAGCTGACAGACATGAACTCGAAACTGACATTAGTTTCTTTTACAACGAAGGCACTGCCACAAGAGGTGGTGTGGTAGTACTGGATACGGTTGGTTCTGGCGCTGCTATGGATCATGCTGCGGCAAAGGTTAAGTATGCCACGGCTACCTATGGCAACTATGCAGATTCCGTTCCGGTTGGTCTTCTACTCAACGACGTTGTGAACCTCGACCTCACTCGCCAGCACATTAACTGGCACAAGGATGAGGTCCAAAAGGGTGGCAAGGTTACTCTTCTTAAGAAGGGTTGGGTTGTGACAAACAGTGTGGATAGTTCTACTGGCGTTACTGCTGGTCAGACTGCCTATGCTAGCTCAGGTACTGCTGGCAATCTTACTGCTAGCAAGCCCGGCGCTACAGACGAAATGGATCGTTTGGCCGTTGGCAGATTCCTTTCCAAGGCCGACGAAGACGGCTACGTTAAGGTCGAAATTAATCTACCCAACTTTGCTCACAAAGACGTTTAATCTAGATTAAATAAAAGGAGATATGTAGATGAGTAGAATGACTAGACCAGACGAACAGTTCATTGAGCTTCTGAAGCGATCTGGTAGTAATGACAAGAATGAAGCTCTTATCGCGCAGAACGAGTTAGCAGTAGCTCTAGAAAGCCCCCTTCGTCAGGGTGTGCTTGTTGGCGATGTTCTTGACGGCATCTTTGAAAGAATGCCCATGGAACCCGGTTCTTCTGTGGAATTTCCCCTAGACCTCCTCGCTCCGGGTGAAGAGAATGAGCATGTTGCTTATACCAACCCCGGTCATGGTCGCATTCCAGAACGCGCCGTAGAAGGCGATTACGTTATGGTTCCCACCTATTCGGTTGCAAGTTCAATCGATTATCTCCTGCGATACGCAAGAGAAGCCCGCTGGGATATTGTGGGTCGTGCAATGCAAGTGTTGGAAGCTGGATTCGTTAAGAAGATGAACGATGATGGTTGGCATACACTACTTGCTGCTGGTGTTGACCGCAACATCTTGGTTTACGATGGTGATGCAGCCGATGGTCAGTTTACGAAGAGACTCGTTTCTCTTATGAAGACCGTTATGCGACGCAACGGCGGTGGAAACACCGGTTCTGTCCGACGTGGCAGACTTTCAGATATCTACCTTAGCCCAGAAGCTCTGGAAGATATCCGTAACTGGGGTATTGATCAGGTAGACGAAGTTACTCGTCGAGAGATTTATATGGCTGGCGACGATGCTTCTGTCATCACTCGCGTGTTCGGTGTCAATCTTCATGACATGGATGAGCTTGGTGAAGGGCAAGAGTATCAAGTATTCTTCTCAGAGCAACTGGCTGGTTCACTACAGGGCACAGACCCTGAGCTAATCGTTGGTCTGGACTTGGACAAGAATGACAGCTTTATTATGCCTGTCAAGCAAGAAGTCCAAATCTTTGAAGATGACACTCTTCATCGTCACCAAAGAGCCGGTTTCTACGGTTGGGCCGAATTAGGCTTTGCCGTTCTGGACAACAGAAGAATTCTTCTCGGTTCTTTCTAAAGTCCTTTCTGGCTTTCATACTACAAGAGCCGCCCTCATTTTTTGGGGGCGGTTTTTTCTTATATGGTGTATAATATCGTGGGTTGGTCTATATTTTAGGAAAATCTATGACAAAAAGAACAAAGACAAGCTTAGTCGATAATGTCATAAACGCCCTACTTCTTGATAATGTAGCGGGAGAAATTAGCCCAGAGGATTTGAGGACTGGTTTTATCGACACTACCGACTCTGTTATTTTTTGGGATAATTCTATCCCTTCAAGCGCATCAGCTGCATGTAGCACTGGACAGATAAATTTTGCCGCTACAGATGGAGTATATTTTTTATACATTTGTGTAGCGACAGATACATGGAAAAGGTCAGAGCTAGCAAGCTTCTAACAGGAGAATATAATTATGTCAGATGCCATGAGTGACTATCTAGAAGCATCATTAATAAATCACTTATTTAGAGCCGACACTTTCGCAAAACCCTCCGCAATTTATGTTGGGTTAATCAGATACTACGAATCGAGCAAGGTAGAGGCTTTTACTGGAACTACTATCGGTCCAAAAGAGCTAGGCGCTGCTGGTGATACCGCCCTGAGTTACTCTAGAGTGGGAGTAACACAGAACGATTCTAATTGGGATGCTCCAACAACTGCCGGGGCCACACAAAATGTAGGAGCCATCACCTTTAATACGGCAACCGGGGATTGGGGAATGATATCTGGGGTGTTTGTTGTAGACGCTTCAGGAGCGGGAAACCTTTTACTTCATGGAGCCTTAACAACCCCCAGAGATGTAAAGAGCGGCGACGTATTTAAGTTTAATGTTGGCGACTTGGACATCTCGTTCACGTAAACTCTATCCCCTAAATAGGAGGCTAAAATGGCTCTAGCCTTAGCAGATAGAGTAAAGGAAACGAGTACTACTACAGGCACTGGCACAATTAATCTTGCCGGTGCAGTAGAGGGTTTTCAAACATTTGTAGCTGGTGTTGGCGATGGTCATACCACTTACTACGCAATTACTGACGCTAACGATACTGCGTGGGAAGTGGGTTTAGGTACGGTTACTGATGCTTCACCTGATACGCTAGCCAGAACCACACTTCTTGCTAGTAGTACAGGAAGTAAGATTAGTCTTAGTAGTGGTACACACACCGTCTTTGTCACCTACCCTGCGGGCAAGGCTGTGTATCTTGATGCTGATGGCAATCTTTCGCATACTGTTGATATTAGTAGCGACACCAATCTGGTCGGTGGCACAAATATTACGATAAGTGGCGACACCCTCAACGTAGACGATGCGTTTCTAGTAAATGACGCTAGTGATACTACTACTGGAACCATTACTGCTGGTGGGTTTACTACAACTGGCACTTGGACCTTTGATGAGTCCACATCTGGCACTATTGGCATAACAACAATCCAAGACTCTGGAAGCTCGTTTAGTGACAACGACACGTCACTAATGACTTCTGCTGCTATTTTGGATAAGATTCAGGCCACTGGTAGTAGTGTAAGTGACATAGATGATTTAGGCGATGTTTCTTATGGCGGAACAAATCTTACTAAAAGCCTTTTAATCAATAACGCGCCGGGGAGTGCTCCAACTACTGGTACTCTTGGAAGCGACTGTTCATATAATCTGGCTATTGGTGATTCGGCTCTCAATTCTATAACAGACGCCACACAAACCGTGGCATTGGGTCGCAGTGCTTTAACCGCTCTTACCACTGGTGATAATAGTGTTGGCATAGGGTTCGCCGCTCTTGGCGGATTAACAACCGGACAAACAAATATTGGTATAGGTTATGATGCTGGCGGCGCCGGAACAGAAATGAGCAACTGCGTTTTTATAGGAAATAGCGCAGGGTATTATGTGGACGATGGTGACTATAATGTAGCCATCGGTGGGCTTAGCGCCATGAGGGGGCAGGATGGGGTAACTAATTGCTCTCATAACGTGGCTATTGGATATGAATCACTCTATAATATCACCACGGGTAATTATAATATCGCCTTTGGTTACGCGGCTTGTAAATACGCAACAGACGGAGACCACAATATAGCCTTTGGTCAAAGTGCCTTGAAGGGTAATTCTGACGGCACAAGCACAGCCGGAAATGATTACAATGTTTCTATAGGCCATTCCACATTAATGGGTATCACGACGGGTGGACACAACATAGCCATCGGAAGGAACGCCGGGTTAGGTATTACAGAGGGCGGTCACAATATTCTGCTCGGATACCAAGCCGGTCAAACCGCAACAACACAAAGTCATATACTGGCTATAGGGGTGGGCGCCGGGAGTTCCGCTACCGGTAGTTTGGGGGCTAGTATTGGTCCTTATGCTGGAGAAAATAATACTGCTGACTATGCAACATTCTTGGGACCATATGCCGGAAAAAGTCACACCAGCGGGGATTATCCCGTTTATGTAGGACACTATGCAGGCTATTACAGCACAGACGGTGACAATAACGTTGGTATTGGTAAATATGCCTTAATGGGGTCGTCTGGTAACACTACGGGAAACGATGGCAATACAGCGATTGGCACGTCTGCACTAGCGGCTATTACAACCGGTGATAGTAATACAGCTATTGGAATATACGCAGGGTCAAGTATTACCACCGGAAGTTATAACATCAATATTGGATACAGAGCCGGGTATGATAACACAACTTCGAGCAATTTGCTCTTTATCGGAAATACAGACGAAGGCTCCAACGGCACGCTTATTAAAGGCGATATGGCCAATAAGTGGTTGGCCATTGGTAAGGCCGATATAACCCTTGCCACAGAAGATGCAACTCTTCAGGTATACCCCAACGGAACTAACGACGCCGCCTACTTCGCCAAAATGCCCGGTTCGCACACTGGTGATTTAATCA